>Ga0123342_1004220_pt1 | contig 22187 bp, 8 predicted proteins | sample Turbeawhitnodule_FD_89960 | JGI IMG/M metagenome (GOLD analysis project Ga0123342, IMG submission 89960) | Root nodule microbial communities of legume samples collected from Mexico - Turtle bean Mexico white nodule | ecosystem: Host-associated > Plants > Roots > Nodule | place: Mexico: Nepantla... | reverse complement strand
TGCCCTTTTGACCATGTTAGAGAGGCGTGGTCGTCTTCCTCAGCATACCTACCTTGATTACTCAATCACCAATTTCTTTGCTGCTTTACTCATTGCCTTTACATTTGGTGAGATAGGCAAGGGTAAACCTGATGAGCCAAATTTCTTAGCTCAACTTGCTCAGGTATATATGAAGCCTATTTTCATTGTATTTTTGCTGTTGTTATCATCATAGAATAAAGGGTAGATTGCGTTTTGGTCTTAGACCTATGCAACTATACTTTGAAAATGATAATTTTAGTCCTTTTCATTCATTTTAGAATAAGAAAAAACTTTGATCCAAGCTATTTCCAAGTAGTACCTATCACTAATCAGAACTGAAGTTTATTCTCTCAGTAGTACGAGATAATATTTAATGGGATATTCTATAGTTTTCTTAATGTGAAATTTTGATTTTTACAAAAATTTAATTATACATTTGGTTTTTCAATATTCTAATATTAAACAATTCTAGTCCAATACTAATGTTTTTTTCAATTCCAACTGGAAAATGCTGATCAAATTATAATAACAAACTCCTTCCTTCACTGCTTGTACCAGGTTTTCCACAATCCTTCTTTCTAATTTTGATAAATACACTAATCCTTTTCAAAAGTGAAGAGAGCATGTACATGTAGGAACGATCACAAAAAACTAGGGAAGGTTGGAGTATTTAGCTTAATATTCCAATCATTTAAAAGAAAAGTTGTTAGGTGACAATGAAGTATCTCGATTTCTGCTATATAATCAATGTAATGGATTTTTTCTTGTCAGTTGTAAAATTGGAAGATTTCCCACCTAAACATTAGTTCAGAATCTTCTAACAATTTCTTCATTTAAATTTAAACTCTAGTAACATCTACCATGTCTAATTATAATAATCTACAGCTAAAATATATGTTTTTGACTTATTTATTTGGCTTACCATTAAGTTATTACATGCAGGATAATTGGCCCTCAGTTCTTTTTGCAATGGGGGGTGGTGTGGTCCTTAGCCTTGGGAATCTATCCTCACAATATGCATTTGCTTTTGTTGGGCTATCGGTTACTGAAGTGATCACGGCAAGCATAACTGTTGTTATAGGTAATTCAATCTCACAACCACTCCATGATAATTCAATAACTATAACAACAACAAATGGGGTTGGTTATTATCAAAGACATGATATCAAAATCATTTAAAGTTTATCCTAGTGAGAGTTTGTTAAACACTCGCTATCAGACCATTATCGGATCATACATAAATGTATAATCTCGTGCACGAGTTGGAGAGTCTCGACATTATAGTGGGGTGTGTTGGAGATTCCATATCACTAGAAATACTTATAAAATTGAGTTGGACTTAAAATTAACTTCTTAATATATACAAATCAGATTATGCCAATAAGTTTACAAACATAACTAAATGTTCAAGAAAAAATACACTCCATGAGGTGTGCATAGGTTATCTAATAATAATTTCTGACTTCTGTGATGATTTTCAGCTTGTTCCATTACTGAATTATAGCACTATCTTTGTTCCAATTGTAACAGGCACAACCGTGAATTACTTTTTGGATGACAAAATCAACAAAGCTGAGATCCTTTTCCCAGGAGTTGGTTGCTTTTTGATTGCAGTTTTTCTAGGTTCTGCCGTTCATTCATCCAATGCTTCTGATAATAAAGCAAAGCTCAACAATTACTCAAATGATTATAAAGAAGCAGCCATGTATGTGTTGTTTGCTACTGATAATATAGTTTATATTGAGAGATGAATAGTAGTTAAATTTACTGTTAATGCACCTTACTGATTCTCTATTATTATTATTATTCTTATTATTTTGTCAACTTGCTTTTAGTCCAGTATGTTTGTTTTAATCCTATTTTTTCTAGGGAGGGGGTGTGTTTTTCCTTGTTTTGAGCCCCTTATGGATTCCAGTCTTATACCTTGCAACTAGATCCTAACTCACATTATGTCAATGATGTATATTTTGATGTTGTCTTCTTTTGCCATCTAAATTTATCTGTGTTGCTAATTCTATCTGCAACCTTTTTTTTGCCAGCAGCTCTTCAAAGGAAAGAGATTTAGGTAAGAAGCTCTAATATGGTTCAATATGTGAGAAGGGAATTGTTATGTTTGAAAACATGTCAACTTATTCTACCTTTTCAACATATATTATTGCAGTGAAATCAAAAGATCTGGAGAGGGGAAGTAGTTCTGCAGACAATGTTGAAGCAGGAACTGCAGTTTTCCTCATAGAGCTTGAGGAAAGAAGAGCAATTAAGGCATGTAACTATACTTTTTAATATGTTTAATGTGGTATGGGATAATGACTTAGTCATGCATTCTACTAATCAACCTTGCATGCCACATACACTTGTCAGAAACCAAATCCTTGGCCTAATATCTCACCTAAATTCTACTTCAGGTGTTTGGGAAAAGCACTTTGATTGGATTGTCTCTAACTTTCTCTGCTGGACTTTGCTTCTCTATGTTCTCACCAGCATTCAACTTGGCAACAAATGATCAGTGGCATACCTTGGAAAAAGGGATTCCCCATTTGACAGTTTACACTGCCTTCTTCTATTTTTCAATCTCTTGTTTTGTTATTGCCATAATTCTAAACATCACCTTCCTCTACCACCCTGTCCTAAACCTACCCAAGTCATCATTGAAGGCTTATTTGGCAGACTCTGATGGCAGAATGTGGGCTTTGTTGGCTGGTCTCCTTTGTGGGTTTGGGAATGGTCTCCAATTTATGGGGGGTCAAGCTGCAGGATATGCAGCAGCAGATGCTGTTCAGGTTAGTCTTGTTACTTCTTTAAAAAAAATGAATTTAATTGAAATGCAGTGACATTGTAAAAGTTGTTTGCATTGTCATTGAATCATATATTGTAGTGTATGATAAAATTAACCAAACATCAAATGACCTTAAAACAATGTAGCACTTTGTTTGTTATAAATACAAGTTTAACAACTGAAAATGAAAGTAAAAACCAGCCAAAAACCACCAAATGTAATAAATTATTGAATCATTTCATCATCTGAACAATGTGTGTTGATCAAACAGGCACTTCCACTTGTAAGCACTTTCTGGGGTGTTGTTCTATTTGGAGAGTACAGAAGATCATCAAGAAGAACATATGCACTGCTAGGAAGCATGTTGTTTATGTTTATTGTGGCTGTTGGTGTGCTGATGGCATCATCAGGGCACAGAAGCAGTTCTCACACTGCCAAGGAATAATTGGCAGCACATAAGTTAGTAAAATAGTGCCTAGTCCAAAGGGAGAAGCATTCTCTTTGTTCATTGGTGTGAATAAGAGAAGGGAAAAAGGGTATTATAAGAAAAGGGTGTAGAAGAAGAAATAAAGCAGGAACATAGTTGTAATATTGTTATTGAAATATATTTATCTTTGTTTTTGCAGAATTTTTGTGAATATTTCAACTTTCAAACTGCAATTTGTACCATGAAATATATATTGTTGTTCTGCTTGTATTTTATTGTTTATTTATTGCCTCATTACATGCTTTCAAAATACTAGTCACTACAATATCAAAGATAAAAAATATTAAACAGAGCATCTATATTGGTCCAGTTGAAAAAGTCTCAATTTATCAGACAAAAATGAACAAATCTTGAGAAATAAGACAGAAAAACATTGTATCCAAAATGAATTACTAACACAACATATTATCTACATTCTCATTGTCCATTGTTGAAGAGAAGTAGAAGACTGGTTTTGTAATTATTTTCCAGTTAACATGCCATACTCACATCATTCTTGTATACTTACTATTCATTTTCTCTTTGTTTTTCAAAGCAAATTCGAATATGCCTGGAGGCAAGTTATGATGAAGAGAGCACATGAGTATAAAATACAAGAAAATCACGAAATAGAAACTAATTTTAGAGACAAAAAATAATTAGTTGCTATAGTGACTAAATTTTTATAGAGACTAATTTTTATTTTTATTTTAAATTAGTTTCTATTATTGTTAAATAATTTTCAAATTGGTATCTAATTAGCTACCACGGTTTTAACTACCAATTATTTAGATTCTAAATTTGGGAGCAAAAACCTTGGAAGCTAATTAGATACCAATTTAGAAACAATTTAACAATAATAGAAGCTAATTTAGAAATCAAAAGTTTTTTTAGTTTATAAGCTGATCTCTAATTTAGTCACTATAGCAACTAATTATTTTAGTCTCTAAAATTAGTTGTTAATTATTTTAATCTCTAAAATTAGTTTTTATTTCATGATTTTTCTTGTTGAGGTAGTGTTGCAATTGGTGAGGGATTATGGCACAAAGAATAAGAGAATTTATGATGAACTAAATAACCTATTACTATTTAGATTAAATAGGACTCCTATTATTTCTACTGTTACCTCTATTAAGCTTAACACTAACTGAATTTAAGTTTGGATATATTAACATTTAATTCGATTAAAAAAATGGATTGAGCTGAGTTGTGTTGGATTTTTGTATTTATTTTCTTAGATTTAATCCAACCCAATTTAAATTGGATTATTTTTAATTTAACTAACTCAACATCTGAAAGTGAAAACGATTTAATTTTACTTGTTAATCATATTTAACTTGGTATTTTTTTTTTGTTCTATTTAATTTGGTTTGGTCAAGACAATCTAAACTCAGATAGTTTTCTCACAAATTGGGAGAGAAGAAATTATTGTCTAACATAAAAAAAAAGATATTATTTTTCTTATCCTTATATTTATCACTGGAGAAGGGAAATTGTGAAGTTAAAAACCAAATAAGCAAATGGAGATATTGTTTGGTGAACTTAATAAATATTGTACATTTTTTATTGAGTTAGTTATAATGTCTTTGAGTACTTTTCACTCACATGTAACGAACGTCTTGTACCACTGATGAGGGGATGTCTACAGTTGTTGCTGGGAGATATGTACTAAGGAATCTTAACAACATTTGTACTTGCTTAAGTGTGAATATATGACATCTTCTTTGATATTTATTCTAGTTTTTTTAACTTTTATGATTTTTGTCTTTCTGTTATTTGATATGAATATCGTACTAGTTCTTTTATTATTTTTAAATTTAATTTGTTATTAGGTAGAGATGGTAATGCGGGATTGATTATGTCGATCGGTCCGCAGTCTGTTAGTAAAAAGTGTGAGACTGACTCACTAATCTAACTTGGTGACCTGTTTAGGTTGACTCTGCATATCTCGCCGTCCGTGCGAGTCACAACGAGTATGGCGGATTGACCCACATAAATAAAAAAAATAATTATTTTATTTTTTCTGCAAAAGAAAATCATACCCCACTTACTCATTATTATAGTGTCACCTTCCTTTTATTTTATTTAGAATAAATAAATTTAATGTACTAAAACATGTAATGTTTTATTTTAACCATCTAATGAATTAATATTAAGAGTGGCGTTAGATTTAGTTTTAAGTAAAGTCTAATATTTAAAATTTTATAATAAAAAAATAATATAAAGAAGAAATTTCAATAAAATACTCTTTAAAAAATTATTCATTTTTATTAAAATATTTATAGAAAAACTTTGTTTTGATAAGATACTTTAATACATTTATATATATAGAGGGAAAATAAATGTAAGATAAAACTTTAATTAGTTTTACCCTTACTAATTTGAGAATATAATTGCACCAATGTTTTTATGTGATTATATAAGTATGTTGTGATAATTATTTTATTTACAAGAGGTTGCAAATAGAAAAAAAAGAAAGTCTCTTTTCAATTTGTAAAATGTAATTAACTACTATTTTCTTTTCCTATTTTATCATTCATGTTTTTCTTTCTTATTTTCTTTAAGGTTTCCACATCTAATTATTCTTGCTTTTTATGAACTCCTTCCAAGAGTAAACATAGAACACCCTAACTTGATGCTTGATTTGCATGCAAGAATTTTGAGGTGTGGAGAGAGTTGATTTTGATTCTTGAAGTGTTAAATGAATAGATTTTATCTCTCTGAGGTGATTCCTTTAACCTAATGGTTTTAGTGTAATAAAATTGGCTTGTTTTCTTGTTTGGGGTTTAGGCTAAGATGGTTTGTATAAGAATAACAAGAGAAGAGATGGTGAGCTTTATGCCTTCGGCATTGCGGTTGGTAAAACTCATTATCTTTGCTAACAATTACATTTATAATACTTACAGTAATTGATTCTTAAATGCTTTTATGAGCAATTATTTAAAAATATTAATTCAACAATTAAAACAGAAGAATAAAATATCATGTGCACTTATGTGCATTTATGTGCAATTACAAAAACACAATATCTAACACTCTCCTTGATTTTTGAACTGCAAACTCCAATCTTCTTTCTTAAGCATTCAAATTTGCTAATTGGAAGTGGCTTGGTAAACAAATCTGCAATTTTCTTTTTCTCTTTTCATCCTCATTTTGCTTAATCTCCATTCAATACCTTTGAATTTGACATAAAGTGCAGATTCAGAAAGACTTTTGTCAAAGCCTAAACTGAGAAGATAATCATCTTATACCATGCTCTGAGAGCCTATTTTAAGCCCTAAAGAACTTCAGACAGCCTACAAACTTTGTATTTTTTTTCCTTCCACAATGAAACCTTTAGGTTGCTCAACATAAATTTCCTCTTCAAGAAATCCATTTAGGAGTGCTGACTTGACATCCATTTGATTTACCTCTCTATCTTGAGGTATGTCAACAAGCTCTCAAGTTTTGTTCTTCTCAATCATATACAACTCCTCCTCCATTGCCTTTTTTCCACTTTGGGTCATTGATAACTTCTGTCAGGTTCACATACTGCAAGGTTACATCTCTAATATATGTCAGAGAGTAATCGAGTGCCTTTAATTGGTGGATCATCTTTCATTTCAGATTTTTGCATCGTGAGAAGCCCTTGACCAAGTTTCTTGTGCCATAACTCAACAGTATTTTTCTTTGTTGAAAATATTGTTTGCTCCTCTTGAAATAGATCTAATGAGAAACTTTTGCCTCTCATTTTTACCTTGAACCCATCTTGTCTTATAGCATCATTGATCAAACAAACAGTGGTTATCTTCAAAAAAACACCTTGAAGCCTTTTTGTAGCAACTGACCAACACTCAATATAACACATCAGTAATAGCTTTAGTGCCTGAATGTGTTGCTACAACAATGGTTCATATTCCTTTTACTGGAATGTGACCCCATGACCCCATGGCCTATCTTGACCTTTGAAACTTTTGAAGGCATCAACTCCTTGAAAAGTTCTTTGTCATAAGTCATATGATTTGTGCATCCACTGTCAAATAGCCAAGATGCACTTGAAATATTGTTGGAGAAACCAGTAGCAACGAAAATTTCATCCTCCTCCTCATTTGCAATTTGAGCATCTACGTCTTGTTGCTGACTTTGGTTTCTACAAATGACTGCCTCATGCCTAAGTTGATTGCACTTGCTGCACTTAGCATCAATTCTTCTCCAACATTTGAATGTTGGATGGCCTTTCTTTCCACAGTGTTAGCAAGGTTGATAGGTTTTCTTTTTATACCTGTTGTAATGATTTCCTGTTAAGGCTCTTTCTACTAGTCTATCTTGTCTCATGGCTCTTCTTTGTTCTTGTGCTTGTAAAGCATTTAAGAGCTCTGCAAGAGAAATCTTTGATAAGTCCTGTATGTTTTGCAGGATTGTTATGGTGGCTCCAAATCTCTCTGAAACTGTTACAAACATTCTTTTTTCACAATTCTTGAATCATTTAACATAGATTCGATTAGTCTTTCAGATTATTTTTTTTACGGATTCTGATATTTCATTCTAGTATACGCTAAATATTCAATAAATAAATTAGTCAAATAATTCAATTAGTCAAAAGATTAACACATAAACTATTTGGATTACTAAGTCATGATTTAATGATGATGCTGATCCGTTGACGTTTCACAAAATATAATAGATTTTTTAACTAATTCATTATAATTAATCTTAATAAAAAATTAAAAATTATCCAATTTATTCTATCCATTCAGTTTTTCACCCGTTAACTAGTTTAGAAATTAAACTATGTAAATTTCATCGTTTTTCACAATTTATTAACTATTTCTTAAAAAATATATTATCATGATGTAAATCACGTTTTTAATATTATTTTTTTCTATTTCATGACCATTTTATTACCGATTAAATCCTTAGTTAACTTAAAAATTATATTATCTAAATAACATTTTTTATTAAACTTATTTTTTCCATTACTTTAACAACATATTTAAGTTGTGTGATGCATCCACGAAATTAGTTTAATGTCTTTGTCACACGTCTATATCATCATATAGAAGAAAACTTCAAATTTTAAGAATTAAGAATTTCTTGTTGATTTGATATATTGAATAGTTTGACACTGTTCATTATTTTTATATTATTGTTTTCGGTTAATTTTAATAAACAAATTACACACAGTACAATAAAAAAGAGTATATTGCTTTTGGTTCCAATAAAAAATCAAGAATTCATTTGCACATTTGATAAAAGAAAATATATTATTCTTTAATCATTCTTAAGAAAGTGTCGTTATTTTGTATGAGAGATTAGACGTGTTATCAAATATCTATCTTCTTGATTAGTAAATTAATTATGATTTGTTTATTATTGAATCAGTATCAAATATATGGGTTTTTCACATAAATTGATTATGGTTAAAAGACTATTGATTTCCTGAAATGAAGAAATATGGTTTATGTTATAATTCAAGTTTAGATATAATTATTGAGTTAGTTAAAGATAATAAGGGGAGACCTTGCTAAAAATATTGAAAATTATAAGTATATAAGTGAGTATGAGAATTGAGGGAGTACTTTGTATAAAATTGATATGTATTTATAGGTTTTTATTTTGGGTTTGAGTTGTGGTGCTCAAAAAATATGTAAAATAAATAAGAGATATTTATAAATATATCATTCAATCCATTATTGCTATATAAATATCTAAGTTATATGATTGCATATGATTTGATTGGATTATATCCAATTTTATTGCAATACACTTGATTTGATTAGATTTTTATATTATTATGCATATCTTCATGCATTTTGGATATAAGTAGTTAGATAGGTCCTCCTTTTTTTTAGCAAGGATTCAAGTGACATCATTCACTCAATGACTTTGATACCAATTTTGGTTTCTATTTCATGATTGTCTTGTAGTGTAAAATCTAACTCAACCCCATAAAATCAGCTTATGAGGTGAGGTTTGCACCCACTTATATACAATGAAATGTCTTAATCTCTAGTCGATGTGGGATCTCCAACCGAATGTTTGTTTAAATTCGATTTGTATGATTTGATTGAATGTTTAATGCTTGATATGTGAGAAATCATCATTCATTCCTTTAGAACTTGAATTATGTTCGGAAAAACATTCATTTTCTTAAATCTTTCAAATCAACCAAGCATGTCAATGTTTAGGAACGAAATTGAGTATTTGGCTTAAATTGTTCCATCTTAATGTACAAACAGACTAATTATAAGTTAAGAAATTGATTATAATAGTCTGTTGTTCTAGAAAACCATGATTAAGGGATCAACTTGGTTTGACCATAAAGAACAATGAACTTAAAAAAACAAAGCATTTGTAAGTAACAACATCAAAATATACTTACAAAGTGATTCAATCTCAACACTTATTCTAAATAGATTAACTTCTTCTTTTTACATCAAGTTTTAATCTCGCTATTTATATTATCTATATTCTATCTATCAAATATCACCTATAAAAATAAAAAATCATTACATCCATACTTTACTTTGAAAGATATTACTATCTTGATTATTTGTAGTTCATGAGGATAACTAATCTCTTTTATCAATTGTACTATCTTTTACTTAGTCTATTGGAGAAAACTCTGATAAATCAATCACACCTAATTATATTTGTTAATATCTTTTCTAATGTTGACTTGAAAAGCTTTTAACCAGTATTAGAAAAAAAAAAAATTCTAATGTTAGTTGGAAAAAAATTTCAACAAAGATAGAAAAATAGACAAAAAAAAAAATCCTCCAACCAATGACAGTGCAAAAATAATCATAATCAATGTTAGATTAAATAATTATAATTGACATTAAATAAAAATAATCTTAATCAACGTCAAAAGAAAAATTAACAAAATCTTGATAAATTTGAAGTAAAAAACAACACTAATCATGATCAAACAAAAAAACAATATTATTACTTCTAAATTATTAACAATTATTTAATATTTAAATATTTTTTATTTAGTAGTAATTAAAATAAATTTTAAAAAAAAAATTGTCTTATTCCAAATAAAATAATTGAAGAATGAAATAATTTGAAATAGTTAAAATGTTCTCTATAAACTTAAAATTAAGGTCAATGATAGAAAGAAAAGAAAAGGAACAAAATTAAGAAAAATAGATAAAAGTATAGGTAAATAAATAAAAATTGATGTAGAAAATACATAAAAAAGAAGTAAATAAAATAGATCAAATGTATAATACAAATAAAATTAAATTTCTTTATTCCCTCATATTTCTATTATCAAGTATATAAAAAAAAATATTTTCTTGGTACCTTCTCCTCCAACCTATTTTTCTTCTAATGAATAAGGAGTAAAAAACCTTTATCTATTCAAATTAAACATAAAATATATCTTAGTAACAGCAAAGAATATTTTTATCCAAGTGAGAACCCTAGAATTTCACATAGTACTTAGTTCCCTATCTTTAGTAAGAGAAAATCAAAGAACAAAAAGAAAAAAAGAAGATAAAATATTTAGATAACAAGAAATAATGTGTGTAATTAAATTCAAAAAAATATACTATTTTATTTTTTATTTTTTAACTTGACCAAACATTAATGATCATGAATATTACTTATAAAAGAAAGACTTAAACACCATTTTTAACTCAAAAATCTTATAACAATAAGTATATGTAAGTATTTGTTTTCTAATATATTATTTTATAAACTCGTTTTTATTCCATAGTAAAACTGAAACTTGAAATCTAACCTTAAAAATGGTTAGGTTTTCGTCTTTATACACACAAACACACACAGAAGATGAAGCATGTACTTGGCCTATACCCTAAATGAAGATTTTTTTTGCAGAGAGAGAAAGACAAAAAGTTAGTTCCAGAAAATAAAAAAATAAAATTCTATTTTTTTTTATTTTTTTTTATTTTATTTATCTTCTATATTTATTTTATCTGACACCACCACATGGAGTTGTTGCTATAACAAAACAAGGGAGCATCCAACTTCTTTAATAGTATAAATTAAAAATGGCAAAGAACAGTGAAACCTAGCAAACAAATATGTATAAATGGTAAAGTACAAATACTCGTATAAAAGACTTCAATTGCCATACATGTCTTTATTCTGAAATTCTCATATTATTTTCACTTTGCCTTCTGTTATTAAACATTTCTATCAAAAAACAGAAAACAATGTGTTTTTGTCTATCTTATATATATAGTTCTTTTTATAACTAATGTGATGGGAAAAGACACAAAATAAAAATTCAAATAAATGTACATTTTTTCTTTGTTGTTCTCAAATTACATACTTTTTGTTTTGAGTTTGTTTGTGCATGCACTTGTAGAAAAAATAAAAATAATTTTTTTCATATATTGAACTAGAGGAACTACATGTATTTAAATAAGTTTTGGTTTTGTAAGAGAAATTATGAAGAAAAAGATATCCAAATCAAATATTCTATAAATTAAAATTAGTTTATAGATGAGTTGATTTATAAAAATAATCTCATAAAATTTATTTCATATTTTTTATTCTTAAAAACTGTATGGGAAAATTTGTCTAATCTTTAGATATTTCTTACAAATTAAGTTAATCATAGTTTTTAAAGAAACTTACTCCATCTTTTTTATATTTTTTAAAATGTTTATATATAAACTCCTATTATGCTCCAAAAAACAATGTATTATTAATGTAATTTCTTTGATATTTTCAATGACTAAATTTGAATATAATTAATATTTTTTTATATAGATCTATGACTAAATAAAAATGTTTAAATTAGTAACAAACACCAGACATTAGTCCAATCAAACACAACACAATCACATGTAGCAATAAAATACTGAATCCCCACAAATCAAACACAGATGTTCTTTGAAGATGTCACTTTTCCTTGTCACACTTGAAAGTATTTTAACACAAAAGATTTCTTCATTTTTCACTTTCTCTGTACTTTCTTCAACCGTATACTGAAAAGTGGGTGTAATGATAACAATGGACATTTTTCCAAACTGAAACGCTTATGTACAGAAACACAGCACAAGTTTTGTGGCATTGCATCATGTGTCATTAAATGCAGACAAGAGAAGCATTTGAACAGAAATTGGGGTAGATGGAAGTTATTTCACTATACAATAATAGTAATAATTATCACTATTGACACAACATTGTTCTTTGATATTGAGTTGGCAGACTAAGGTGGAGAAGTACCTTAGGGAAGTAGCCACCTTTAACAAGGGTACCTACCCTACAACACTCCTTCCATAAACACCACCCCACATGAGCTACCACCTTCCAACACGTAGTCTCAACTCTTAAGCCACTCCACAAACAAATTCTGCATGTCTGACACTGTGACTGAGTGACTGTAGCATAGCATAAGAAACGACACCGCTTCATCCTCCTCTTCCTTGCTGCGCCCGACCAACATGTTTTTTTCTGTGTCCATTGGCTCTTCTGCGGCATTGCGTTTTCCACTCAGATGCAACGCCAAAATCTCTTCTCCCCGGGTTGTTGCTGCTGATGCCTTCCCTTCCTTTCTCCCCAAAGAGTTGCACACCATAGAAGACCCTTTTGCTAGAAAACTCGCCATGCGGATTCAGAGGCTACCTGTGCCTGTAAATATTTTATCTTTTTACTTTCTTCCTATTTCCCTGCCTCTTTGTTTGATCTTATGCACAGTGTTATTTGCATCTTCATGGTGTAAAGTTAAAAGGGTATCTGAATCTTTTGTCCGTTTCAAGGAGGAGAATTTTTTTATTTATCTATTTATTCACTTTATGCTTTTTTTAGTTTAGGAGAGTAAATCTTTATTTCTAGCAAAACCAGTAATGTACTAAAGCTTTTGTAAACGAAGATTTGAAATTTGGAAGGTTTTATTTCTTTTAGTTTCCCAGAATTTTATTAACACAGTCATTTTTAGGCACTATCAGTCCTAATTGTGATTTGAGAACACCTCTTCGGAAAAGAAAGATCAAAATTTGTTGTCAGAGGTTAGCTTAAACCCATTTTGATTTGGTTTTTTACTTTTTATTTTGGGTCCCATTCTCTGGATGTGAGATTTGCTTTAGTTTCAAAATGGTTTTTGCAACGAAAACTTGTTGGGTGGAGTTATATTTGGAGAGGTGGAGCTGATTGGATGGGTTTGTATTTTTTTGGATTTGGTCCAAAATATTTGGTAGGATAATTGCTGTGTTGTGGACATTTGGAATTTTTAATGTTACTTATGATTAATTCATGGTTGTTGTGGATCCTTCCACACACTCCAGAGTATCTTCTTGGCTAGAACTGAAAATTGTATGTGCCTCTAGGATGTGTCGTTTCTTGCGTTATTTATTGTGTAATACTATTAATGGAAGTATTTTGCATTAGAAAATGATCTTCATTTCACTTTCTGTGATCTCTTAATTCCTCTGTTTAAAATTTGTAACTGGTCCTAACTTTCAGCCTATGAATGTAGTAGATTTTTCTCTTATTTTTCTTGCATGGACACAGTGTGATACAATCAATCAAAAGCTTCAGAAAATATTAACCTAACTTTCAACATAGATTCTGTTTTTTTGTTTATGGACACTGAACTGGTAATTGATCCATCCATGAACACAGTTTCAAGGTTTGTTCCACTATGATGCTTCTTACCTGCCTCACTTAGAGTACCAACAAGTGGACCACGCTATTTAACCTTGTTCACATTCAAAAGTTGATTAAGTGGTGCCCTTGTGCTTGTGGTCATCCATTATGGCCCATTGAAAGTAGACAATGCAAATCATAGGGCCTCACATTCAAATAAAATGTCTGATTTAATTAGGTTAGGTTCTCAGAAAATCCCATCATGAGTAGTTGTGTGAAGCCAGTGGTGCAGAGCAAGGAAACTCCAGTTGTTCTTCTACATGGTTTTGACAGGTGCTGAAAATATGCAAATTTATTTATGCATTTTATGCTGAAGTTACCCCTGAAACTCACGCTGCATTGTTATTCAGCTCTTGTTTAGAATGGAGATATGTACTACCATTGCTTGAGGAATCTGGTATTGAGACCTGGGCCATTGACATTCTTGGTTGGGGTTTCTCTGATTTAGGTTCGGTTTTTATTACTTTGACTATTGTATGTTATTTATTACTCACCCTTTTTGTTCATGAGATTTTTAAGATGCTTTCTCTTCTCGTTTTTCATTTTTTGTCCATCAGAAAAACTTCCTCCTTGTGATGTGGAATCCAAGCGTGATCACTTCTACCAGGTACTAATGTATGATGTATTAATAAATGTTGTATCCCCAAGTTATAATTAAACCTGAAAAGGGAAAACTCAGTTGGAGTCTGCACAGCTAGAAGATGGTGTATAAATCTGAAAAATCTACTTCACCTAGTAAATTATTTCCCTAAATTATCTAACTTTGTGGATTGGAGTAATGGATAGATCAGTTAAATTATAGGCTTTGACTAGTTCATTCATCAACTATGGTCTAAAAAAATGGAATAATGGATGCCTTCAATAGTAATAGTTTCTTTCTGCGTCTGTTTTATTTCTTTCCATTTGTTGCATACTGTGTTGAGACTGAATTAAATTTATCTATAACAGTTTTGGAAATGCTACATCAGAAGGCCAATGACATTAGTTGGACCAAGCCTTGGCTCTGCTGTTGCCATTGATTTTGCGGTCAATTATCCCGAAGCTGTACGTGCCATCCAATAATTTAACTTCTAAATGCCCACCATGATCCAGTTTGCAAAAGAGTTCTTCATCAAATGACTCTGGTGTGCTGTGGTTATTTATTTGCAGTTCATCTTTTCAGGTGGAGAAGCTTGTTCTGATTGGTGCTAGTGTATATGCAGAAGGAACTGGAAAGCTGGCAACCTTGCCCAGAGCAGTAGCCTATGCTGGGGTGAATATCTCTCCAACTTACTATATTATTACTGACACTGAAGATTAACCAAAAAAACAAACCAAATCCCATCTCTCTCCATGGAGTGTTTCTCTTGCTGAAAAAGTTCATTTGTACATTCAATTAGGTAGAAAATTATTTCAAATGCTCATCAACCCTAAAGTGAAGTCGATGGAATTTTTCTGCCTTGTTACTTTTGGCTCTTTATGATATAAAGTTTCTTAATATGACATTTAACTTTTGAAAATGGCATCTTTGTTTCTTCATTTTGATTTAAATCGGTTGGTGTAGTTATGAGAGGATGAGGAAGTTAAGGACTTCAATTACTCAAGTTACAACTCATCACTGGTGTTCTTTTGGATCAGGTTAATTTATTGAAGAGCTTTCCATTACGCTTATATGCCACCTATTTGACCTTTACAAACATTTCCTTCGGCACTAGCCTTGATTGGACTAATGTGAGTTGCCTGATTCTAGAATTACTGTTTTATTTGTGTAACCTGGTGTACATGTTTTTTATGCATTCTTTGCTTCACAATGGGCCATTCGGCACTTTACTTTTGGATAACTCAGTATCACATGGTCAAGCACTTTGTACTAGGTTGGTTGTAGGATGGCAGAAAATTCTAAGGACTATTACAACCTGTCACTGTTAAGAGCTCAAGATTACATGTCTATTGTGTGATCCCTATGTGCAAAGACCCCAAAAAACATAACTGTAACAACATTTTCATAGGAATTGTTGGTAAGAATGAATCTTTGAAGGATAGAAGAAAAAGAGATAAAAAAGAAAGTTGTGCATCATGTCTTTAAGGCATGGATAGGCACTTTCTTTTAGGCTATGTCTTTCATGAATAGTTGATGTCTATTCATACTCTTATTCCATGAATGGTCACATCATTTCACTTTATCAGTAGAACATGGGTTGAAAATATGCCTTAATATCTTTAATTTGAAAATGAATTATTGAGTATTTTAGGAATCTGTTTATTAAGGCTAGGAGCAATGTTAAAAACATGCCTAAATATATCTATTGTTTTAAATTGAACAATTTAGTCTTTTTTAGGAATTTTTTGTTTATGTTTCAAATCTTTAAGATGTGTAGATTTGAAGATATTAATTTGTTTCCAAGATTAGGATGTTGTAAGTATTTAATTTTGTGTTACACTTTAGTTCTATATATAGAGCCCAAGAATAAAAGTTTAACAAGCTCCTTTCTGTAACAAGTCTTCTCTTTCTCTAAAAATAATTATTCTAACAAAAAAATCTCAGCATGTTTCTAGAGTCAAATGATGTTTACAACTAAGTTGTATGAAGCATTATATTTATAACCATTGGATTGAAACTAGAAAAGACAATTCTTCATCTTGAATGAATCAAGAAAACCATTCACTTTGAATAAATCAAGAAAACTCTATAATTTAAATGAAACAAGATGAATTTTCATGTTTTGGAAATATCTCACAGGAGAGTTACATGCTTGGTATCTCAATAGTTATCTCCTGTCAAGGCATCTCATGTCTGTCCAAGGATATATACAGAAGTCCCTTCACACAATGAGCTTCTCGTACTATGTGATTTTGAATGTACAAGAATGAATAATGCTAACAGTCTTCATATGTTCTGCATAGGTGGGGCGATTGCATTGTTCATTGCCTTGGTGGAATGATGCTACTGTGGATTTTATGACAAGTGGTGGTTACAATGTTGCTCCTTTGATAGGAAAGGTATGTGAAGTTTTCCAAGTTGTTGATAAGTGCTGTATTTATTACCTTATTTTTATGTCATTTGGACTATAGAAGTGGTTTAACTCACATGAATACTCTGAAATGTGAATCTTCATCAAACCTTCTGATTTTTGCATGAGATAACATGACTGTTCATCATACCCTTTTATCATGCCATGATCTGCTTTTGGGTTACTTAATTTTTAGTTCTCTATTATGTCATGTGCTGATTGGCTGTTGTTCACTTCTCAATGTTGTCCTTGCAGAGGAGCAACAACTGTATCTATGTTCATAAGCATCAGTCATATTTATTAACTGCCTTATGGCTTCAATTTGTACTGCAATTAATTCCTTAATCTCCTGGAATGAGTCATTTCTTCTTTATGCTTCCTAAGAATAGGACTTAAGGTTCACATGGCCATAATTTCAAATTTTCACTTACAATTCTTTATATATATGTATACACATATTATAAGGAAAAAGCTTATGATGATTAATTTTACATAGCTTTTTCAGTAAATTTTAGAATGAACAATTCTTAGATGGAGACTGTTCTGCAAATTTGTCCATTATTTGAGCTTTGTTAGATTTAAATGCTACAGCTACATATACCGAAAAGTTTGGAAGGTTGTCTGCATTATTTTGATCACTGTTTAAAATTTGCTATTTTGACCATTTTTAAAATTCTGGGCATACACACATTTATTTATAATCATATGTGCAGGATGATTAAGGTAACAAAACAAAATAAAATCACTACATATCTACTAAATATATCTTTTATCCCTGTTTACATTCAACCTAATTAAATCATATCTTCAACAAGACTCGATCAGAACCATTCTTTCCAGGAAAACAAAGTAAAAGTATGTTTTTAGTCATTGGGATGAAAAATGGGCTTGGAAGACATATCAGTTGCATGGAAAACTATATATTTTGATGAGGTTAATGTAAGAAAACATAACACTACCTGAAAAAAAACCATTGAAGGTTGAACCACCCATATATGCACAACTGCTAAAATCCATTTGTTATGAGCAAAGAAGTTTCATTTCCTTATTTGCCTACACTACCCTAACTCAAATGATGTTTGGTCTTTCAGACACCAATGAGCCCATTAACCAACCCATATAACGAACCTGACACTACCCTGACTCAAAACCTTAAAATAATGAGTTTGTGTGTCTTTTTCTTATATATTACTTAATATTCTTAAAACCTTAAAATAATGAGTTTGTGTGTCTTTTTTCTTATATATTACTTAATATTCTTATTGCTTTTTAACATGGGATTCAGACTCACTTGAATTCCTAAGAGATGGATCACCTTTTTCAAGAAACTTGGTTTCATTCTCATTAAGATGTTTTGAATTTGTCTGACAGGTAAAACAGAAAACACTGATAATATGGGGTGAGAATGATCGCATCATCAGCAATAAGTTTGCAGTGGTAAGTTACCCTGTGGCACTATTGTTCCAACATTGTGATCATATAGAAATGTTCAAAATTTGTTTGACATGCTGGAAAGTCATGATCAAGAAGCATAATTCTCTCTCACTTTTGTTTCACTTTATTGGACTGCAAGGGAACAATATTCCATGCTAATATCATAACTGAAGTTGGCTTTTTGAACTTTTTCACCTGCAGCAACTCCACTGTGAATTACCTGATGCATCTATACGCCAAATACCCCATTGTGGCCATCTTCCTCATCTGGAAAGACCAGATTCTACCATCAAATTAATTGTTGAATTTGTGCAGCAGAGAGAGGCTAAGAAATTGAATCCATATGTTGCACCAGTATGAAGGTTAATAAGAAATTCTCCATAATTTGGCAAACCTGAAGGTTATAGAAGTAATTCAGAATTTGTCCTTCCCCATTTAGAGGAAGATAGAAACAATTATGTTGCTAAAGTAACATGATATTGTTAATATTATATGTCTCTTTCTCATATTCTCATTTTATATACACTGATTCACACTCTTTTGATATTGAATTGTTTTCAATGATTAATATTCTTCATGGCCATCTTTAAGTAGCTTAGCACATAGCATCATCATCTTTGATTGTTCCAAGTGATTTTCATCAAAAATCATGATTTGCCAAGAGTAAAGTGCTATCTTTTTTTTATAAGAAATAAACATAGCAGTGCCATCACCCTGGAAAGCAACCCAAGATAGATAAGCTTGTTCTGGTGCCAACATGATTGATTATTTCTTGATTTGATAGTGATAGAACAATGTTTTTTTTTCTTTTTAATTTCTTTATTTTTCAATATATTATTGATTTTTGTAATGATTATTTTCTGTTAAGAAAAATTTAGTTGATCACTGTTGGAATTTTTCTTTCTTTTCTGGTTTTTTTAATTATTATTTAGAAGACTGATATAAAACTTTGTTTAAAATATTCTTAAATTGTTTTTTTCAATACTTTAGCCTCGATTAGAAGTTAGATAATTATTTGACAGGTATAGTTGCTTTTAAAAAAATAAAGTTAAAATATATAATATGTATTATCAATTTTTATATTTATTACAATAACAAAAAATTAACTTGTCTTCATGTAACAATTAGAATTTTTGTGTGGGTTTTAATCACATTTTAATTATCAATTAACGTGCATTTTTGGTTTGAAGAAAAAAAATTATGTTTAGGTTTCTGCCTATGTTTAGGTTTTATTCATATATGTTAACTACTCAATTAAATGTTTATTTGTACATTTTCAAGTGCCATGTTAGTTACTTATACAATTAATTGTGTGACTTTTTTGTATTGTTTTAAACAAAATAAATTCTTTAAATACAAAATTATTTTTTCATTCAATTAATTTTTCAAATACTTTTTTAGAATTCAAAACTGTTGAGACTGGAACATGAGAGAAATAGGGGGAACAACAAAGGAGATTTCAACAGTTTTGAGTTATTAAAGAAGGAATGTTTTAAAAAAATTAATAAATACAATCATGTTTTTGTATTTATATGATTTATTTTAGTTAAATATAAGTAAATAATATATCATTTATCTTTTCAACCTGAACATATTTAAGTAAGTAGTTAACTGATCAATTAATAAATGTGAGTTAAACCCAATCCAAATTATACTTATTATTCTATTAAAACTAGTCAATTCTTTTACCATTGTATTAAAAACATAGATTTATTCCCTTTCTTTTTTTAAGTTATTTTTCTAATTTTTTTTCTCTCACATCTCTTTTTCTAATTTGAAGATTTAAAATTGTTTAAATATGTTGATATTTTAAAAAGAAAAAGTTGAGAGTGATATTCTAAAGAAAAACAAATAAAAAAATTTATATTCCTTATTAATGTTCTCTAGTTTGATAGCTTTCTGAATGAAAATTAATATAATTAGTACTTCCTTCCTTTCTAAAATCTCACTTTTAGTTATATCTTCTTTAAAATATCATAAATATATTTTAAAAGACAACATTCTGAATATGTTTATGTTTTATTCTTATTTACTTTTTATGACCTACAAATATCATTTGTTAAAGATAATCTTAAGTAGATAATATTATGAAAAGTGCTACCTTTTCATTTAAATAAAACCAATTAAATTAGTTGGGATTTGAAGGTTTAGGTATTATTCAATTTATATAATCAATTTAATTTTTGAAAACCTTATCCTTTTAGAAATAAGCATCGAAATGTTAATTTTTTCCAAAGTTGATTGTTAAACTAAATTTTACTGTTTTACATAAAAGCTTATCTCAGTCATTACAATTCACAAAACAACAAAAAAATAAGGGTAAACTAGTAAATTTTATAACATACACAATACATGCAAAACAACAAACCAAATTACATGGGTCAACTTTTTAATCAAGATTGTCTTCATTTCATTCACACTAACTACTCATGTCTATTTTCATTCACAATACTGTGATTTCCTTTCAACCCCCAATACTTTTGATTTCATTTCAATCATAATGATTGCATATAGATTTTATCATCTTCTGAAAGACTCATTAAATATGTCCTTACTATAGACTAACCTCTAACTAACACTTCTAGGATTAGGGTAAGTCCAAACATCCAATATTGTGTGTCTACATTGGTTACAGTATGTATGAAGTCTCTCTTCAACTTCTCATCACCTGATACCTTAGTTTACATGACTTAGCTCATCAATGAAGCTAAAGAATTTATGTTAAAACATAGACTTTTCATACTTAATGTATCATCACGCAACATTTCATGTTATCCCAAATGTATGGCATCAATCTCATACAAGTTTCACCATACAATATCATCCAATCACATAACATTCAAGAACTTTTATAACATCAAAAAACAACAACTACAATTTACAAAATGTTAAATTTATAAAATCATGATTACAACAAATACACAAACCACTCGTGGTTACATTTCTTAATCTCCATGTCAAGGCGCTAAGGAAGATTCCTCTCTTAGAAATGATAAATAGTTTAACTTTCTCACAAATGAATTACTTTACAAAGTGAAGGATACAAAATTATCACACTCTCACTACAAACAAGATACACAAGATAGTATAAACTATATATACAAAGATTATAAGTAGAATGTAAAATTTGATAAGCTTTATGTATCTTATAGGGAGTTTCTTCATATTTATAGTATCCTTGGATATGATCATTGCTTGAGAAACCATCTCTTGATATTATTCTTCATAATTTTGATAATGTGATCCTTAAGATATGTTGTGTAGATTTATTTCAATTAGTTTTTTTCACTTATGGTCTCCTTATAGAAGGTTTTGTTTTCTTTTTAAGTATAGGTTAGATAAAGATAAAAACATATTATTGATATTATTTTTTGTTTCCTTTATATAAGTTGTTGCAAGCATTTAAATTGATATTGTATAAATTCTTTCTATGTAGAGTGTATATAGTCATTATTGTATCTATTAGACTCTTCATATAGAAAGTATAAATGTGTAGAATGTTATTGCAATGTTTAGCTTAATTCAGATTGTGTGTATTACCAAATATGTTTGATTATAGGTATAATTATTGATCATGCCTGTTGACCAGAACGTTGGAACTTGCCTCGTCAAACTTGGATCGACGTGTGCACCGCTTCAACCTCCGTCCTCCGTCACGATCCACCTCAATAATCCTGCAAAAGAACAGAGCGGCGCCGCTGCGGCCGATCGCACTCCAACGCCCAAGTCAGTGACTGAACCACCAAATACTTCAAGAGCAAACACTCAAGACCTCTCAAGGAACCGTGCAATGTTCTCTCTCACAGTATGCTCAAGAACTCGCAAGCGTAAAGAATACAATCTGAACGTGCGTCCCTCAAAAGTTCGTTGGGGAACCCTTAAATACCTGGTCACT
>Ga0123342_1004219_pt1 | contig 22193 bp, 11 predicted proteins | sample Turbeawhitnodule_FD_89960 | JGI IMG/M metagenome (GOLD analysis project Ga0123342, IMG submission 89960) | Root nodule microbial communities of legume samples collected from Mexico - Turtle bean Mexico white nodule | ecosystem: Host-associated > Plants > Roots > Nodule | place: Mexico: Nepantla... | reverse complement strand
TTTGGTTATTAGATTAATAAAAAATATGAAAAAATTGTTATTGCATTTGGAAATAAATAGAAATGAGAATTAATTATTTGAAAAATAAATAGAGAATTGTGGGGAATTTCAAGCTATACGTCTCCCTTGTCCACATGTAATTGTTGTTTGCTCATTTTGTAATTTACAACTAATGACATTTATCGCCCGAGTGTACAATCTCCACAATATTTCCAAGCTTATGAGGTCTAATTTAATCCATGACGTGGCAGAAGTCGTGCCAAGTTGGCATGTCTTGCCCAGATTTGTAATTTTTTTGACAGCGACCCCTTTTTGGTAAAAACAAAAAAAAGGTCCCATGATGGTCAAAAAACTTTCTTTTTCTTGTATCTTCAATGAATTTGATTATATATGAATTTTCTTATAAATATAAAATGAATATTAGTTGATATATTCAATTGAATTGTGAAATTTATAAATGATATGGATTGGTGTTAATGATGGAATGTGTGTGTGCACGTGTGTGTGTGTGGTGTGTATGTGATTGATTTGATAAACCTTAAATGATGTATGGTCAATTGAATAGTGTAATTTTTAAATGATACGGACCATGTGAATGATGGAAGGTTATGAAATTAAGATATATGTCTAATTGATTTGAGAAATCTTAAATTATGTATGAGTGATTGATATCCATTGTATTTGAATGATGAAAGCTTGTATGAATTTGATGTCATATATTTGGGATAATATATGAGATGTTTGGTACATTAAATATGAAAAACCTATGTTTTAACAGAGATAATCTAGTTTCACTGATAATTTAAGTCACATAGACTAAGATATCAAGTGTATGAGGAATTCATAACTACATACACCGCTTATAGTTATGAGGTATTAGATGTTTGAACTTATCCTATTCATTTATCTTAATTTTATAAATAAATCAAATATTAGTATCTAGTAAGGACATACTTACTTACTGAATTAGTATCTAGTAATTTTTTTGCTATCAAACTTTTAACATGCTACTATACAACATCTATGAATGAAAGTGGTATTTGCACTATAAACATGTTACTATTCAAATTTAATCTAGAGTTAATTTCCCGACTTTATATACGAAGATTTTAGGTAATAGTCTACAAAATATAATATATTTATTTTACGAACTTCATATTTTAATAATAATTAAAATAATATTTCAATAATATATATAATAAATTCTTTATCAAATATTAATATAAAATTACTGAAACAAAACTTTAATTAGCTCTAGTAAAAGAACTTAAAATAAAATCATCCAAGTTTTATACTTATGTTTTCTACTTTAAATACGTAAAACTGGTTCTTTCAAAAGTAAATAACTAAAATAGATTTTGTTTCTTCTATAAAGAATCAAACTCTTGACAACACATTTAAAAAGAAATTAATTATCAATCAAACTATACTCAAATACTTAATATTTTTTTATACACGACCAAACTATAAATGAAATGAGTATGGATATGTTGAGAATCTTGTATTAAATTACAATTCAATTAAAAAAATTGATAAAATCACAATTTACAAACTTTTCTCTATTAATATAATATTGTTAAAGTAATATATATATTTTTACTTATGAAATATAAAGTCACAAAATGATTTTTTTAATATATAAAGAACGTGTGTAAATTTTACTTCAATCATTAAAGTCTTTTTACATATTGAAACATGAACTGAATCGGCTACAACTTTAACTTGATTGGAATAATGAAACTAAACTGAGACATGAGGTTGGAACTAAAAATGCAGTAACTGTGATCTTAGAAACACTTTGTTTTACCGTTAGATGTGTGATTTTGGAAAATGATTTTCACTTTGCTGTTCACTTTTCAGATTTCTGGCTTTTGAGAAGTGGCTAATCCGTGGATCATTCATTCTATTTTGTCTGGTGCAGCGTATCTTTTTGACCGTCCAATCGTGAAGTTCATTGTTGGCGACAACGACATTTTTGTAAGCACATGTCTGAAATGTCTGCAAAATGTGACAGAAAAACATGTGAACTCAGTTCTGTTGTACACTTTCCTTTGATCGCAGCATTAGTATTTCACTTTCTGATTGTTGTTTTGTCCTTTTTCCATATTGCTTCTATTATTCTCTTCTTTTATCATATGATAACTTCGTTCGCTCACGCGGGAAACACCAAAACTTTTAAAAAATTCATTTTAATTAAAAAAAACTTGGAACATTGCGTCACGTTTTCAGAATTTCTATTTTACTTACTTCTCATTGCATGCTTCTTGGGACTGGACCGGTCTAATCAAGAACCGGTTCGCTTTAATTAACAACATTTATGCATTGTACTACTAACTTCTTCTTTTGTTTGTATATGAAACAAATTTGTTAATCTCATTTATCTTATTTTAAATAAAATATATATATATATATATTATTGTTAATTTTATTATATAGTCACAATTTATTTAAAACTTTATTGTGATCCACTCATGTTTCATTTACGTTAAGGCATTAATTGTTCACTAACATCATAACTTTCACTTATTGATTATAAAAGTTGTTTCTTAAATTAGAATGATGTTATTAAATATAGTATTAATTTCAGTTTATGTAACATTTAAATTTATAATATTATTATCTAAATCAACTAATTCATTTTTATATTAAATATTTATTTTGTTGTATACAAGATCAAACATATAGTTTGTGCATTTACAGTGTAAAACTTTTTTACCATTGTGACTTAATTACAAAATATGTATGGTAAACGGTGAATAAGTGAATGATAGGAAAGTTATAAAGAGAGAATACATTGCAAAAATGACTTTTGGCTTTAAATTAGGTAACATTAGGTACTCAATTTGTTTTGGATTTTTTGGTAGGAATATTTTGGAATTAATTCCTTGGGAATCCAAATCTGTTTGATGATGTTTCATAGAGGTGCTAAGATTAATTTGATCTCAATAGCTTGTAAAACGACTTAGGTTTAATTATTAAAAACTGTGACTTAAAGGAATTTAATCATATTTAACTTCATGTTTGCCATTCAAATCGACTTAAATAAAGTGTTTTTGTTTTTAAAAATAATAATTAACTTTAAAAAACTTACGTTTAAAGTATGTGTTATAATTTATATTAAAATTATTATATTTAAAAATTAAATCTGATTTTATTCATGTGACTCAATATATATATATATATATATATATATTGTAATTTTTTAGAATTAAAATAATTATTTTAAATAGAATTAAAATTGTCCAATGGTTCGACATATGAACTCAATTAGTCTAACAATTTTTCTATTCAGAACATTAAGTTGATGTGGACAATTTAATTGTTATAAATGAATTTTACTTACATTTTAAAAACTGAACTTAACATAAAAATAATATATATATATACATACATACATAATATAATATACTGTGTAATTTGGTTTGGATTGGTTTTCGAACATGAACCAAATCGGACAGTTTGGAGGAAAAAATTCAAACAGAATCAGATTAAATTCAAGTTTTTGCAGTTTACAATTTGTTCAGTTGGATTTTCGTCTGTTTGATTTTGAACACACTAAATGCAGGATCCAAAAATAAAATAAATATAAAATAACTCAATGTATTTTTTTTTTTTAATTTAAACTAACCCAATTACATGACAAATTATTTAAATCTTAGTAAATGTTAGTATAAATGAACTTTAGATCGATAATTAGAATATATTTATTTCTTATTTTGAATATCCAATCCTAAATTAATAATTAGTTGATTATGTCACTGCATTGTTATTTTCATAAATTAACATAAATAATTTTTATATATAAGTAAAAAACTCTCTTATATATAATGACGAGTTATGTATAGATTCCCTTTATGTTCTTCCCAGATTTTAGAAATCAACATTACAGTAATTTCTACGAAAATAAAATTACAAATAATCATACATTTATAAAAGTTGAAGGACTAAATAAGTTTGTTAGGTAAAAAGAAATACTGGGAATGATTCATTATAATAATTTTCCTATTAAAAAATATTTAAAAGGTTTAAAATTTGGACTAAATTTTTTTTCCCTTTTCTTTACTCTCCAAAATTGAGATATCTCTCAAAAAAATCAAAATTTGAAAACTTAATTGTATATAAGCAAATGAAACAAAGATATAGATTTTACAAAGATAAAGACAATGAAACATATAGATGATAAAGAGATTATTCTATTATTTCTAGAAATTTATTAAAAAAATGGAAAAAACTAAAAGTTCAAACAGTTGAGTGGTACGTTAAAAAGACAGAATTAAATAATAAGGTTGTCACAATTTATATAACATTTATTTAATGAAAAACTGGTATTCATAATGAGGAATAAAAATGTATTAGTTTTTATTTGTAAAATTAAAGAAAATAAAATATGGATAATTTTAAGCCTTCAAATTATCGTACCACTCAATTTTAAGAAGCTGAAATATCTGCTCAGAAAAGACATAGTTAAAAAGTTGTTGCAATTTGATTAATATATTAACTTAGACAAATTTCGAAAACGTTACAAAAGATTAATTAATAGACTATTTATACTGTGATAATAATAATAAGTAAATAACTAAAAATAAACAAGTAAGTAAAAATATTAAATGAAAATAAAAGAATAAAGTAAAACTTACCATATACAAATATAACAAATTACTACAATCTAGTATTACACCGCTTACAAAAAGATGCCAGTAAAATAATTCAAACTTGTTAAACTTAAATCTTAGTTAGTGCCACCCAAAGTTTTTCTATTTCTCTAAAGAAAAAAAAACTAATTAGCTTCAATAAACAAAATGTTTTGTTGAAAAATAGTCACTGGCCTAACATTACAAGTCAGCCACAGTAAAATATATATATATATATATATATATATATATATAATTTAAAGCTTTTGCTCATTAAAAAATATTTTTATTCTAAGGGTTTTTTTTTTCTCAGCTATATATCATGTGTAAATTTTAATTTTAAGAGACAACAAGAAGAATAAAAAGAGAGACTTTAAAACAGCAAACGATAAATTTCCAATGTGGGAGTTAATTAGCAAAATACATTCCATGTTTAGTAAGAGTATAGCATGGGGGTAGGGTTTGACATAATCGAACACCAATGAACCGAAACTCAGGTTATTCCTTTCTTTCAACTTTTTTGTTCTGCTTAGATGAAATTACTTTTGATAATTCTCTTAAAACCCAGAGAAAATTAAGGGTTTTACAAAATCTATCTGAGTTTTATTTTCAAATTTTGAGACATTTGAAATCCAACAAACTTTCTGGAGCGTGGGAAAGTTAGATAGAAAGTAGCTAGAAGTGATGTGTATGAATGGCAGATGGGTGTATTCACGTATGGTGTGTTTCTTTTCTTTTGTAATTAATTAATCTCCACTCTCTGAAACATTCTCAAAACTACATGGCCCATATGAGGGAACCTGATTTGAAACCCTAAGCTTATTTATATTGAATGAAAATACTTTAACTAGCAAATTATTGGTGGTGGAGAAGCATAAAGGGTTCCTTTTGGGTCTTCCCTAATAAGAATAATGTATTTATGCATATTATATATAGCGCATACATGATTATGCACCCATCAGCTGCCAACACATATACTATCTCTCTCATTCTCTTGATCACACTTACATTTGTGACTACTTACTTACACGTGCTCAAAAGAGATGGGAAGAAGTCCTTGTTGTTCTAAAGAAGGTTTGAACAAAGGAGCATGGACAGCTCTGGAAGATAAAATTCTGACAGAATACATTAACATCCATGGCGAAGGAAAATGGAGACACCTGCCCAAAAGAGCAGGTGATGATGATGAATGCATGCATGTATATATATGGATCCACTTACACAGTTTCATATGCATCATTGCTTGATTCGGTTGGAATAACTTAGAAAGTTGAATTGGTTAATCTCAACTTACATCTATATATAGCAGCTTTCTAATGTGGAAATCATGCAGGTCTTAAGAGATGCGGAAAAAGTTGCAGACTGAGATGGTTGAATTATCTCAGGCCTGGCATCAAGAGAGGTAACATCACTAATGATGAAGAGGAGCTCATTATCCGGCTTCACAATCTTCTTGGAAACAGGTATATATCAAACTTCTATAATAAGATAGACACAAGAAGTAAACATTTGTTCGATTATCCACTTCTTAATAGTTTACTTCTAATATATGTTATGTTGTTTCACGTACGAATTGTCTCTCTCTAAGTGAGAAACGTGTGAAGATCACACTAAAAATTATTTACTTTGAAAACCACGAGTATAGGAAAATTTGTTATTTACATGTATTGATTTGAAAATGGTAGTGTTATAGATTCATAGAATATATAACAGAAGTGTTGCATTGATTTTAGGTGGTCTTTGATTGCTGGAAGGCTTCCGGGACGAACAGACAATGAAATCAAGAATTATTGGAACACCAACATAGGAAGGAAACTTCAAAATGGCACCCCAGGATGCTCCATTACAAATGGTGGTGCAGGAAGCACTTTAAACACAGTTCAGCATGATGAAAACGTTAAGAACCAAGAATGGCACTACGATAAGGGTTCGTGTCTTGTTCAGACTAAAGCAACAAGGTGGACTAAGGTCACAGTCACTAACGAAATTAGTCAACACAATGAAAACAATAAGAGCAATAATGCTGGTGATCATAGCAAAATGAAGGCTTTTCTAGTGTCTCCGTCTTCAGAGAGTAACAATGACCCAGTGTTGAATTTCATGGAAAATCTTGAGATGGATGGCAATTTCTTCTCGGAGCTAATGAATATGGATTTGCCTGAATCATCTTGTCAAGGAAATAATATACTTGAAGATAATGATAACCATTGTTCGGTGGATAAAGGGTATTTATCTCCAAAGTCATCCAGTGATACCACTCACTTTCCTTGGGGTGATTCACTGTATGACCCAAATTTTGATTTTCTACCAGTGACAACTTTTATGGAGTCCGGATTTGATTGGCTATGAACCAATAAAAGAAAGTAAGAAAGCTATAGACTGAGTTAAGCGTGTTTGGAATATTACTTCTTCATTATTTTTAAGACAATGTTTTTGGCTGAAATAGGCTTCTTCTGATTGTAACATAGACAATATTTGCATGCAGATGTAAATGTTTCTTATCATTGACATTAATTCGATCACGTTACACCTCTTTGAATAAAACTTGTTCTAGTTTCAATGCTTTTACATCAAGTTTCAAATCCTCTTTGTAACAAATAAATGAGAATAGTAAAGGATACATATCTATAGAGGAAGAAAAATAAGTGTAAGAATAAGTGCATTACAATGTGATGATAGAAAAAAAGATAATGGTTAGCGTTGATGATGAGATATTTGAAAAGATGAAGTACTTATATATCGTATATCATGAAATAAACACTTTCTGCTTAGTGTAGTTAAAAACACAATTTTTGTCCATTCCTTTTGTTCTCCATGCATTGGAATTCGCTAACTTGCACAGAATGATACATGGAGAACAAAAGAACATTAAAAGGTGATATATTAATAAATTGGGTAATAGTTATTATCGTCATGAAAATAACTTGGGTTTTTAATTAGAATAAAAATGAATATGATGAAGGAATGTCATTGGCCAGTATCTGTTTGGAAAAGATATTTCTTTCGTGCAAGGGATTACAGAAAAGCTTTTTATGAAACCATCGACAAGCAAAAGGTAATTACGGATTTGGAGTCTTGTTTTTTCTAATTATTAGCTACAAACTCAGATGTTCTTGGAAAGGAACACGAAAGTACTGAAAATCTCTATAATTTGCAAAGGAATGAGATGAACAACTACAGCAGAGAGTTAGGCAGCATGAGAACAAATTCACTGGAAGTTGAACGTGCATATAGGTCGTGGCATATGTACAAACACTTACTGTTCATTCATGAAATAATTCACCTGCTTTCCCATTCAAGAGACATTCCATTCCACAAATGAATGATTCCACTGTAAGAATCTTGAGTAACGTTACGGTGCCAAACCAATACTTTAGCAGTAATTGATGATGTTTCGATCAACAAGTGAATTCATCTAACTCATTCAGTACCATATATACAAAATTAGATTGAATCATATTCATCTATTTAATTCTATAATCAATAATAATTCATCTATTTTTTTAAAATCTAATATCAATATATAATTCAGATCAAAATTAATTCAATCATTTTTTCACCTTTAAACCATTCTTAAATTTACTTTTTTTTTTCACAATTGTTTTTAACTTTTTTTGAAAATATTGTTTTTATGGATGAATGGGATATTCATCCGCGATAATTTTTTAATAGATGATTGAACTATAATTTTATTAAATAAATCATATTTAATCATATTATTTACTTAAATTTTTAATAAATCAAAATGAATTAATGAATTTTCTTTTACCAATAAAATTTATCTTGTCAACTTCAAATAACATTAACACTTAACTAATTAATTTTATTATTTTTGTCCAACCGATCATAACAACTATCACCAGTCACCACAAACAATCACCATCACTTAAAAATGAAAAAGAAGTCACCGCACTCTGCACCATATTTAAGGATATTGTTGAAATTAAAAAAAAATACACAAAGGATCAAGGAGAATATATGAAAGTGCATGAAGAATTTCCAACTTTTTAAATCCGTCCATCCCTATTGTGTTGGCCTACCTAACCTAGGAACGGCACAAGGTAGAATGTTTATTTTTTAAACTTTTAAAAAAGAATCTTATGTTTTTGGAATTAAAATTATTGGTGATCAATATTTTATATAGAACTTTATTTACATTAAATTTTTTTTATATATTATTTCATTTATTAAAATATTTTTTATATTTATTTTGTTTTGTTAGACATTAAACATTCTTTTACTGGAATATTAAAGTTTGATTCAATTTTATTGATTATACTTACATTTTTATTGTCCAAAAAATAGATCTAAACACAACAAAATAAATTACAAAAAAAATTAAAAAAAGTTAAAAGGTGGTAGATCAACCCGTCAACCTACCGTAATGAAACATATTACTAATTTCGGTTTGTATAACCTTAACAAACCAGTCTCTTTTGACTCAATCCGCTTTTGACAGGTTAGTGACAGATCGAGCAAAACACACACTAAACTAAACTGACATTTTTGTCATAGTGATATGATAATATTTTATTAAATATGTATATCTTAAGTTTATTTTTTAGTATTTTTTTTACATATTAATGAAAAACGTTTATAAGAGTGATAATACTTTAATTGTTTATTATAAAATTTTTTATTTCATAATTTTTGGAGTAGTTCTTCAAATACAGAAAATATAATAAATTGATGATTATTTTAAGAAAATGGGGAAGTGAATACTTTAGAGTCGATTTTAAGTATTTTAAACGCGGCAATATACTAAATGTTGAAAGCAAAATATTGATTACATTTTTATTTTTATATGTAATAAATATACTTTCTCAATAAAACTTAGCTTTTGATACTTCAGATAAACTTATGGTTTGATGTTATAACAAAAGTGTATTTTTTAAGAAAAAAATGATTTTATTAACACTTTATACATTTTTAGACTAGGATATAAATTTGAAATAAAACTATATAAAAATATTTAATAATTTAACTATTTAATAACTATTAAATATATATTTATAACAAAGTTTTACACATGGATTTTTTTTTTCAGAAAAAGTGTAAAGCGAATCTATACACAGAATAACCGTTTCATCATTCAACAGAAGAATATTTTAAATAATTTAATTTGTACTTTTTTTAATTAACAACAAATTTGATTCCTTTATATATTCTCAATAACATTTAGTGTCTTGTCTAAATTACATTTATTTAACTTATTTCAATTATAAATGATGGATAATAAATAACCCTTGACTACTTGATTTTAACTCGAACTATAGTGATTTTATCCATCTCCATTCTCATTCATTCGATATCCAAATTATTTTATTAATAAAGTTTACGTCAATGTAGGATTATTTTTAAATTCAAATTCTAAACTTTATTATGTACATTTACTGCATCAGCAACTTGCTACTTTTTTCTAAATAACTCCTTTGATTATATCTTCTAGCTTGCTATCTGTTAGATGTTTAAAAAAATAGAAGGCCCGACTAATAATATAATCGTAAATGTAGTTATGGATAAAAATGAAAATTAATATCAAGTCGAGTTAGTCGAGTCTCCCGGGTCCGGGCCGATGTCGAGCCGAACGGGTTCGGGCCGATGTCGGGTGGAGTGGGCTTGGGTCTGTGTCGAGTCGACTGGGTCCTGGCCAATTTCGAGTCGTCTAGGCCCGGACCTGAGCCGATGTCGAGTCATCCAGGCCCGGACTGAGTTCGAGTCGTTCGGGCCCGGACCGTTGTCGAGTTGACTGGGCTCGAGTCGATGTCGAGTGCAGCGGGTCCGGGTAGATGTCGAGTCGATTAGGCCCTGGCTAATGTCGAGCTGAGCGGGCTCGGGCCGATGTCGAATCATCCAAGCTCTGGTCATTGTCGAGTCGTCTGGGCCGATGTCGAGTCGTCTGGGCCGATGTCGAGTCGTCTGGGCCCAGGCCGATGTTGAGTCGTCTGGGTCCGGGCCCATGTTAAATCGTCCGGGCCCGGGTCGATGTTGAGTCGATTAGGCTCGGGCTGATGTCAAGCTGAGCGAGCCCGGGCTGATGTCAAGTCAAATGGGCTCGGGCTGATGTTGAATCATCCGGCCCGGGCAATTGTCGAGTCGTCTGAGCTCGGACCGATGTTGAGTCGTCCACTTTAAATGGATTTAAAAAATATTCATTTAAATTTGATCTAGTTAAAATGGATATGAATTTTAAATCCAATCTATTTATTTGGATTTGGATTTAAAACATGACGAGAGCTGATTCAGTTTGTATTTTATATGGAATCTTTAGGCTGGTAACATGTTGAGTTTTATTACTTCTACTAGTTGATGCCTTATTTCCCCTGATAATTTTGACAGAAGTAAAATGTAGTTTGAGCACAAGTTATTGTTGTCTTGCTTGGGAATCTCATATTGTTCTAGTCTACATCTCTGTAATGTTTTTGTTTTGTTTGGTGTGTTTAAAAGGATATATAGCAGGGAAGATTACCCTCCCCGAACACCAACAGTACCTGAATTCCACCAACTTTGGAATCCAAGAGAAGTTTCGCTGTGATAAACCTGATTCAACAAAAGATGCATTGAATCTATCTCAAGGAACATAGCTCCCAGAACTCATGTTGTATTACAAATTTAGGTTCTAATTCCTGAACATGTCCATCCTCACATGATTTTCTTCATTTTGTGACACATGGGTTCTGATAATTTATACTAAATTAAATTATTATTTTTTTCATTCAGATGAGTTCACAACATTCCGAAGTTTCTTGGCCAATGTTGAATTTTGTTTTCAATCAACACTAAGCATTATAGAATACTTGCAAATCCTCTCGAAAAGTTAAAGAAATACTTTCGATTTTTGATACACTCTTACTACTTAAGAGGAAAAGCTAAAGGTCCCCATAGAAAAAACTTAATACCATATATTATAATTAATATTTAATTAAATAACTTACTTTTCTTCGGATAAATTTCAATTTTAAAATATTAACTTACAATATTTTAAATTCTCTTAACCCATTTTTGCATGAATATTCCATTAAAATATAATTTAAATTAAGTGGTGGACTCAATTTCTACCAATATCAATTTTTCACTTCAAAAAATCAGCACCGATTATATAAAGCAGTAATAAAATAAGACAACCTTGCTTAAATACATTCTTTTCCATTATTTCCTTTAGAATACTTAGTTTTTTCTATAGGACCTTCAGCTTTTTCCTCTTAAAGTAGTAAGAGTGTTAATAAATACTTATGACAGGTGCCGTGGAAGTTTGTTATGTAGATTAAGGATGAGAAAGAAAAGTAAGAAATGTGATGGGAAAAATTGGTTCTTGGATAAAAGGGTTTTTCAATTTTGAACAAAATAAGAGATTGTGTATGTTTGTGTTGTGTGTTTGACCCATATTGATTCTTCTCTTCTTAGCATCATACCAACAAGATAGATTTAGTACTAGTAAATATGTGCATATAATTCCTAAAATATTATGATGATTGGATAAAGTTAATGAATAATTTTCTATACTGAGTATTGGCAATTGGTGAGACATGAGATTTAGTAGTAACAAATAAAGCCACTTCATCATAAGTTGAAATCAAACTCATGGAAGAACAACAAAAGGACTTGTATATTTCAACCGTTCAAATTATACTTATCATCTACTGTTGAAATTATACCTATCATAAAACTCTAACCCCTACAGGTAAAATGTAGCAGGTAACAGATAATAGGTGGCAGGTAGCAGGTAATAAGTAGTAACAAGTAAGAGGTAACATGTAACAACTAGAAGATAGCAGATAACAAGTAACAACTAACAAGTAGCAGGTAACAGGTTGCAGGAAATAGGTAACCGATAGAAGTTAACAGGTAGTAGGTAACATGTAAAAGTTAACAGGTAACAAGTCACAACAAACACGTCACAACTAGCAGGTAGCAGGTAACATGTAAAAGTTAACAGGTAACAAGCCACAGCTACCAGGTAGCAGGTAGCAGATTGTAGGTTGCAGGTAGCAGGTTGCAAGTTCCAGGTTGCAGGTTGCAGGTTGTAGGTAGCAGGTTGCAGGTAGCAGGTAACAGGTAACAGGTAGCAGGTAACAGGTAACAGGTAACAGGTAGCAGGTAACAGGTAGCAGGTAGCAGGTAGCAGGTAAAAGGTAGCAGGTAGCATGTAAAAGTTTGCAGGTTGCAGGTAGCAGGTAGCAAGTAGCTGGTAGCCCGTAACAGGTTACAGGTTATAGGTAGCAGGTTACAGGTTACAGGTAGCACGTAGCACGTAGCACGTAGCAGGTAGAAGTTTGCAGGTTGTAGGTAACAGGTAGCAGGTAACAGGTAACAGGTAGCAGGTAACAGGTAGCAGGTAGCAGGTAACATAGTAGTAGGTAGCAGGTTGCAGGTAGCAGGTAAAAGTTTGCAGGTAGCAGGTAACAGGTAGCAGGTAGCAGGTAGCAGGTAACATGTAGCAAGTAGCAGGTAGCAGGTAGCAAGTAAAAATTTGCAGTTTGCAGGTAGTAGGTAACAGGTAGCAGGTTGGAGGTTGGAGGTTGCAGGTAGCAGGTTGCAGGATGCAGGTAACAGGTAGCAGGTTGCAGGTAACAGGTTGCAGTTAACAGGTAACAGGTAGCAGGTAGCAGGAAACAGGTAACAGGTAGCAGGTAGCAGGTAACAGGTAACAGGTTGCAGGTAGCAGGTAAAGGTAGCAGGTAACAATTAACAGGTAGCAGGTTGCAGGTTGCATGTTGTAGGTAACAGCTAACAGGTAGCAGGTAGCAGGTAACAGGTAGTAGGTTGCAGGTTGCAGGTAGCAGATAACAGGTAGCACGTAGAAGGTAGCAGGTAGCCTGTAACAGGTTACAAATTGCAGGTAGCAGGTTGTAGGTAGCAGGTTACAGGTTGCAGGTAGCATGTTACAGGTTACAAGCAGCAGGTAGAAGGTAGCACGTAGCACGTAGCAGGTAGAAGTTTGCAGGTTGCATGTAGAAGTTTGCAGGTTGCATGTAGCAAGTAGAAAGCTGCAGGTAGCAAGTAACAGGTAGCAAGTAGCAGGCTGCACGTCCTGGCTTTTCTTCCCTGTATCTTCCTTTTGTGATTTGTTTATGGACGTGCCTCGTTATCTCGGTGCAAATAACATATGAAAGTACTTGTGTGAATTTTTTCAGCGCAATACGGACCCATAATAAAATAGCAGAATTTAGGGCAGAATTTTACAAGTTTTTGTAGAGGATAGCCTTGGTTTGCACATAATTTCTAAAAAATTCTCCCGAGATAATTTTTTCCTGAAATTCCATGTAAGAATCTTCACTGAATTTGGGACAAAACGCGACGAATTTAAGGTCAAACGGGTGAGTATTCACCCACGAAAAAAATAAAACAGTTTCACACACATACGAAACTTCCTTTCAGCCCTGGCAGTGATCGATAAAAAATTTATTGTAAATCTTGTGGGACGAATATGGGACTCAAATCTCATCCAAAACTCAATCCACACCGTGACGAACGTGTGGTAAAAATTTCAGACCAAAATACCCAAGGAGTAAGGCGTAGTAAGTCCCACACCGAGAGTGAACAAAACTGGTTTTCCGAAAACAAAACGTCCTAGCTTTTCTTCCCCGTATCTTCTTTTTGTGATTTGTTTATGGACGTGCCTCCTTATCTGGGTGCAAACAACATATGAAAGTACTTGTTTGAATTTTTTCAGCGCAATACGAACCCGTAATAAAATTGCAGAAATTAGGGCGAAATTTCACAAGTTTTTGTAGAGGATAGCCTTGGTTTGCACAGAATTTCTGAAAAATTCTCCTAAGAAATTTTTTTCCTGAAATTCAATGTAAGAATATCCACTGAATTTGGGACAAAACGCGACGAATTTAAGGTCAAACGGGTGAGTATTCACCCACGAAAAAAATCAGACATTTTCACACACATATGAAACTTCCTTTCAGCCCTGGCAGTGATCGATAAAACATTTATTGTAAATCTTGTGGGACGAATCTGGGGCTCAAATCTCATCCAAAACTCAATACACACCGTGACGAATGTGTGGTAAAAATTTCAGACCAAAATACCCAAGGAGTAAGGCGTAGTAAGCCCCACACCGAGAGTGAACAAAACTGGTTTTCCGAAAACAAAACGTCGTGGCTTTTCTTCCTCGTATCTTCTTTTTGTGATTTGTTTATGGACGTGCCTCCTTATCTGAGTGCAAACAACATATGAAAGTACTTGTGTGAATTTTTTCAGCGCAATACGGACATATAATAAAATTGCAGAATTTAGGGTGAAGTTTCACAAGTTTTTGTAGAGGATAGCCTTGGTTTGCAGAGAATTTCTCAAAAATTCTCCCGAGATAGTTTTTTCCTGAAATTCCACGTAAGAATCTCCACTGAATTTGGGACAAAACGCGACGAATTTAAGGTCAAACGGGTGAGTATTCACCCACGAAAAAAATCAAACAGTTTCACACACATACGAAACTTCTTTTCAACCCTGGCAGTGGTCGATAAAAATTTTATTGTAAATTTTGTGGGACGAATCTGGGGCTCTAATCTCATTCAAAACTCAATAGACACAGTGACGAACGTGTGGTAAAAATTTCAGACCAAAATACCCAAGGAGTAAGGCGTAGTAAATCCCAGACCGAGAATGAACAAAACTGGATTTCCGAAAAAAAAACGTCATGGCTTTTCTTCCCCGTATCTTCATTTTGTGATTTGTTTATGGATGTGCCTCCTTATCTGGGTGAAAACAACATATCAAAGTACCTGTGTGAATTTTTTCAGCGCAATACGAACCCGTAATAAAATTGCAAAAATTAGGGCGGAATTTAATAAGTTTTTGAAGAGGATAGCCTTGGTTTGCACAAATTATTGAAAAATTCTACCGAGATAGTTTTTTCTTGAAATTCTACATAAGAATCTCCACTGAATTTGGGACGAAACGCGACGAATTTCTTGTCAAACGGGTGATTATTCACCCACAAAAAAAATCAAACAGTTTCACACACAAACGAACCTTCCTTTCAGCTCTGGAAGTGATTGATAAAAAATTTATTGTCAAACTTGTGGGACGATTTTGGGGTTCAAATCTCAGTAAAATTCAATAGACATAGTGATGAACGTGTGGTAAAAATTTCAGACCAAAATACCCAAGGAGTAAGGCGTAGTAAGTCTCATACCAAGAGTGAACAAAACTGGTTTTCCGAAAACAAAACGTCCTGGCTTTTCTTCCCGTATCTTCTTTTTGTGATTTGTTTATAGACGTGCCTCCTTATCTAGGTGCAAACAACATATGAAAGTACTTGTGAGAAAATTTTTTTCAGCGCAATAAGGACCCATAATAAAATTGCAGAAATTAGGGCGGAATTTCACAAGTTTTTGTAGAGGATAGCATTGGTTTGCACAGAATTTCTAAAAAATTCTCCCAAGATAGTTTTTTTCCTGAAATTTCAAGTAAGAATCTCCACTGAATTTGGGACAAAACGCGATGAATTTTAGGTCAAACGGGTGAGTATTCACCCACGAAAAAAATCAAACAGTTTCGCACACAAACGAATCTTCCTGTCAACCCTGGCAGTGATCAGTAAAAAGTTTATTGTCAATCTTGTGGGACGAATCTGGGCTCAAATCTCAGCCAAAACTCAATAGACACAGTGACAAACTTCTGGTCAAAATTTCAGACCAAAACACCCAAGGAGTAAGGCGTAGTAAGTCCCAGACCGAGAGTGAGCAAAATTGGTTTTCCGGAAACAATACGTCCTGCCTCTTCCTCCCTATATCTTCCTTTTGTGATTCATTTATGGACGTGCCTCCGTACCTGGGTGCAAACAACATATGAAAGTACTTGTGTGAGTTTTTTCAGTGTAATACGGACGCAGAATAAAAATTGAAGAAAGTATGGCGAAATTTCACAAGTTTCAGTAGATGATAGATAGCTTTGGTTTGCACGAAAATTTCTGAAAAATTCTACCGAGATAGTTTTTTCCTGAAATTTCACGTAAGAATCTCCACTGAATTTGGGACGAAACACGAGAAATTTCGGGTCAAACAGATGAGTATTCACCCACGAAAAAAATCAAACAGTTTCACATACAAACGAACCTTGCTTTCAGCCCTGGCAGTGATCAGTAAAAAATTTATTGCCAGTCTTGTGGGACGAATCTGGGGCTCAAATCTCAGCCAATAATCAATAGACACAATGACGAATATTTGGTCAAAATTTCATACCAAAACACCCAAGGAGTAAGGCGAAGTAAGTCCCAAAGCTGAGAGTGAACAAAACTGGTTTTCCGAAAACAAAACGTCCTGGCTTTTCTTCCCCGTATCTTCCTTTTGTGATTCGTGTATGGACGTGCCTCCTTACCTGGGTGGAAACAACATATGAAAGTACTTGTGTGAATTTTTTCAGCGTAATACGGACGCAGAATAAAAATTGCAGAAAGTATGGCGAAATTTCACAAGTTTCTGTAGATGTTAGCCTTGGTTTGCACGAAAATGTCTGAAAAATTCTCCCAGAATAGTTTTTTTCTGAAATTTCACGTAAGAATCTCCACTGAATTTGGGACGAAACGCGATGAATTTTAGGTCAAACGGGTGAGTATTCACCCACGAAAAAAATCAAACAGTTTCGCACACAAACGAATCTTCCTGTTAGCCCTGGCAGTGATCAGTAAATAATTTATTGCAAGACTTGTGGAACGAATATGGGGCTCAAATCTCAGCCAAAACTCAATAGACACAGTGAAGAACGTCTGGTCAAAATTTCACACCAAAACACCCAAGGAGTAAGGCGTAGTAAGTCCCAGACCATGAGTGAACAAAACTGGTTTTCCGAAAACAAAACGTCCTGGCTTTTCTTCCTCGTATCTTCCTTTTGTGATTCGTTTATGAACATTCCTCCTTACCTGGGTCAAAGAACATGTGAAAGTACTTGTGTGAATTTATTCAGCGCAATACGGACACAGAATAAAAATTGCAAAACGTAGGGCAAAATTTCACATGTTTCGAAAGATGATAGCCTTGGTTTGCACGAAAATTTCTGAAAAATTCTCCCAGAATAGTTTTTTATTGAAATTCCACGTAAGAATCTCCACTGAATTTCGGACGAAACGCGACAAATTTCGGGTCAAACGGATGAGTATTCACCCACGAAAAAAATCAAACAGTTTCACACACAAACGAACCTTCCTTTCAGCCCTGACAGTGATCAGTAAACAATTTATTGTCAATCTTGTGGGACGAATCTGGGGCTCAAATCTCAACAAAAACTCAATAGACACAGTGATGAACGTCTGGTCAAAATTTCAGACCAAAACACCCAAGGAGTAAGGCGCACTAAGTCCCAGACCGAGAGTGAACAAAACTGGTTTTCCGAAAACAAAACGTCCTGAATTTTCTTCCCCGTATCTTCTTTTTGTGATTCATTTATGGACATGCCTCCTTACCTGGGTGCAAACAAAAGTACTTGTGTGTGTTTTTTCATTGCAGTACGGATGCCGAATAAAAATTGCAGAAAGTAGGACGAAATTTCATAAGTTTCGGTAGAGGATAGCCTTGGTTTGCACGAAAATTTCTGAAAAATTCTCCCGAAATAGTTTTTTCCTGAAAGTCCACGTAAGAATCTCCACTGATTTTGGCACGAAAAGCGACAAATTTTGGGTCAAACGGATGAGAAATCAAACAGTTTCACACACAAACGAACCTTCCTTTCAGCTCTGGCAGTGATCAATTAAAAATTAATTGTCAATCTAGTGGGACGAATCTGGGGCTCAAATCTCAGCCAAAACTCAATAGACACAGTGACGAACGTCTGGTCAAAATTTCAGACCAAAACTCCCAAGGAGTAAGGCGTAGTAAGTCCCAGACTGAGAGTGAACAAAACTGGTTTTCCGAAAACAAAACATCCTAGCTTTTCTTCTCCGTATCTTCTTTTTGTGATTCGTTTATGGACGTGCCTCCTTACCTAGGTGCAAAAAACATATGAAAGTACTTGTGTAAAGTTTTTCAGCGCAATACGGACTCAGAATAAAAATTGCAGAAAGTGGGGCGAAATTTCACAAGTTTCGATAAAGGATAACCTTGGTTTGCACGAAAATTTCTGAAAAATTCTCTCGAATGCAGTGGTTAAATTTTATGGTTTAAACCAGCAAAATTTGATAAATCACTACAATTAATTCAATTCATATATTATACTTTATTAAAGTAATAATACAATATAATTAATTCAATTCATATTTAATAAGGTTATTTAAGCTTAATGTTAGAATGTAAAGTTTATACTAATTTGACTTAAACAGGACATTCCTTTGAATATAAGATCTGATGCGATTCCAATTTCACCTTAACAAAAGGCTTGCAAAGTAGCAAAGCATTATTGTTGGAGATGCATTTTTTGCTTCCAACAGTGATGCTACAAAAAAATTCCTCAAGACAAAACAAAGAAATTTTTTATAACAATGCACCCAAAGATATTTATAGGTATGTTGTTGTACATAAATTTTATCAAAGTTTATGGAGGATTTAATAATTAAACGATTCCAATCATGTAACTATTGGATTGTGCTTGTCATTTTTAAAATATCCTATTGTGAGAGGATGAAAATCTATTATAAAGAAAAAAACTTCAAAATTTCATCCTTTTATAAAATTATGAGTACAAGCCATTAGTCACATGTTTTGAACGAAATAATTATAAATTTTTATATAATTAGATTTAATTAATCATCATCTCTATCCAATATATGTGATTGTGCATGTCGTCATGAATCAAAATACCTCACACAACATTATCCATGAAAACACATTAAGAAAAACTATTGTTTCTTGTGTTTTACACGTTTCATGTCTTGTTCTGATATACAACTTTGGAAGATGACAAAATGACATGCAAACCATAAATGCATTACTCTTACATAAGTCTTTTCTACAAACTGAGTCATGCAGCAGCTTCAATACAAATGGAACTCATGTAAGGTTTAGATTCAAATTCATTATTATGCTTTCCACACTTCTAAACTTTTCTAAAGTTTAATAGGTAAATGTAAGATATAAATGCATGATGCATTTATCTTATCTCAATGCATAAAATATCAGTGAAAAACATTACATAGTATAAGAAATGTTATTTGGTTAGCATCTCAAAACTATATGCAATATAATAATATAAGTAAGAAAATTATATAAACTTTATTTTTGTGAGAAATGTTAAAAAGTTAAACATAATTATGTTGCATTAGTTTTGGATGCTAATCTAATGAGATTTTTTATACTATGTGACTTTCTTTTGCTGTGAAAGATTAAATACTCATATTTTTATGCATTGAGATAAGTTACACGAATGCATGCATTTGTTTTATATCTCACATATCCAATTTTACATTTACCTATACAACATTAGAAGTGTGGAAAATTCAGTGATAAATTTGCATGCATGTCTAAAACATAGATAGACCCTATGGTGTATTCTAATTATTATGACAATTTATTAAAAAAAAGTGAAGAATAAAAAGATTTAAAAGTTAATCCTTTCATAATATGATTTATAAAATTCTAACTACAACTAATTAGTCACATGGTTTTGATTCAATTGGTTATAAAATATTACATGTTTAGATTTAATTAATCATGACATTTATTTTATACATATGTACCTATGAATCATAATAGGTTTACAATACATATATTAATAAATATAAAAAAAAAATATGTTAAATGAAGTAAAATAATAATCAAAGATATCAAATTAACAAATTTTAATTGTTCATGTAGTGGAAATATTGTTCAATCTACACTATGTTGCATATATCAATATTTTTAATGATTATTTAGGATTTAAGGTTTAAGATTTTTTTTTCTTAAAAATCTTTCTCTTCATTTTGAATTGGTTTTCTTTATAAGAAGGGTTTGGACACTCTTTAAATATCTGGTTTTATTTTTATTTTTTTTTTGATAAAAAAATATTTCAATCTGCACTATATTTAACATTTTTTTTTCCTTCTGATATGACATAACATGCAAAGTATCAAAGTATTATTGTCAAAGATTTTTTTTTTTTCTGGTTTTAAAGAATTATTGTTTTGCAGAGAATTCCAGTTCCAACTGTGATGTATTTAAAAATTCTTCAAAACAGAACAAAGAAAGCTTTCAATAAAAAAAAAAGAATATAGGTGAGAGTTAATCACTTTATATTTTTCACTGTCAGGGCCGAAAGGAAGGTTCGTTTGTGTATGAAACTGTTTGATTTTTTTCGTGGGCGAATACTCATCCGTTTGACCTGAAATTCATCGCGTTCTATCCCAAATTCAGTGCAGATTCTTACGTGGAATTTTAGGAAAACACAATTTCGGGAGAATTTTTCGAAAATTTTGTGCAAACCAAAGCTATCCTCTACCAAAACTTGTGAAATTTCACCCTACTTTCTGCAATTTTTATTCTTGGTTCGTATTGCGCTGACAAAGTTCACACAAGTACTTCCATTTGTTGTTTGCATCCAGGTAAGGAAGCACGTCCATAAAAGAATCACAAAAAGGAGATACGGGGAAGAAAACCAATGATGTTTTGTTTTCGGAAAACCATTTTTGTTCACTCTCGGTCTAGGACTTACCGCGCCTTACTCCTTGGGTGTTTTGGCCCGAAATTTTTACCAGACGTTCGTCACTGTGTCTACTGATTTTTGGCTGAGATTTGAGCCCCAGATTCGTCCCACAAGATTGGCAATAAATTTTTTTATTAATCACTGCCAGAGTTGAAAGGAAGGTTCGTATGTGTGTGAAACTGTTTGAATTTTTTTGTGGGTGAATACTCATCCGATTGACCTTAAATTTGTCGCATTTTGAACCAAATTCAGTGGAGATTCTTACGTAGAATTTCAGGAAAAAACTATTTCGGTAGAATTTTTCAAGAATTCTCGTGCAAACCAAGGCTATCATCTACCAAAACTTGTGAAATTTCGCCCTAGTTTCTGCAATTTTTATTTTGCATCCGTATTGCGCTGAGAAAATTCACACCAGTACTTTCATATTTTGTTTGCACCCAGGTAAGGAGGCACGTCCATAAATGAATCACAAAAAGAAGATACGGGGAAGAAAAGTCAGGACGCTTTGTTTTCGGAAAACTAGTTTTGTTCACACTCGGTCTGGGACTTACTGCGCCTTACTCCTTGGGTGTTTTGGCCTGAAATTTTTACCAGATGTTCGTCACTGTGTCTACTGATTTTTGGCTGAAATTTGAGCCCCAGATTCATCCCACAAGACTGGCAATAAATTGTTTATTGATCACTGTCAGGGCTGAAAGGAAGGTTCGTTTGTGTGTGAAACTGTTTGATTTTTTTTGTGAGTGAATACTCATCCGTTTGACCCGAAATTTGTCGCGTTTCGTCCGAAATTCAGTGGAGATTCTTACATGTAATTTCAAGAAAAAACTATTCTGGGCAAATTTTTCAGAATTTTTCGTGCAAACCAAGGCTATCCTCTTCCAAAACTTGTGAAATTTCGCCCTAGTTTTTGCAATTGTTATTCTGCGTCCGTATTGCGCTGAGGAAATTCAAACAAGTACTTTTGTATGTTTTTTGCACCCAGATAAGGAGGCACGTCCATAA
>Ga0123342_1004218_pt1 | contig 22204 bp, 7 predicted proteins | sample Turbeawhitnodule_FD_89960 | JGI IMG/M metagenome (GOLD analysis project Ga0123342, IMG submission 89960) | Root nodule microbial communities of legume samples collected from Mexico - Turtle bean Mexico white nodule | ecosystem: Host-associated > Plants > Roots > Nodule | place: Mexico: Nepantla... | reverse complement strand
ATTACAAGCCTACATACAAGATCATCTAAACCTATTACAAACTTTACAACAAACTAGCTATTTTCTACATCAAACACACACAACACTAGGTAGAGAAGAGACTTCATCCATCTTCAACAGAAATGAGATTATTGTAGACATTTGACTGTGTAGTACCTTAAAAATAGAGTATATATATCATGAGTGATATGTTTGTGAATGATTTTTTTTAAAATTAAAGTTTTATTTGAAATTTTTAAAAAATTTAACTAACCATATTGTTGTTTGTGTTGTGTTTATTTTTCTTTATCTCTGATGATTGTACACTACTATTTATTTATTTATTTATTTATATATATATTAATATTAATATTTCATGTATATTATAGTATTTAAATATGGTAAATAGGGATATTACACTTAGTAGTAGCATTTTTTTGTGAACTCGTGTTTACTAAGATGACTTATATTTTTTTTTATTTATTTATTTTATGTTTTTAATTTTTATAAATTAAGATAATGTAATTAATTATTTATTATATGGTAGTTGAATGTATTTTGGATAATTTAAAGTATTAATGTAGCAAAATATATTTAAATTGTTTTTTATAAAAAATATTAAATATTTAGTTAATTTAATTAATTAATGAAATAAATTATATTAATTGGATGTAATTTTTGAAAATTTAAAGTAGTACCACTAAAATATATGTTACTATTTGAAAATATTAATATAAAGGAAAAATAAATATATAAGAAATTATTTATTATTTTCTATATTGATAATTTTTTATTGTGACACTCATTATTATAATAAAAACAATTTTTTTTTAATCATTTTGATATGATAAATCCATTTTGTTATAGATTATTGATTGAAGCTAAAAATGTTATTAATTGACTAATTTTTTTAATTTTTTACTCTGTTTGGTTCTATAATTATTGAGGACGTCAAGATTGAATTTAATGTTTTTTTAATGATAGTTGAAAGATTTTAATGTTTGTTTTAATGATAGTTGAAAGTTTTGAATTCTTAATGTGATTTTTTAAAGACTAGTTTATCATCGTATGAATTAATATGATATTTTATTTTATTATAATACGTAAAATGAAAAAAAAAACTATAAATTAGTATTTAATTACTGCTTGAATAACGTCTTTAAAAACTATAAATTTCTGAAATAATTTTCTTACTAAATATTATTAATTAGCAAAATTAAGTTTTTCAGTTAGTGGGAAAAAGTTAAAAATTAATTTAATTTAAATAGATAAAAAATGAATATGTTTGAATATAATCTTTTACATGCTATTTCCTAACATATCCTTTTTTAAATAATTATATAGTCTATTTTAAAAAAAACATCATTACATAGGCGACTTTATTTTTCCTGAAAATTAAAAACTGAAATGTAAGAAATTATAAAGTAGGCACGGAACATAATATATTCATAAATATTTCAAGCAGTGATGGCAATTTTTGACCTTAAACAAAGATGTGTCTTTTCGAAATAAGCTTTCATGTGAAAGAAATATTTATTTAGCGTATGAAGTAAAATAAATCAATAAATGTGAAAAAGGAAATAAAGTTAATTACGTTTAAATTGATAAAAAAATATATAAATGTGATATAACATTTTTTTATTGGTAAAAAATAAAAAAAATATAAAACACTTAAGAATTACTCTAACCTTATTATACAACAAATGTTTAACAAAGAGAATCTTCTACCAAACTATAAAGTTACAAGAAACAAAGTTATAAAAACCAAAAGAACTAAACTAACCATATGATATAACATATGATTAACAATAAATCACACAAGCACTCTTATTTTGAATAAATTGGATTGTCAATATCATGGTGATGATTTCATATATGGGGAAAAAATGCTGAACAAGACATAAAGTAGAAGAAAAATGTTACTCTCATGGATAGTGTTAGAGTAGGTCAAAGGTGTCCACCAATAGTCTATATTATGGCCTATTTAAGGTCTAGTTATTTATCATGATATAACAAAAGTGTAACTTAACCTAATTTGTTTGGTCTATATCAACTAACATTTGAAAAACAAGTTAAACCTAGCTATTTAAGATCTACTTAATTATCATGATACATCAAATCTGTATCCATATTGCATATTTAAATATTAAAAACATAATTATAAAGCTATGGAAATATAAGTTATTGAATTTATTAAAAAGAGTTATACTATTATCAACCACAATAAAATCATGAAATAGAAACCAATTTTAGAGACAAAAAATAATTAGTTGTTATATGACTAAATTAAATCTAATTTTAGAGACTAAAATTTTTTTTAGTTTATAAATTAGTTTCTATTATTTTTAATTAGTTTTTAAATTAGTATCTAATTTGGCTATCACAAATTATTTTAATTTTAAATTTGGTAGCAAAAACCTTGGTCGCTAATTAGATATCAATTTAAAAATTATTTAACAATAATAAAAGCTAATCTAAAAACTAAATTTTTTTATCTCTAAAATATCTCTAATTTAATCACTATAACAACTAATTATTTTTTATTTAAAATTAATTTTTATTTCATATTTTTCTTGTAATAATCGAACTAGTTTATAATTTTTAACCCTCGTCAATAATGAGTTCTTAAAGCATAACCAGTTGGTCTCATTTTAACCATTTCGTAAAATCATTGAATAGTAAGTCTTACTAATTATTGCTGTTCTGTTGCTTTTTCATTTTCGATCTTATTTCTCTTACTTGTTATTTTCATATAATAATTTGTATTTATTTTCATCTAAAATTTACATCTAAAAAATTATAAACAGATTGACATAAATTTAGAATATTTTTTTTAACTCAATTGGTTTTAACTTAAAATTAAAACGTGAAATGCAGAAAAATATTCCATGTAAAAAAATGTATTTACGTCTAATGTGACGTGAACTGATAAAAGGATTCAAATAAAATCTAAAATTTACATCCAAAACAATTATAAACTGATCGTAAATTTTGAATATTTCTTTTAATTAAATTGGTTTTAACTTAAATCTAAAATGTAAAATGCAGAAAAAATACCAATATAAATATAAATATAATATAAATAAAATATTTTTAAAAAAATTAATTAAAAATTATCTAATCTAACTTAAAAATTAGCTAAACTATAAAATAAATCTATCATTTTAAACAAAATAGAGAATAAAATATGAAACCGTTAATAGGACTCAAATAATTAATCAATCCGTATAATTTTTCCTATTTTTAAATTTCAAATTATAATTTTAATCATCATATAATATTATACTTATGAATAAATTTTTTATAATTTTTTTTATATAAATGCTTTTATGTTAGGCATCACTATTCAACTTGACATCTCAGCTAGTCTGACACCTCAAGTAACAACAAATCATCATCACATGAAAAAAGTATTATTAAAAAAAATATACAAAAATATGGGTGGAATAGGCCAAAATCCATATGTTAACAAAATCGATACATAGTTAAACTTATTCATAAAGAATTATAAGAACAGATTAGATGAAAATCTATTATACCAATGAACTAATTCTGTATGAATAAATTTTAAATTAGCCAACTTATCAGTACACACATTCCATTCACAAAAAATATGAGTAACCCTAAACCTGATTAATCACTATCATTTCATGATAGTGATTACTAAAATATTAAGTCACTGGACACTAAAATAATTCATTAGTACCAATATTTTTTTTCTATTCCTAAATTTCTCCATATATTTTAATCTTTTATAATACTATAATAATGGATCAATTTTCTATAATTTAATAACCCCTATTATTTAAAAAAAAATAGTTGTTCCTAAATTTCTCTATATATTTTTAATTATTTTATAATATTAAATTATAATTATGGATAAATTTTCTATAATTTAATGATCCCTATCATTTTAAACGATTAAAATATAAAGTTGCTCCTAAGAACTAAAATAATTAATCTACTATTCTTTAATTTCTTTGTATAATTTTATTCATCATATAGTATTATTCACTTTTAAAAAAAAAGTAATTTCAATAATTAGATATAACTAACTAAGTATCACAATTTAAATTAAAAAATGTTACACCTAAAAAAAATTCAATAGAGATATTCATGCATTGTCCATAATTGTGATCAAGATTAAAAAAAACAATCATAGCTTCAAATTCAATATATATCGTTTTTGTTAATATATGAGTTTTGATCTAATTTTTCATATTTTTGTATTTTTTTTTCTTTTTTAATAATATTTTTTTTTCATGTGATGACAAATGATTGTTGTTACTTGAGATGTCAGCATAATTGAGATGTCAAGTTGAATAATGATACCTAACATGAAAGTTTCAATTTAAAAAAAAAAACAAATAGATGTTTCAATTCTTATATAAAATAGGATGAGAAATTTTTTCAAGTATAAAGTTCCCCTGCTCTCACATTCCTAATTGGTCCAAAAGTTGGCCTAAACCAAACCCCTATGATAAAAATTGCTATGAATTGTTTTGTAGTAGTAAAAAACAAGTAACAAGCCAACCATCTTATACACATTTGTTATGTTTGAAACATGATTTGTTATGTTTGTAACATAATTACTTCCTCATGTTTCAGGTATAATAATTTTAATAGTACAATAAATATATAAAACACATATCTCAATGATGCACTTACGCCCACAAAACTTCAATTCAATCAGAGAAAAATATCCACCACAATAAACGACCAACACCAACTTATTCAAAGGAAAATAACAAGGAAAAATGGATGATTATGTCAGATTGTATGTGAATCTAATGTAAATGTCGAATTTTACCTCGTACACCAAACAATTTAACGGAAAAATTTCCACTTAATTAGAAAATGTTATGATACATTTCTTTTCTTGTTTTCTTCTGGATCCAATATAAAACCTATGACGTGAAAACTCATTTTGTACTTATGTGAATGACAAAAACTTGGTGGTGTTGGTTATAATTTTGGAAAAATGGTTCTCCAATCACTATTAATTTTCTCCTACACCAGTTTTGGAATTAGCTAATACTAGTAATATATAATTTTTAACAAATATAATAAATTTGTAATGAAAAATAATTAATACATGTTGGCAACTATAAAATTTGTACATCAACAACGAAAACTAATGGCGTGCAATTAAAAATCCGTTGTGCACATTTTGAGTTTTCCATCAACATCTTTATTACTTCATTTTCACTTCTATTTCAAAAATTAAAATATTCAAACGTTAATGGTTCACATCTAATATTTAATAATAGGAGCCATTCGCTTTAATGATTTACGCCATGTACGAATGGAAGCATTCTTTAATTTGATATTTTTTCCGATTACTTCACCCAGAAGAAAGATACATGCTTTGCATTTTGTGTACCATAAGACAATTTAAAAGAATAATAATGATAATAGCAACATAAAAAAAATTCATATAAACTGCTATCAAATTGATCATCACCACTTGGACTTCATTTTTAAATATATTATCAATAAGTTGTAGTAATTGTTTTACTTTTAACAAAAGGTATATTGTTATCATCTTCTTCTTTACAAGGATGAAAAAAAGAAAAAAAAGAAAAAAAATTAATTTATCTATTCATATTACGAAGTAGACTTTAAATCTAATTCAATTCCATAAAAATGACTTATGGAATGAAGTTTGCATCCACTTATATACAATGAAATGTCATAATCTTTAATTGATGTGAAATCTTCAATAATTCACTTTCCACATTAAAATTTGCTAAAACAACACACAAAAATTAGAAATGCAAGGAAGAGAGTTCTTATGATTGTTCTCCTGAGATATAACTATTATACTTGGCGATGGCATGAACAAAGATGCATATATGTGAGTTAGAAATTGCTAACGTGGAGACCTAAAACAGCTAATGGCATGGTGTTGGGTGGAAATCTCCTTATCAATGAGGGCTTGAACGTACCTAAAGTCCTTCAAATGGCAAGGGATAATTATGGTGCCTTGCTGATCAAAACCATACTCTTCTTCTGCCTCTTTCAGTAGCTGAGAAAACAAAGGGTGGTTGAGATACATAATAGGCATCACAATTTTCTCTTGCTCTTCACCTTGCCCTACCTTGATTGGAAAAAACCCTTTTGGAATGTCTTTAAACACCACTTTCTTTCTCTGCGGGTGATGATCAGGGCATGGACGATTTGCCACTGGAACTTCTCCCAAGTTGTTTTCTTCACTCTCACACATCAGAAGAGAACAAAGGTTTGAGCTAGATATTTGTTCCAAGGTTTTTCGTGGAAAACAATGAATGTTGAAGGGGGTTTTATTTGCAAGAATCAACTCTAAATGTAGCAACGTCAGAAAATGGTAGATTATTGGCGTATATGGCGGCAAAAAACGTCATGATTCGTAGAAGAGGATGAGGTGAAGTGGAACAATCCATTGCCAAATTAATTAAGTCGGTTATTTAATGGTAAATATGAATGAGTAGGACTTTGAGCTCCTATTACAAGTGGGAGAGGACCTCATGGATTCTAGCTAGGCTACAAAAAAGTCTTTATTTTTAATGATGCATTATCTTCCTTTTTTTTAGTTAAAGTCACTATTTATACATGTTTTTCATAGTTGGTTTTATTAAGTATATTTTAATCATTATTACAAGTTGTTTTTCACCCTAGTTTTTATATTATTTTTAATCATCTCTCCTAATTTATATTTTTACTCTTTACATGGATTTAAGAAATTTTGAAAAATTATATCAGTTTATACTTGTTTCTTAATAAGAATTAGGTTAATTATTTTTTGTCATCACAATAAATAAAATTCAGTACTAAGTTGTGTTAAATAATATAATAATCTTAAATTTATAAAATTTTATGGATATCAAATAAACTCTAAGAGATAAAATGTTGTCAAAATAAAAATATTTAATGATAATTATTAATTTAAGTGAAATATTAATTTAAAGATTATTTTTTATTATATTATTTGCTTGAGTATTCTTCTTGAAAGTTAGAAACTCTTTTCATATTTTTTATATAAGGATAAGAATGGAAGTTATGGTCAACATGTTTACATAATTTATATTTCTTTCGTCATTTAAAGTTAGATCCATATCCTCTATATAAGGATAAAAATGAAGTTATAATTAACATGTTTATATAATTGATATTTCTTCATGTTTATCGATGAATGATTCTTTACAAAATCTTAAGAAAAATTTATTATCGGCACCCTTCATTGATTTTGGAGGACATTATAAAATGTGAAATATGTCTTTTCTATATTATTTATATTATTTTTATTTGTTTCGAATAAACATTTTTTATAAGTGACACTGGACTATGTTAACATAATGAAAAATATTGAAAATAAATTCTAAATACATGTTCATGGATGAAAACACTCAATATATTACAATAAAAAGTACCTTAAAACTCAAAATGTTTATATTAACAACCTTGTACTTCTCTATCCTAATAAAATTTATGCTTTTTAGTCTCACATTCCTTATAATAATGCATTATAAAATCACCAATTACTTTAAGAAACACTAAATATTGAGAAATTTTGTTAAATTTCTCTTCAAACTTTTTGAATTGCAAAGTAATGAAGATATCAACATCTTGATGTTCCAAAGGAAATAAAGTTCATAAGATCCCTATATTTATCCAAGAGTGTCATATGCAATTGATTCTGTTCAATATAAATGGCTATATGAAATAGTTTGCAACAATATAAAAGATAAATAAATTCCCTATGATATAAAAGTAAATAAAACAAATATAAAGAAAGAATATAAAAAAATTATATTGATTTTTTAATGAATCGACTCAAGAAAAAAAACACTAGTGAATCATTTCATAAAACAATTGACATTTCATATCTCTTTGTTGTTGTCATTCTAGAAAAAAAAAATAAAAAAAATCACGAACGTACATGGTAAACCTAATTGTGCCTTATTTCATAAAGTTCTAATCTAACACATATTTATTATTTGTCTATTAAAAACTTCAATCACTTGGGGCCATATAATGATTCCTTCAATCCCAACAAAAATGCCAAAGGGCATATCATATGCATTTTGTATATGATATCACAGGTCATAACATCTCTAGATTTTTTTTACCAATCAAAACAACGAGCTAGTGATAAAAAATGTGTTCTAATTTTGTTTCTCCATCAAATTATAAGAGTTTTGAAAGTTATATTTTTTGTCTTTGTGTAACAGATAACAACATCATATTTTCTTCAATATTATGGATATTAGTAAACAAATTATAGAGGTCCTTTTGGGATAAAAGAAATTATCACATGCATAATTTATGCATAAGAAGACCTTCATCTTTCAACATATGTATATGATCTTCATTTTTTTTAGTAATGGTGCAATATGAGGTAGAAAATATGTCTTTTGTTAATGAAATCCATGATTCTGTTGAGCATCAAACTCAATAATATGTCATTCGTATGAAAATATATTAACATTGTTATGTTTAATTTACATATAATTCTTGTCATGTTGATAATAAGTCAAACAAAGCTATAAACATGTGTTTGATCGGTCACATGACAATAATATGTTTTCATCTGAAAACATCTAACACTAATATGAAATTATATTTTGTTATTACATACACTATTAAAATTAAATTAAAAAAATATTGAATTTTGATCTAACAAACAAATTTTTAGAAAAAATATTATTAAATTATCAAATTAATAAACTTGAAAAGATCAATCGTATCACTATTAATATGTTCAAACAGACTTTTTTTATTTTTTATATTGATACGGAATAAAATCTTATAATACAATAATCTTTGATAAAATGAATATTTTTTTCTTATATATTATTCACCTCATTTCTATTAAATACTCATTTTTATTAAATACTTACTTTCAAAACTCATCTTGAATTCTTAATAAAGAACTTTCCTCCTTTATATACATTACTTTTTTTATATTATTATACATAAGATTGATTAATAATGTAAGGAAATTTACTCTACTAATGCATGAAATTAATCTACAATATTTTACTTTCCAAGAAATATAATAGTAGTTATCAAAATAAAATACCAATTTTGATAAAAGAATATATAAATTTATACAACTTGTATTTAAGTTAGGCACTTAGCATAAATGGTAAACTAAACTAAGTAATTTTCTTAAATTTTCTCACTAGTTGTCAAAGATATTTTGGCATGGGACACTCACTCACCCCACCTATGTTACCAATATTTGATGCATTTGCTTAGATGGGTAGAAATTTTGAAGTTGCATTGTGTCATGAAAATTCTCACAATTATGCCTATATGAAGTGGGAAATGCAACTTGGACTCCAAGGGCATCTATATAAAATAGATAGATATTTGGTAACTTTATGTTATATTGTGTTCAAAATTGGGATTGACTTGAGTATTAATGTTCATTAAAGTCATTTCCCATTATAAAACCAGCAAAAATTGAAATAACAAAATAAAAATCTCACCTAGTAATGGCTAAAACACTTTGTCAACTCAGAATATTCAGAATTACAAATCCAATTTAATTAATCTTCCAATACTATATACCACGTTTCTTACATTCTAAGTTGACTTCATACTTTCAGCATTAAATCAACGACTCACAATTAATATTTGTGTTGTTTTATACGTAATTTAGTGCATCCACCAAATATCCAATTTAGTGTGCAATGAAAATATATCACAAGTGCATTAGTTCATTTTGAAGTGCCAGTTATTTACAGGGAGGAATTTTTTATAGAAAAGAAAAAGAAGATAAAAATTTTCATTTTTGAAAAAAAAATCATATAATTTAAGAATTTAGAAAATAAAAAAGAAATATTATATATTTTTCTTAGAAAGCATGACGACATAGAGGACGTAATATCGATAAAAAAAGGTGGTGAAATCAACCATCTATAAAAGTTTAAATATATCATTAACTTTTTAAAATATATTTATTTTATTATTTTAGTTTTTTTAGTTTTTAAATTTTTAATAAAATTTCATTATTGTAGTATTTATTTATTAAATCATGACACAATAAAAATCTTTACATAACAACTAATTTAACGATAAAAATAATTAATCACTATCTTAAATTAAATACTATTTTATAAATTAAAAAATTATTGATATCTAAAATATAATAATAAAAAAATTTCAAATAATTTTTATATTAAAAAATAAAATTAACTATAGTTACTAACTACTATTGATTAATTACTAATTTAATTAAATATAAATTTAAAATATAAAATTTTACTTTAATAGTTAATATTAAATTTAAAAATTATTTTATAATTTGTTCTTAAGAATAGAAAATAATATTTTTTAAATTTATAAAATAATATTTAATTTAGTTATTATTTGTAATTAATTATTTTTAAATTCTAAAATTAATTTTTATTTAATAATTATTTTTAGTGATATATATATATATATATATATATATAATATCCTTTTAGTAAATTAAATAGATTAGATGAATAATATATTCTATTTATATTAATAATATGACATTTAATTAATTTTTAGTATATATCAATTATTTATAAGAAATTAATTAACAGAAACAAGTGGGCGTTCTTCTCGTTCCTCCCTCTCAACCAATCTTTCAATATGTCTGTAGATTCAGCAAGGGCAACAAGTTCCTCCTCCTAAGTAACCAGAGGATCCATTTGAAGTTGTTGGTACAATGTTCCATTTTGATTTTCTCTAGAACGGTTTAGTCTTGTTTCTAAAGAATATTGGCTTTCAAAACCACCTTTTTCATCACCAATAACTTATATGAAGTGTTTGTTGATTTTGTCTGAAACTGTGTCTAATATTTGATTGAACCTTAGCAGCATTACATATATTTTTAAATTAACAACGATTAATTATTTTTTTAATAAAATTTCAAATTGAATAAAAATAAAATAAAGTAATTAAGCTTATTCTTAGATTTTTAAATATGTTTAATGAGTATAAACTTGTATATATTCAAACTATTTGTTTTTGTTTTAATTTCAATATAATAATAGAATACATATTTATTCTCATATCTTTTGTCTTTCTTTTAATCTTTTGTTCATTTTTAGACTTTGGAATGAACAGCATAAATTAATCATTCAGGATGCCATTTCAAATTTTCTTTTGCCTTCTGTGAAGGAAACACGGTTTGGGAGGTTGTTTCCTATCCTTTCGAATAAGTCAGTAGAAAAGTTTATTTCTTACCTCAATGATCCAAGATTGAAATGATTCTAAAACTCCTCTTGAAAAGTGTTATTCAAGAATCGAATTGAGGGTGAATAAAAGGCATGGATGTAATGAGTTTAGAAATAAATATAACTTTAGAAAATATTAAGGAAATAATAATTATCAAATTATACGTAATTATTGTATGTAATTTTGTACATCATTGTACGATATTACACAAGTATATGCAATTAATTTAATAATGACATAATATCATGATTAGTGGATCCATACATAATTAACTTTTAATTTACAGAAACCAAAACTCCATACACTTGTACATATTTCCTACACACAATAAAATATATAAATATCTATTTTTCTTACCATTCTTATATACAATTTCGTATATGGTATCAGAGTACCACCGATCTAGCATATGCAAGCAAGTACTTGCTAATTTCCATGAAGTTGATTATGCAAGATCTATCAGTTACATTGGAGGAAAAGTTTGAAATAAGAGAAGAAGTGGTGGAAAAAGAGTATATAAAAAATGGCAAATTGGTTGGCAATCAAGAACAATGATGAATAGCTAAAGGACATGTGAGGGAATTCGAGTTTGGCTGCTACCATACTCACAACCATCACTCTTTCTGTAGAAAATAATTGAAGGAAATAACATGAGGCGAAAAGTTGTAGAAACCGAATAAACGTAATTGCACAAAATTGCAGCAAAACTGATGAACTGATACATTCATTTTGATTTACTTCAATAATATATATAATAAAATTACAATTACTAGAAGTTATACTAACACCTATAAAGTGACCACTAATGCAATACTAACACCCTATCATTTGAATCCTCTGTACGGTTTCGTTTACTTTTTATTTAGAAAAATAATTGTATACAATTTTTTATGTGATGAGTTTAGAAATAAATATACAACAACAATAATACAACAACTTAATATTAAGGAAATAATAATTATCAAATTATACGCAATTATTGTATGTAATTTTACGATATTGTACGCAAGTATACGCAATTAATTTAATAATGACAGAATTCTAAGATTAGTGGATCCCTACATAATTAGCTTTTAATTTACAGAAACTAAGTCTCCATACACTTGTATATATTTTCTACACACAATAAAATATATGCAAATCTCTATTTTTATTACCATTTTCTTATATACAATTTTTGTATATGGTATCAAAGTACCACCGATATCATATACAAAACTGATATAGTATATGCAAGTATTTGTTAATTTCCATGAAGTTGATTATGCAAGATCTATCGGTTACAATGGAGGAAAAGTTGAAAGAAAAGAAGAAGTGGTGGAAAAGGTATAGAAAAAATGACAAATTGGTTGGCTGAAGGACATGAGAGGGAATTCGAGTTTGACTCCTACGGTAATCACAACCATCACCCTTTCTGTAGAAAATAATTGAAGGAAATAACAGGAGACAAAAAGTTGTTGAAACGGAATGAATGTAATTGCACGAAATTGCAAAATTGATGAATTGATACTTTCATTTTGATTTACTTCAAATAATAAAATTACAATTACTAGAAGCTATCAAATAGGAATACTAACAACCCTATAAACTGACCACTAATGCAATACTAACGGTAAATAATTTAAGACTAATAAAATCTGAATTCATAACGAACATTTTCAAAATGCTATTAATCCACCAGTGTTAGACCAGCCACAGAGAATGAATATGTGAATTGTCCAAAAGATACATGGTGAATATGTTCTAGCAATAGTTTACTCATAAGTTTATGTTTGATTCCTTCTATCCAACACTATATCAATAAATTAGATATCATTTTAAAGATTAAAAAAATTATCGGTATCTAAAATAATTTATAAATTGATATCTAATTAGCTACTAAGGTTTTAGATACAACTTTAAAATCTATATAATTGGTAGTCAAAACCTAGGTAGATAATTAGATACTAATTTAAAAACTTTTTATAAATAATAAAAATTTAGATACCAATAATTTTTCTAGTCTCTATAGAATCTAATATGTTCAATATAATAACTAATTATTTTTATCTTTAAAATTAATTTTTATTTAATAATTCTTTTACTAAACATTCCTTAAAAAAAATAGCACATGTTTGGTAAATTTTCCGAAACCTTTTTTTTTTTAGTTTTTGAAATATAAAATATGAAATGCATTTTGTAACAAACTTTATATTAGAATTTTCAGAATAAACTTTGAGAATGTATATAATAGCTTCTGAAATAAGTTTTCTGAAATAAATTTTTCAGAAAAAACTTTTTTCAAAACGCATTCTCTTTCTTATTCTTCTACGGTATTCTCCCTCTCTTTTTTCTTTTTTTGCAGTGACGATGATACAGCCACAGCTATAGCAGCACCAATAGAGGTGATGGGATGGTGAGATATAGCTAGGATAGTAGTGTAGTCCTTTTTGTTTATAATAGGGGTGCAGGAAGCAAACTCATTCTTTTATTTGGGGTCCAACAGCATTGGATCCAGGCTATTTCTTTCTGTCCCTCCATATATTCTTCTCTCACCTCCATAAATTTTTATTTCCAAAAATATCCTCTATAATATTTTGGATTACGTAATCTGGAACTCTTTTTTCAAATTTGTAATTAGCTTCTGGATTACATAATCCGGAAGCCTTTTTTCAAATATGTGATTAGTTTCTTGATTATGTAATCCGAAAGTCTTTTTTTAAATGTGTGTCCAAATTACATAAATTCGGAAGATACTCTATGGGGTAACACAAGAAAGATAAAAATGTATTTTCACATTATGTATTGGGTGGCAGAAAAATCTATGGAGGTGCAGGAAAAAAAGTCTTGGATCCATCGTAATTTATTCTATAAAAGCCCATAATATATTGGGTATAGTTTGTTGGGCTAAGATTTGATGAGATAAACAAATTTGGTAAAAAGTGCAATAATCGTTAGGTTTTGGTATCTAGAGAATGTATTTGAAAAAATTCTCACAAAAACATGTAGAAAAGAAAACTCAAATTCCATAAAAATTAAAATTAATTTGTATATAAATTATTGGTAGAAGATTTCACACACATTTTCCATATTTTGATTTTTTAATTTGTGTAAAAGTTTGATTTTGGTCATGAGACTTTGACATTCTATTTTTTTTACCTAATTAGACTTTTATTTTAAAGGTACAATAACTAGTGTAATTATTGATTGTACGAATAATGTTGGACACTCCTTCTGGTTATAAAATGGTATGTGTTATAAGTTTGTTTCCTTTTATTATAATTATTTAAATTTCTACATACTAATTTTTAATTGACAGATTTTTTAAATTAATAATACATAAAAACTAATATTCTTTAAAGTGAATTTGGTTTTTCTTTTATTGTTCTCCATCTTCGTAAGTCTCTCGAACCATAATTTTCTATTGAAATAATTGCCTTAGTCAAAACATACTGATCAAAAAATTCATTTCACCAAAAAAAAAAAAACTTTTGAAACCTTATTTTCGTATTTTATAAATCCTTAAATTTTTATTAAGTTACCAAAAGTTATAAGTATTTGAAATCTATATTTTATCGAAACCTCTAATATTTTGAAGCGTAGGAAGCAACGGAGATGACCAAAATACAAAACATTAAATTATTGACAGAATATTATCAACAGAGCTGTGTTTATCAATAATTTTTTAATTACCGATAACTTTATCGATGGATAGAATTAATGACTATATAAAAAATAATTATCATTATATTTCATCCATCAATAAAATTCATTGATAAAGAAACACAAATCAATACTCATTAATAATATTTGATACGGATTGTAATATTATTTAAAAATTCGATAAATTTCAAAATATTAATATAATTATGATAATAGTAATAATAATAATTAAAGTAATATTATCATTAATAATAATCATTTTAAATTATATGAATATATAACAAAATGAAAATATTAATTTAATATAATAATAATAAAAAAAATATTAGAAATAATTATGATAATAATTTATAAATAATTTTTTTAATATTAACTAATTTAATTTTTAAAATTAAGTAACTTTAGTCAATTTCTGCTAACAATAAATATCAACATATTTATCAGAATAATATATGCTAAATTTTTTTTATAAATCTTCTTAATATTTTATCTGAATAAAGTAAATGAGAATATTATCATTTTTAAATCTTTGTATTTTGGCAATTTTTTTTTATGATAACATCGGCATGATAGAAAGTCGTTTGGAGGATTTATCTATTTGTTAAACATTGAAAAATCCATTAAAAATTAAAATTAGCCCAATTATTCGTATAGAAGTTGTTTTCTCTAAAGGTATCTTTATCTTGTTCTCTAATACAAACATATAATATTTTTATCTTTATCGAAAAAAGCAAGAAAAGCAAGTTGAGGTTCACACTCCATCTATAAATTCCTTCAAAAGAGACATTTAGCATTTTCAAGGGCACAAATAATAACCTCCCTATCATCTATCATACATCACACATGACACAACAAATCCTTTGAACTTGAATGTTTTGAATGTTTCTGTTCAAAAGAGAAAAAAAAAAATCTATGAATTTATCATGTTAAGTTTCTGGATAGAACATCACATCCTATATTTTATTTGAGTTTTGGTGTAAAATATTCTCATATAGATTTTATTACTCATTAGTATATAGTGTCTCCCCTAAAAACACTAACATATGTATGACAGTTTCATTTCACAGCATTGCCTACTGAGAAAAAAAAAACTGTTAGCTTGTCTGCAAAGAGGATCCGGGATCTCTGATAAGGGATTGCCAGCTTACTTGGTCCCCTTTTTAGCAAGTCCAGGACACCATGGTAGTAGTGTTGGAAAGAAGAATACTTTGTTTTCTTTCTGTATTTGAATCTATTGAGGTTTTTTTTGTCAGTCTAGAATATCATCTAGTGAAAGAGTTAATTAAAAACTAAGTTCTCAAGATGCTGGGAAGTATTTAAGGAATTGATGACAAATGAAATAGAAGACTCTGACTACATAGGTAAAAGACAAAGTTATATATGAATGGTATCATATCATGGTGATCCTATAAGATTTATGTAGCAAGATACAAATTGTAGTTTTTTCAAGGAGCCATTAGGTGACAAAAGAGTTTTTAACAACTTAAGTAGCAGTGAGGAGTTAAAAAATGGTTGTTAGCAGATTGAGGGAGGTAGCAATGGCACATGTTTGTTTCCAAGTTAGAGGGATGAATGGCTGAAAAGGGAGATCCAAAGTCTTCTCTGGATCCCACTAGAATGTGTCAAAGGGGTCTAATTCTGCTATACCCTACCTGTGGCAATCACTTCATTAGATGGTACACCTAATTAATCTATGTGTGTGTATATATATGCATGGAAAGACTACGAGGTCCTCAACTTCATATCCAAATAGTACAAAGACTCCAAAAAGTTTTTGGGGTTACATAATTTTATTCGCTCTCCAATTATTCATGGAAAAGATATCTGTGACCATAAAAGCTAGCTGTATGGGAATTCAACAAGCATGACCCAGCAAGCAGTTTCTCTTTCTCCCTCTCAACCATATCATGCATGGGAAAACACAAAGCAAACCCTCCAGGGCTTCAACTTTATGCTACTTTACAAAAGGTCAAAAAGTTTCAATTTCCCAAAAGCAATTCTTTACGAGACAGCATTCACATATACATAAAGTGGAATTACAATCAATCCCTTTAATCACAATGACCATTACATTAAACATTAAGATCAAGCTCAATTTTTCACAACTTTTTATGCTTGAGAATTCTGTACACACAAAAAACAAGCAAAGGTACAGAGTGAGATCATGCATAGTCAAATGAACGCCTTTTACCCCCATGAATTTTGAAAAAAACAAGGACAGTGTATTCCAAGCATAGTATGGTGTTTTGTATTTTATGACAATTCGAGGTCATGGTTTCAAATTGATATGAAAATTCAAATAATATTCTAGTAAGAGACTTTGGATACATGAGTTGAGTTGAAAATAATAAAGTGTACACATTTGCGTGCAAGTATGAATATATGAACAACAACTGTAACAAAGAAAAATAGAGCTGTATGAGCTTTGAGCACTGTGATTATGTCATTTGTATTCCCCAATGCCCCTTGCTATGTGCAGACTCTTTTTGTCTTCTATTCTGAATCAAGCTTAATATGATGCTCTAGTCTCCTCCAAATCCCTGAGCACATGAAGAAAACAATAAAAAAATGTTAAACAAAAGAGACCCCAACAAAATTCCTTTGTTAGTAATTAAATAATCGTTGATTCCCATCTTTGCAAATTATCAAGCATATAATAAAAAATCAAAAAGCTTACTAACACTGCAGTGATGCCTGCTGGGACAATGTACAGTTGCTCAAACACTGACCTGCATATCTTTGCTTCCTAAAGAAGCATTCACTTTCTTTTGCTGCTTCTACATGATTAGAGGGAGAGCTAAAATGCACAATTGTAATGCTTATTATACTTATGATCAGGATTCATTATCCTTAATGAAAAAAAAAATTAATTACCTTCTCCTTGAAGAACTGAAACTATTGATGATGGGAGTTTCCTTTTGTCTTTCTTCTTCCCTGCCTACAACATTGAAACTAGAGCAATACAAAAGGAAGTATCTTGTACATTGTGTCTTTGATTGTGCAGAAAATTAGGGTTTCAGCTATCAAATGAGATATATTAAAAGACAGGGAAATTGTAAAGTTGTGCGTTGAAAAAACTTACAAGGTACAGCAGCACACACAAGAAAACACAGTCAAAGTTGTAAAAGTTGATTCTATTGGGTGTTGTTGGTGCTCAGATCTATTAGTTTTTAATTACAAATTGATATGAAAAAGAATGACAAAGCAAACAGAGAAAAGTGTAGATCTGTGACATTAGTGAACCCATAGAAGGAAGCTAAATGCTATCCACAATAACAAGGATAGTTTACAATCGAACATAGATGAAACAAAATCACATGATAGAAAAATGGTTAAGGGACATAAAAGGAGAATTAAGAAAGAAATGTTTGACCAGCAGAAGTACAAGAAGCCAATAAAGAGAGGGCGGAGTCTACAAGGCTCCTGAGTCATATGCATGCCGGTAACACATGGCACATTTAACCAAATTAGGCCTCGATTTGACCACACCGATTTACAATGGTGAAAGGACTAATAATAATAATAATACTAAGAAAAGGGGTCATCCACTTGGTTCTTCTTCATCAAAGACTCCTGGGCCAGCTAAGTGATAGAGATTAGAGACAGAACATAGGCAAGGAAACCCTAAAGAGAGGGTGAGAGAGGAACTAGGTAGAGAGAGAAAGAAAAAATTGGAAAAAAAGGGAGGAGGGGGACTTGAAAAAGAGGAGAATGTCTAACTGAGTTTCAAAGGTGGCCAGATCTGCGAAAACATGGCAGAGACAGACAGATCGGATACTGGAAAACATAATTGGGAGAAGATCTGGCTAATGATGAAAATGAAAAAAAAAAGGTAGTTGCTTCCTGACAACAAAAACACCATCATAACTTGATCAGAGAAAAAGAAATAAACGAAAAGGAGGTAATGATGAAAAACTTTTGCCAAGTGAAAACCGGGTCAAAATGTTCATCATTACACCAATCTGCAAACTACCACCATCTTTAATTCATCCAAAAACCCAACCCCACGACTAAGATCTACCTATATTTAAGAAAAAAACAAAACTTTTACACTAATCCGTAGTTCCAAAAAAACATTTGAGGAGGACACCAAGCAAACAAACCTATATAGCATTTCATCAGCAGATGCAACAGACACAATTTATGTTACTATATTGCCACGGCTCGATCTCGAGGAAATAACATATGCTGAGAAACCCAGTTTGTGAACGAATCTACATAAAGATACCTCGATTCTGGCCGGAAAATTATTCTGGAAGCATATAATTGGGGGGAATGAAGCCTGGTCCGACAACACTATACATTCCTTGAGCACAAGCATATCACTCTAGAAAGAGAGGGATGCAGATACACAAGATGAAGATGAAGGGTCCTCGAGCCAGACAACATTCCCCTCAAAAGACAAAGCTTCCCAAGAATGGCCCTTCTTCTTGAACTGCTAAGAAAGAGGAAGAGAAAGAGGTTGAGAAGGAAAGAGAGAGGCTTTGTTTTGATGGCTCACTCCCTCACTACTTCTACTCTCTTCTCAGTGTGTCCCCCATGAGTTTCGGCTATCTTCAAGGGGGGTCTGATATTGAGAGAGAGAGGGAGAGAGAGAGAGTGGTTGTGATGATGAATGGGTGAATGAGAATGATATGAGAAAGAAGAGAGGGGGTTATAACAAGAGTAAAAATAAAGGAGGAGAAGAAAGGCAACGTCAAAAAAGACAAAGAATTGGTGCAGGTAGACCCTACCAGCTGCCTTCTCACTTCCAGAAATGACCACGACCCCATGCACCCTTCTTAATTTCCAAAATTACTACTTTCTAATATTAATGCCAAAACATTTTTATTTTTATTGTGTTTTCTGTGTGGATCAATTGTGAAGTGTGGTGAAGTCATCCACATCCACCGTTGGATATGCCAGATCATGTGTTCTGGTGTTATGTCCTGCTGCTACACCCATTCACTGCACCTATAGTACCGCACTGACCTTCCACAAAACCGAGACCGACCATCTGATTTTGTGAAATTGAGCGTGATGTGGATGATGGTGTCATCCAGAGAGGGATCTATGTGCACCCTCACATCCTAGCTTTGCATTCAATTCAATGTTTTCAGATATAAACAAACAAAAAACTAAAATACTAATCACAGACACAGACATTGATTGTGGACCGTAGGATTTTGAGAATACCAAGGTGCCAATTCAGTCAGCGGAAGAACACGCAGTGCGATATTTGTATAAAGTGAGAGGAGTTATAAATTCTCTTTATTAGGTCAATCCACCCTTAAATGTATTTCATAAATGTACCAAATGTTTTCTTCAACGTTAAAGTTTAAACTCTTCTCTTTTTCTTTTGACTTTATCAATTATTTTATGCATATGGAAAACATCAAATTATTATTTTAACTCTAATTTATTAATAGTGTAAATTTGTACATTAATGTATAGTTAATTATAAGTTTTTATATACAATAAAGTACTGTAACTTTTTAAATATATTTAAAATAATTTTTACAACTGAGGGTGTAAAGAAAGTAAATAAAAATTTAAAATTTAAAAGAGAGAGGGATACTTATATATAATATTACATGTAGCACAAATTTTGTATCTTCATGACCGAAAGTTATACCTGATTTTTATATGAAACTATTTTTAAATTTCTTGAATGTATATTTTATTAAATAACAACAGCGAAACTTTATTCTATTAGATATAAATATAAAACACGCAACATTATTCAATACAGTTAAAAATATCACATCTGCAAAAAAAAATATTTTATTAATGAAATTGAATTTCGACAAACTAATAAATGAAATTATTATAATTACAATAAAAACCAAATACAAAAACGCGTATTCATTAATTAGTTCAATCAACGGTCACAATGACATAAATACATGAATTAGTAATGTACAGACACTTTCCACTATAAAAACAAGTTAAGACAAAAAAAAAATATTCTAAAACTTTTAATTTGAAATCAATATTACATATTTATAAATTTTTTACTTTTTATATTGGAATTTAGTATTTGAAAAAATCATCAATATTAGATGTCAATCTTGATTGAAAATAACTATATTATTATATTTTAGTGTTTTTTTTGTTATTCTTAATAGTAAAGGGGCTGACTCAGTTTTCGAGAATTAGAATTATATAACATTAACATCGAGCGGGACTATCTTTTAATAGATACAAATGTTTTTAATTTGAATGTTTAATTTTATTTTTTTAGTTATTTGACATTGTAAAAATTTTATTATTCTAAAAATTAATTTGAGTTAAGAAAGTTTTTTGTAAAGAGAAAAAAAAAGGAAATAATATTTATGAGTGTAAGCAATAATTTAGCTTGAGGAAGATAGACATAATGATGGTTGAAATAATGAAGTGAAGAGGAAAAAGGAAGAGGAGGAACAAGTAATAAGTGAGTCAGAGGAGTGGTTGAGTTAAGAGATGCCCGATAATAGGAAACCCTATTTATTATTATTTAATAAAGTTTTAGAAAATAAATAAAAAATAAAAAAATTGAAAAATGGAAAGAAAAGAGGTAGGGTCGTCCTCGTAGAGCGTGTAAATTTGAAGCAGGAGAGAGGCGAGGAATTCGAGGAAGTTACCGAGGACAGAAGGGGTCCACTCCGTCGCATTTCCTTTTTACCCCTTCCCAATTCCTCGCCGACTTTTCCGTCTTTCTCACTTTTAACCCTAATTATTTTATTTTAATTAATTATAAAAATATACATTATTTCATACCATCACATGCCATTTTACCAACCACTACCTTAATTTCATCCTCTCTCCCCAACTACTATAACTGTCTCACCAATAGCATAAATATCATTTTTCTATTTTATATTAATTAAAAATAAATAATTAAGTATATTTATTGTTAATTAAAAAAATTACTAAATTATTCTTAATTATATTTATCGAAAGGATGTTTAAGCTTAAAAATGATTTTGAAATAATAAAATTAAAGTCGTTGAAATTTGTTTGTTTGAAGGATAAATTGTGAAATAAAAATATATAAATTAATATATTCTCATTTTTTAAATCTTTAAGGTTTTGTATAGGGTGAAAACATTTTGTTGATAATTTAATTCATTATTTTTTCTCAACTGCATAAATATATGTTGAAACTCAAACAATTGACGTTGTGAAATAAAGGAGTATACATTTTTTCTGAGAAAAATTTATTATTCGAATATAGAAATTTTGTAATGGATCTATGAACTAGAACATAGCAGAAAAAACTTATCAAAAAACAAACTACTCTTCTTTCCAAAGCATAAAACATGATTCTTTCACACATTTATCTTATGAATTATACTATAGGGTATGTTTTACTTTAGATAAGTTGTATACGCGTTAGCATATCAATGTTACAATTAGTTTATAAACT
>Ga0123342_1004217_pt1 | contig 22207 bp, 7 predicted proteins | sample Turbeawhitnodule_FD_89960 | JGI IMG/M metagenome (GOLD analysis project Ga0123342, IMG submission 89960) | Root nodule microbial communities of legume samples collected from Mexico - Turtle bean Mexico white nodule | ecosystem: Host-associated > Plants > Roots > Nodule | place: Mexico: Nepantla... | reverse complement strand
TCTGATGGCTCGGTTTCTTTGGTTTTCTGTGAATGGAGGAACCACCTTCATGCTCTTAATATAGCCAGCTTCACGCCCACCTACCTCACCCACTGCATTCACTCTCCTTTCATAGTTTCACACTGATTCACACAGAGTCAAACTATTCCTGAGCCAATTCAGGAATCTCATGGCTTCATGTGGCATGCATGCAGAGCCACTGTTGCTCTTGATTCCAGTGAAAGTAAGGGCAACTTTGTAACTTCCTTCAGATGACTTGGCACTCCCACTCTACAGTGCAACTTTCTCTTCATCTTTGCGCAGAAAGAGAATTCACTCAACTTGATCCTTCCTTCCACACTCACCCGCAAGCATGCATGGATCCAAACGGGTGCTGTTGTGACTTCCGTCGTCGACAACAGTGGCACCCCTGGATCCAAACGAAGCCTTAACGTTCTCTTTTTTTTGGATTCTATTTTCTTTGCTTTTCTCAAGCCCTTTAGGCTTAGTTTACCTTTAACCTTCTCAGTGAATATATTATGCATAGGACACAGACGCAAGTAAGTAATTAATAATACAAAAATTTTATTTTCTCCATCAACATGTAGAAATCTAAAATTTTCATAAATGAAAAATAAAAATTGGATTACTAATCGAGAAGTGAAAAAAAAAATTAATCTACATTGTAATTTATGAAAATAAAAAATGCATTCTGAGTTACACCATCTAAAAGGTTAAATAACACTGAAAATAAATAATTTCAAAATTCTACGTACTAGAACCTAGTTTCAAATTGTTAAATTTGATACTCTTCAATCCAAAATCTTTTGGAATCACTCAATTCAGAGTCTTTCTATTAAAACTTCGTCACCTTTTCCACTAGGCACACTTCCATACCTTCTTCTCTCACCTCCATAAATTTTCAAATTTCCAAAAATAGCTCTCTATAATATTTCGAATTACGTAATCCGAAAGTCATTTTTTAAATTTGTAATTACCTTTCGGATTACATAATCCGGTAGTCTTTTTTCAGATACATGATTACTTTTCGGATTACATAATTTGGAAGTCTTATGTAATCCGAAAGTCCTTTTTCAAATGAGTTTCCGGATTATATAATCCAGAAACTACTCTATGGGGTGACACACGAAGGAGAAAAATGTATTTTCATGTTGTGTATGGAGGTGGCAGAAGAAAATATGGAGGTGTAGGAAGAAACAGTCCAAGGTTTGTCTCTTGGTCATTTATTGCATATTGAACATAGGCCCAACTACTTCAACTTTTTTTCATTTAGGCCTTGAGAATTGTGTTTTTATCTTTTTCTCCCTTTCAAATGTAAGAATTTGATGAAATTTATATATATATATATATATATATATATATATCCTAAAATTGATATTAGTGTTTTCAAATTTTGAAAAGATAGAAATAAAGAAAAGGTTTTTATAAAGATTAAAAAAATCATATATTTATAAAAATTAAAAACAAGAATTTCAAATTTTAATGAATGAAAAATAAAGAAATTATTTTATAGATACTAAATCAAAAATTACTTAAGAATTAACATTATATTGAAGTTTTTTTTAAGTAAAAGTGGTAGGGACCTTCAATGGTATTATTAAGATAATTTAACTCTTGCATATTCCCTTGTAAATGCATAGCATAATCTTAAAAAACAAAAGTTATATTTGAGAATGATGGTTAAAAAATTGAATATTATGTTATAAAGTGACAATGTTGATTGAGCCTATGCTACCTTTCTAACTTTTCCTCAAGGAATTTACTCTTTAAGAGCCTTCTTCAATAACTTTTAATATTGTTATTATACACAGTTATTCTGTTGTTTTTAGGTTACTTATTTATAGTATCCTTGTCAAGAAAAATTCTCTAAGGTCAACCATCTACTATAATTAGTCAATAGTTAAAAACTTGTTAGTATTATCTTATTATGATAGCTTTAATGTTACCACAAAATTTTCTTTCAGTATTCTATCACAGTTTTTAGGAAATTTTGTTCCAAAATTAAGACAACTCCTTAATCACTTTAGACACATTATTAGTACAATTGAAGTTTTGATTTGACAAATTTGGCAAGATAAAAGTCCAAAGGAAAGGAAATTTTCAACTATGATAGCTATAAGATGTCTCATTGCCACCCATAAAACACAACACAAAGTGTTACACCAGCAAAAAACAAAAGCTACACCTTATATAAAAAAGTGAATGCTAATGTGAAAAACATGATAACATTCTTAATTCTTCTGTTTCAAATTTATCCTTATCTGCTCCAAATTTACCTAAGAATCACCTAAAGTGTGTATGTGCAGCTTCCATCATCACTTCTGGCTGTTGGATCATAGTTTTCTGCAGTAGGGTCAGTGCAACCTTCAGGAACAGGAACATGAACTTGCTGAGCTGCTTGTCCTGCACCAAACAATTAAGGCAACCTTTATTTAGTCTTGTTCATCCTAAATGGTTACTCCAACATAATCCTGAAGCCAGAAACAGTTTTCCCATCAAGGGCTATAGGATCAAAGATCTAACCATAGAAGTTTCCTGTGTTCATGGCATCTTCATTTGCATCTCCAAGTGCAGCCTCATTGAGGTATTTGTCAGCCAATTGAACTCTCTTCACATTCTCTTGCTCTTGGACAAGCATGTTTCCATACTCAAGGAGCTTGCTAAGAGACATCTGTGGTTGCTCAAAAGTTGGAGGTCCCTCCTTTGAATTCACTAGCTTTTTCCCAACATTCTCCACCCCCACACCAGAAATCCACTTTCTGACTTCATCATCATACACTCTGGCCCTCAAGGCACCAAAAAAGTCTGCATAGAAAGGCATCAAACAGTTGATTATTCACATTTCATCATACAATTTGACACCAATGCCTCAAACTTCTATGCTATTTTCTTTTTAATTAAAATGATGTGCAAAAATATCTATACAAAACTTAGATCCTGATCTGGTCAGCACATTAATCTATCAATAATTTGCAGAACATCAAAATCTATATAAAGAAATAACAATACAGAACAAAATAGTGAATGACCAAACCAAAACCCACAAGAAAAACTTACAATCTCTAAAAAAGTCATATCTAACAACAAGAAGAATATGCTGCCACCAGTAAATTGTTGAAGAGAAATACCAAGTGAAATTAATCTATCAGCACATTTATTACCTTCTCTAAAGAAGTGAGGAAATCTAAACCTCATGTTCCTTATAACAATATAGTTATTCCATCTACTAATAAGACTTCAAGGAACCACACCAAAGAGGATTAAAAACACATTTATTTTAAATATTGGGATTAAAGTTGAATAAAGCTTGAGTAGGAAGTAACACCAAAAAAGCCTTATATTTACAAGGATAAAAACATATTTAAGTATATAGTTTTTGCTTGAAACTTGAATTGAGGTATGGCTTACCAATAGATTGTCCAGGGAAAGTGTCAACAAGCTTGATAATGTCCTCCTTTGGAATACCATCTGTTCTGAAAATGCCTTGGCACACACCAATTCTGTCATCTCGAGTAGGTGCCCAATAGAATTTCTCCATACGTCCATCACGAATGAGAGGAGCATACAATGTTGAGAAGTCATTGCCAGTGACTATGATTGGAACACGGGGATTCTCCTCCTTGTTGTACATGCCAGGAAGTTGGACATTGGTTGGGTTGTCAGCAATGTTCATGAGGGTTGCATTCACCATCTGGTTGTTGACTGTGTATTGTGTGGTTCCACCAAGCCTACCAGCTCCAGCATCAAGATCATTGATGAAGAGACAGCACATCTTTCCTTTTCTGATAATGTCTGCTGCCTCACGGTACCTTTGCCTAATCAACTTTGCAGGCTCTCCAGCATTTCCACTCTCCAATTCTCCAGCACTCATCATTATGGGGCTGAACTCAAAAGCCACACACCAAAGAGTTAATCAAGTTTTGGATTGTAGTTTGTAGTTTTATATGTCCCAAAACCATGGTTTGGAGACTGAATATTGAGTTTCATGCAAGATAACATGTTTACATTGCAAAAGTCCCAATTGAGTTGTACTTTAACATGATTTTGGTTGTTCTTAGTTCATCTTGGATGCACCTTAGTCTAAACCAATATCTGTATCCTTTTCCTACCAAATGGGGTAATACATAATTGAATGGAAATAAATAAGCTTACTTGATTCCCATCTTGGCAAAGACAAGCTCACATTGGAATGATTTCCCCTGACCTTTGCCTCCCCAAATACCCAAAATAAGAGGAACCTTAATATTTGGCAAGGACAAAAAGTTCTTGGTGATGTGAACAACAATCTTATCCATAAAGGCAGGAGCAATATAGAAGCCATCCATGGTGTTGTCCAAATTGTACCTGAAAATAAGTCCATTAACATTCATCATGTTCACAGAATGCAAACAATTCAAACTTGATGTTCCAATATACTAAGTTCAAACCAACAACTTACTGGCGAAGACCAGCACTGATGTAATCATAGGAACTCATGACAGCATAGTGAGTGCCACTCTCCATGGGAGCTTGGAAGAGAGTGTCCACCATTCCCTTCCCTCTAGTGATATCCTGCTGGTCATCGGAAGTGTCATAAGCAAGTCCCCCCCATCTATCCTTTGAAGTCTGCTTCTCCTCATCATATTCAATCTGTGCAGAAACCTTGAAATTCCCACACACACTCTTCTGACTAGAATTCACAGAGCTGATTTTCTTCAAACAGGTTCCAAAGAATGCAGAGCTTGTCACTCCTCTGCTAGAGCCATTCAGTTTCAACTGCACCAAATGTAACCCCCAATGAGCCATGAACTCCAAATGGAATAGCAAGATTCATCCTTCACAACAATTTGGAACAGACCCAGATGGTAAAAACAAATCAAATTTATGTTTGATCACCAAAATTCTAAAGAGCCCCCATGTTTATGTATACAGTAGTTAGTAGTAAGCTCAAATCTACTCCTTTGGACCTACTTGTACAAATAGAGCACATATTATGAGTGTCAATTGCATCATGCATATTTATGTTGGCAAGTGTTACTCTATAGTAAGCTAAAAATACTAAAAACATGGACCAACATTATTATAAGTGCAACAAAACATGTTGTAACATTGACACCAAAGTTTGAAGAGTTTAATCTGACATAAACATAGTACCTGTGCCATGTTAACGGCTCCAACGGTTGGCACTGAGGCTGCCATTTTGAGTTGTAAAAGTGTTGAAGGGAATAAGACAAGAGAAAACTAAGTGTTTCAAAGCGTTTGGTTGGATAGAATTGGTGAGGGAAAGAGAAAGGTGAGAGGGTACTTTATAGTGTGACGAGTGTAGAAAAAGGGACATGAAGATATGCGGATTAGCATCATTATCCAACTTGACATCTTACTAGTTTTATACCTCAAGTAACAATAATCATCTTTTATCACATAAAAAAATATTATTAAAAATGAAAATACAAAAATATGGAAAAATTAGACAAAACTCATATGTTAACAAAAACGATACAAGTAGACAATACTTATTTATAAAAAAATTTAAGAATAAACTAGTTTACACGATATATTGTCATTTTATATAAATAAAATAAAATTTTATTTAAAATGTATTAAAGTAAGTGATTTTTGGTGATGTGGACCTTGGTTTTGGAATGTGGGTTTTAAGTGCTGTGAACTTTGTTTAAGAACAAAATGGAGGCTTCTAGTTAGTGTAGTTATTTGAGGTTTGAGTTGCAGCATCACCCTCAACCACTCATATTTGCTAATTTTATTGCTTCATGATTGTGAAGAAAATAGAAAAACAAAAATCAGAACAGTTCCGCGCGGAGAAAAAGACTTCTTCTGGTTACTTCTGGATTTTTCTTGGCTTAAATGGAGAATGCTCTAAAAAATTCAAATTTTGAAACAAGAAAAAACATAAAAAAATATATATATTTGTCAAGTACTCTCTAGAAATTAAAATAGCAAGCTTTTAAAATATTTATAAAGTGTCGTAAATTTTTTTAATCTAAATAAATGGACCTTAGAACTGTCTAGAGACAAATAAGTGCAAGAAGGAACTTTTTTTAGAAAAATAGAAAAGAAATTAAAACTAGTTGTTTTATAAATTAAAATTAGTTTATGTATAAAATAAAATGTAAAAGTTTTCTCATATACTTTTTTTTTAAAAGAATTAACATATATAAAAATTAATTTTAGCTTAGGAAGAAACTTATATCTTTTTTTTTCTAAAACGAACACTAATGGAAAAAATAAACTTTTTTTATGATGTTAAAATATACTTTTCTATATCGATTTTTTTGACTCATAATAAATATAGACAACATAAAAAATTGTATTTTTTTTATGATAGTTGTATAACTGTCGCAGACAAAAAAAAACACACTAAAATTTCATAAAATATATTATTTTCTATAATAGTTGAAAACAAATCCTTATAAAATATAATATTTTTCATGACCTTTAGCATTAACCTTCGTAGAAAATGAATTTTTAATTTTGCACAGTTTGAAATTTTAGTAATTCTTATTCTTTAAGTAGAATTTGAAATTATCTAATTTCAAATAAGGAAATCACTTTATATGATTTCTAAAATTTAATATCCTTTAAAATTATCAATCTATTTTTTTCATAAAATATTTTAAATTATTTATAAAAATGAATTATTATCCAAAAAGTTTTCATTCAAACACAAAGTGAATATGTAAAGTGTTCATTTGATAAGTTTTTGTAGAACTCTTCTATCATTAAAATACAACTTTATAATTTGATAATAAACTATTTTGTTATCAAAACTATAACATTATAAATCGAATTGATTATTTTACAGTTTCAGGAATTAATTTATTTTATTATTTCAAAGACTAAATTCATAGTATCTTTCAAAAACCAATTTGGTTATTTATCCTATAAAATTGGTATATTAGAAATAAGGGGAGTGCAGATAGCGACTCCCATTTACCAATTCTCCTTGTTTAAATCAGAGCCATAAGGAAGGTTATTTCTTCCTGCACCCATGAAGTAAAAGATGACCATTTTACCCTTAATAAAATATAGTTTTTATAACATTTTTCATTCTCTTTCTCGTGCATGTTTATTCCGCACTGGATTGGATTCTGAATTGCAGAATTCAAAATGTATTTCCTTATTAAGAGTACATTTCAGGTTATGAGTTACATAATTCAAAATATATTTTTAATAAAAAAATAAATTCTGAATTAAAATCTGAAAAAAAAAAAAGAATATGTAATCAAGAATAAAGATACACAGAAGAGCGAAATGGTCATTTCATCACTCCATGAGGTGAAGGTTGAAATCATGGAGTTGCTGAAAGAAATGGCCCAAAAAAAATGGAAGAAAATATATCTGGGCCAATAGTGCCGAACCCAATTTGCGGAAAAGGAGTAGAAAAGAAAAGCAAAACCATATATATGCATAGGCAGTTTCTTCTTGCACCCCTATATTTTTCTTCCTGCACCCCCACAATTTTTTAAATCCCAAAAATTGACCTTCACCTTTTATTTGAAATCGGGATTTGGGAGTGTGCTACGGATTCATCAATCCGAAAGTGAATCATGTTGCTTTTCGGATGAAGGGGTGTTCCGGAAGTAAAGTTTGCATAAATTGTTGATTTTCAGATTGTTGAATTCGAAAGCCTAATTTATATTACAGATTGGTAGATCTAGAATGATTTTTTTTAATTATGGATTTCTAAATCCGGAATGCATATTTTAAATTAGAGATTTGCTGATCTAGAATGGTTTTTTTAGTTATGGATGTTCTGCATTTTTTTATTTTGGATTAATATTGTCATTCATGTACTACCGAAAACACCAATCTAGAAGAATATTGGACGCTTGAATCCAAAATTTTATCGAAAGCGTAAATCCAAAAATTTACCAGATTTCATAATTCGAAATGAAAAAAAATAAATATACAATTTTTATAGGGATATATTCTTTTTGAAGTGTTCTAATATTTTATAATTGTTATTACATGTTTTGAAACACGTTATAACTGAATTTTTTTTTTCATTAAAATCTACCATCTATTACTTATGATTAGGTAAATATAATTTTCAAGAACCAGTCATGACTCATTAACCATATGATTGTTATTATCATAGTAGATTTTTCAGTATTTGTTTGCTAATTATTGAATTAAAAATAATTTTTAAAATTACCAAATGCTACAAATTAACAAAAGCTTAATTACATTTTTAATTCTAATATTTATTTATTTTACTCAATTCGGTTTCCTTATTAATATAAATACAATCAAGTCTCTCAATTTTTAGAAATACAACCATATGATCACCTTTCACTCAATTAATATTAAAATATATGAAAAAATCATATTACTATACACTAAATTCTTTAAAGAAGTTAGTTAAAAAGATTAATTTGATTTAGATTAGGTCTTCAAATAAAAAAGTTAAACAATATACTATTGATGTAGTTAGTTTGAATTTATTTTTTTTCTAATATCAAACCAAAGTACCCTTGTGCACCCCAAATGATTGAAGTAATTAGCAAAGAAATGAAGAAACTAGTGTAAACAAGATTTAGGCATTGTAAATAATTGGATTGGGTTTCTTCTTCTTCATAATGAGATTATAATAAATAACAAAATGAATACTATTTAAAAAGAAAAGAGAGAAAGAGGAAAAGACAAACACGTAAAGGGAAAGAAAAATTATTATAAAAAGAATGAGACTTGAGAACCGCGTGCATGCATGAGTGTTTTATTTGAACAAGCAAGAAGGACCATAGAAAAGAAATTAGTGTTCTTATATACTTAAAAACCAATGCAGGAATCCATGGGTCAACCAACTTGGTATTATGTGTTCACACTATATATCAACAATGATAAAAAAATGTGTTTAAATATCAATCATATATGAATACTTGTTGAAAAAATATTATTATTAAGATGATAAAATACCTCAGTTGTGTTTATTTTGGTTTGAATTATTACTGGTCCACCGTATAGCAAAGTGAGTTGATCTGCTAAGATTATACGAGCTGAAATTGGTAACATGCATTGTCATATGATGGATCGATAGATTAGGGTTGACCTGTCACTTTTCAATTTTTATTTTTTTAACTTTTTGTTTATTTTAAATCTATTTATTTGGTTGTAGTAATTAATATATTTTTTTAGACAATAAAAATGCAAGAAAGAACAGTAACATCAAATCAAACTTTAATATTATAAATAAAGAAGGTTTAATACCTAACAAATTAAAGTTTTATATAAAACATTTATCACCATCAATTTTAAAGTATCAAAAATAAAGAAAGACAGACTAACAAATCGATCCGTCAACCTATCCCACTTTATCTTCTCTAATTATTACTATATGTGAAGAATTTTAAACATATTAAAACTAACTTTAATATAATCAAGTTGCAAGACATTTTTTAGTCAATTATTTTTACTTAACCCTATTTCACAAATCACCTTTTAAATCACATAGTTTATATAACAAATCCTTTCAAATAGGTTAGTATAGAACAACTAATTTTTTTTAAAACAATTATAAAGATAAAATAACATGATCTTTTATATTAGTTACATAATAACTAATTTAAAAAGTTGATTAAAAATTAACGTAAGAAATTGTTTTTTTAAACACTCTTTAAGAAATTGATATGAAAAACTTGTACATAATTAATGTTAAAGAGATTGTTTTTAATATTATAAGGAGAACTAATAATGATTCAATATAATTATAATAATTTAGTTCAAGTTTGAAGTTTAAATATATTTTCCAATTTAACGATATAATTTTTTTAATTTCATCTCTATAAAAACATTTATTCCGTAGTTTTTAATTGAGAAAAAAAATATCATCGTCAATTATAAAATATATTGTTTTTTAAACTTTTTAAACATAAATGTTAAAGAACCTATATAGATTAAATTAAAAGTGAAATTATAATGTATAAGTGGATGTAGAATTATCTTACAAATTAATTTTATATGGTTAAATTAAATTAATTTTTTTTTCTTAAGAATAAAATAAATGAAAATTCTATATGGAATATACTTAGGAATATAAATATATTGAACCTAATTTTTGAAAATAATGTTGATTATTTTTTTAATGATATTATTCTTGTACATTTTTATTTTTGGAGGAGAACTTGTTGATTGAAAAATTATTTTCACGTTTGGTGAAAAAGTGAAATTATTGTTTATTATTTATAAAATGAGCTTTATTAGAAGACAGAAAATTGTGAGTTCATATTTTAAAGGATTAAAAACAAAGAAAAATAATTAAACGATCCAAAACTATAAAATTTGTTAATTTTACAGACTGTACCGGTCGAACACCGGACAATCGAAGGTATTAATAAATAATAAATAATATCAAATAATAAATACGTGACAAAAACAGTTATTAGTACTACTTAACATTGAAAAGGTCAAAGACACGTCGAAACATGTTCGTGTAATATCAAAAAACCACTATACACAACCTGGAGACTACTATCCACGACACATGTCTTGGCAACCAACTACCCAGCCCACATAAGAAGAGGCCCAAGTCAATCTATAAAAGGGATTTTTGAAAGGGAAAAAATGTACGTTTTTGAATATCTTAAGAGAACTGACAAACCATCAGCACTGACTTGAGCATCAGAATGCGATCGCAGGAACCCACCGACCGACGGAATGTGCACGAAAGAAGAAGAGCTTTGAAGAATTCAAGGAATACGAACACGTCAACAAATTGTTTATCGAGTGGATCAACCTTACTCTGACCCTAACATGCACACAGGCAAATAAACTAAAATTAATAATTTTAAATTTTAGAAGAATGAAATGAAAGACAATTTTTTATAGATAAAAATAAGACGCGTTTTTAAAATTAAAAATATGTTTTCGTTTAGATTTTTTTTGTTTCATTACATAGTGAAATATTAAGATTTTATTCCATCACTTTCAAATTATTTCCTTCTACATTTCATCTTTTTATAATGAAAATAATTATGTATCCAAAACTTTTTATTTAAAAGCTATTATTATTTGAGTGTGGTCCCAATAAGTAGAATATGTTATTGAGACAGAGAAAAAAAGAAGGAAGCTACACACATCTTTATCCAAAACTAGTGACAACGAAATGTTCCAATTTTTTCCGTGTGAAACAATGAATGTGGGTAACCGGTTATTTACTTAAACTATATTAATTAGTACTTTCAAATTAGGATAATTATTTATACTTTCTCCGTTGAATCAACTTAAAAATCACATCATATGAGATTATTTTTTTCTAATTATTATAAAAAAAAATTAGTAAGTGTTTCAACGAGAAAGAATATATTTGAGTAATTTTCACACTAGAAATACTAATAAATTTTGTATGTAGATATTATCCGAACTTATGTTAACAAAAATTATTCAAATCTATCAAAGATGAATAAATATGTAATACTTTACTTTCAAATCGAGATTGGTAAAAATTAATATATATATATATATATATTATGTGTTTATTTTAAATTATTAAAATAATTTTAGTTTATTTGGTATTCAGTTCTAAAATTTATGTAATTATAGTTTTTTTATTTCTATTAAAGATCTTACATCAAATAATATATTACGAGTGAAGTTGTGAATTCCTCACAAAAATTTAGTTTGTGATAATTCTTCCTTTTTCATTATTCCTATTATTCTTAAGGAACCAAACTATCATCATTAAATGAGGCTCAATTCAAATAACAAGATAGGTTTCATTGATCGAACCATGAAAGCTCTGATACCATATTATAAAAAAATAATTGTGAATAAAAAAAAGTAAAAAAAAATAATTTGAGAAAGAATACTTTTTCTATTTTCAGAAAATATGAAAATACACAAGTAGTACATTCATACTAGGTCTAGCTAAATAAACAAAATGTAAAACAAAAAATCAATAAAGACTAAATTAAAAAAACAAAGCAAAGAACTTAGAAGAAAAAAAAATTAATATTAACTTTCTTCTTTAAATTTAATTTTAACTTTTTTTTAAACCAATTTACAGTATGAATTAGACTTAAAATGAGTTATTAAAAAAATTATGTATTTTTTTATATTAAATTTTTTATAATATTATTTTTTTATTTTAATTGTTATTCTTTTTAAAAAAATTATTTACTTAATATTTTAAATAAATATAAAGATGACATATGTATAATTGAGGAGAAAAAAAAATGTGTATAGTCGTATTGATGTGACGTTATTTCATCCCAACTTTAGACGCTACACTGAGTGGTATTTTGTGAGAGTCCACACGAACATTGACGAGAAACCACTAATTGATGACCAAACAAAACAAAATACCATAAAAGAATGAACTGAAAACACGAATGTTGTTGCTTTCTCTGTCAATATCACACATTAAAACAACATCAATACGTTGCCACTTTGCTGGAATTCTCGTGTTCATATCTTGTTTTGTAAGTACAAGTCAAAACCTTATTATTGACGACAATTATTGATCATTCTTGGAACAATCGTGAAGGAGATGGAGTTACGGTGTGTTAGGAAAACAATTACTAAAACAATATATCAACAAAAGTAGTACAAATCACATCCAGAGAATATTGAATTACACTGTCTGATTGGGTTCTTCAATTTTCATTTTCAATCAATTCATTTTTATGGGTGAAATCACTTATTCATCTCTTTTTTTTATAGGATACTAATATTTTGACTCAAAATATTATTTAAGTCGGTTAATGTATTTAAAATATTATTTGTTTTTACAAGGTTTATCGGGTTCTTTTTAGGGTGACTCCTTCGGTCTTCGTTTTTTCATCCTCACAGCTTTTGGCTTTGTGACTCTCCGGCTCATACTTCCTTTCTTCGAGATGAGCTGGGGGTACCTGCGAAGGCGCTCCGACACTCAAGTTAGTCCGAGTACAATATGCAGGTGAGTTAAAGGTGAAAATATTACCTTTGACACTGGGTGTCCTATGGTATTTATAACTTTAGGATGAGCCTCAGTTGTCATGACCCTCAGCTGTCATGGGTCTGCTTTTGGGTTCAGACGAAGGCCCAATTGTGTCTTAATCATAGTTTATAATTAAACTGGTTTAATTACAGTTAATTACGTGTTTATTGTCTGTTCTCAAGTTCATTCGGTCTTATCGACCATTTGACTTCTCTGCCATTCGGTAGTACATTAGTTATTATAAAATTTAAAGTTCTATCACCATTTTATATAAAAAATATATTTAATTCTTTTTTTATTCTTAAGTAATATGAGAATATTAAACCTATCAAAATAAGTGTAAATGATTATTTTTTTTTAATTTGAAATATGATCTAGATCAATTTTTGTGAATAGTATTATTGGGGATGGATCATTGACTTAGTGTTAAAGTAATGAAAGTAAAATAAATAACAAATTAGTTGTGAAGTATGAAAAGAGAACCAAGAGTGTCACTGAAAAATACAGAAAAAGAAAGGCAAGACAATTAGAGTAGAGCTTGAAGGCTAAAGTCCGAGACCTTAAAATTTTTGAAAGTGATATTTAATTTTTGTTATTTATTAATTTTATTCAATTTCCTCTTTCTATTAATAAGATATTTTTCTTTTAAAAACGAAACCATATAACTCTTTTAAATTATCATATGTTAGTAAATTATATCATGCATAAAATAAAGCTATAAAATAGTTAATATTATTTTTCAACAATTTAACTGGATAAAAAGCTGTCATATTGTTGCATTTAGAAAAACTGTGGACTTGAATAAAGTAAATAGACAATGAGACTAAAAACGTTAGTCAAACTAATATATGGGAAATAATACACGTATATGTTAATAAAATTAGTTTATGTTTTGTAGGTTATAACTATTTTATGTCTTTAAACTGAGTAGTTTAAACAATCTTGATTTTAGATTTGGTCTCTTATATGTTTTTTACATGTAATTTTGTGCTCTTAAGTAATTTCTAATTCAAATTTAAGTAAGATAATCACAAAATCTATTGACTTAAAATAAATATTCAAACATAATAAAAATTTAGTAAAATTTAATGTATCGGTCAAGTCTGTACAATTGACTCAAAGTATAGGACTAGCGACTAATCAAAGATCAAACATTAAATAATGTATTCTTAATTACAGATTAAATCCTTAATCAGTCCCAATAACGAAGGGCTCACAATAATTATATAAATAAGCATAGATCTCAAAGGATCAGGTACATCATCTTCTAGTACTAAATACACTAAGTGTCGAAGTTTGACTTGAGTGTTAGAGTATCTTTTGCAGGTACCATCCAAGTCCGGAGTTCACATAGACAAGGAGTGGAAGAGTGAGAGAAGCAGAAGGAGTTCATTGGAGAGGAAGGAAGAGCATGCCGACCGACCGAAAAGGAAGACAATAGTTCTCTTGATTCCAACCCTATTTGAAAACACTTAACCAAGTTGAAATAATATCTATTCTCAATAATTGTTTGGTTGAAAATGACCCTTAGTTCCTAGCTATTGTAAGGTGTAATCAAATTTTGAAAGAGATAGAGATTTAGAAGAATGAAATTGAAAAGGAATTAGAGGAAGATAATGAGATGTTTTATGAGAGAGAGAAGAATGGAAAAGGACAACAAGTTTTTTACATATAAAGAGATATATTTGTTTGGTAACTTCCATTTGTTAAATCCATCAACTATTTCTACTCATATAGTTAGAATACCCTATGAATTGAATTTCTTTCATAAATTACGAATTTCTTGCATACATATTTATGTTTGTATTAAGGTTCTCTTCCTTTTAGCTAGCATGATGTGGCCATTTACTTATTGAAATTAACAATAAATCTATGTTTATTTTATTATACATATACTTATTGTTGGCTTTCTCGCCTTTTCCATTGTTATGGCTATTATGGTTTTTCAATTTGTAAATGTAAATAATTTGTAGTTTGCAGGAATAGAAGTGGAAAATTTACAATTGTGACTTAAAGAAATTATTTGAATGATAAACTTATAATTTTTTTTTTGATAAGTTGTATTTGGAAGGCATAACTTCTTTCTGAAGGAGTTGTATTCCATAAGTACAATTTCTAACTTTTTATTTTTCAGATCACAAAAGTCATGTTTAGTATAAGTCATGTTTAGTATACACGACTCTGTTTCATATATTTTTTTTATTGAAGTAATGCTGATAAACACTTTTATTTATTTATTTTGTACTAAAGTGATGTTTAATAAGCACAACTTTTGTTTATTCTTTTTTCTATTGAATTTGTGCTTACCAAAATGATTTTAAAAAAAAAAAAATTAACATAAGTCATGCTTATCAAACAAGAAACCAAACAAGAAAGCAAAAAAAACAAAAGCAATGCTTACCAAACACAAATTTAGTTAAAAAAAAAAAAAATAAAACTCATACTTGATAAGGAACACTTCAATAAAAAAAAATACTAGTCCTATTTACCAAACATCACTTTAATAAAAAAAAAAAATGAAACAACTTCTATATTATTAGAAGTAAAGTACGACTTCTTCAACACAAAGTAGTGCTTTCTAAGCATATGATTTATCCAACTTTCTAATTTTTTCTACAATTTATCTATTCTTATAATTTCTTAAAAAATTAAATCATTATTAATTTTTTTGTAAAAGTTTTTAAGATTGTTGGTAGTCTTCTTCTAGAGTAGAGCTTACTAATGCATAACTTATTGTTTTTGTTTTCAGTCCAATTCTAGGGATGTACTCCACACACATAGCTAATGGTTAACTAAAAGGTCAAGTCGATATTAATAAAAAATAATTATTTTAATAATATTTTTATCTTAGTTATCGACAACATTCAAATCAAACTAAACTGAAAAGAAAACATAAAGATAAAATATATAAATTTGAAAATAAAAGAATTTCAAATTCTTAATCTTTTATGAAATTATCTATTTTTAATATTCCAATTACTCTAATAAAAATTCAATCTCCTCTAAAATTTCTTAACCAAACTTAATATTTCTCGTAAAACATTTTAAATTATTCTTACAGAATAATTACCTCTTACAGAATGGAATATTAAGCTTAATACAAATCTACTATTAAGCTTAATATTTTTAAAATACCTTACCCTAATGGAGTATTGCATATATTTTTTCTATATGTGAATATTTTATTAAAGTTTTCTACAAAATATTTTAATAATTAATTTGTTAACAAGTATTTTATTGATTTTTTTTATACAAATTTTAAATACAAGACTTTATTTAAAATTAAATTTATTGTCACTCTTAATACTAACTCATTTAAATTATTAAAATAAAACTTATTTTTCAATAAATTAATTTCTTTTAAAATAAAATATAATAAAGATCACATTACAATGAATTAACAAGATATATTTTTCTTATAGAAAAAAAATAATTATTTTTTATTTATTGCGAGTTACTTAATCAATCCGTTATTTTCTACACTTTTTGGTAAGAAGACCAGCATAGTCGTATTGTGATTCCTATTAATTATAATATTAATTATAAGTGACTTCAATCATCTGATACAGTTAAAATCTTTAGTGATTTATAATAAACAATTTTATCCTTTCGTTAATGAATCAACAAGAATTGAGAACCATAATAAAGTCCTGGGAAAGGAAAATGCACATTTATGTTCCTACTACAACTAAATTTCTTTGGTCAAATATAGAAAGGATAACATTTTTTAAGTTTTACGGACTTAGCACATTAATAGGGAAGAGTTCTATGTCAAAGTAATACGACAAAGAAAATAATAAATTATTCATATATATATATATATATAATATAACGTTTTAAACTTTTAAGTTAGTAAAAAATAAATAAACATAATACAAAGTATAAAAACAAATGAGTTGAAATGAATTTTTTTTTTATCGTAAATATAGTATTATATAAACTTTGATATAGTTGTAATTAATAAACATGTTAGAAATACAGTTAAATTATAAAAATTTATCCTCAATAATTATAAACAAATTTTAATAAAAAGTTAACTAATTTTATAAAATTCGCTTATAAGATAACGTTCGCACTTATTTATATTTATATAGTACAAAATGTTCTTATCTTTAAATAATGTGTGATTTTCAATACATTTCTCTCTAACTCGTGTGTAAGATTATGGGTGATTCAATAACAGTTCGATAATGAGTAAGATAGACTCTAAATAGTTCTAATATCATATCAAGAAGTGAACTTTAAACCTAACTCAACTTTACAGCGGACTCATAAGATCAGGTTGTATTTATTTATATATTATAAAATATTTTTATTTTTATTTGTGATATTACACATTTATTAATAGATATACTTGAAATAATAAAATAGATGTCGGACAGTTCTTACGTGTTTGTGCGGTTGGAATAATGTTGTTTGTATTGAATGATGAAGATGGGACCAACCCTAATAGTTAAATCCGAAGTGGGGTAGTGAAATTGTGTTCTCACCCTGTGCAGTACGGTGAGAGTCCAACGTTGCTCCCTTTCCTACCACATTCCTTGCAAAGCCACAAAAGCAATTTACATACCAAAAACCCTTTAATAATCATATTATTATAGTAAGGTGTTGTGTCTCTTGGATTCGCTGATTTTAGCCACAATCTATATTCAAAGGTTATAAAACCTAGTGTTCACACACCACACTAACCAAAGTGTTTAAGGTTAGATATTATATGCATTTCAACACGTCATACTTTTTAATTTCATTTTTAGATACAATTAAATATAACAAGTATTCAAATGTTTTTTTCAGTATAATAAAAAATATATAATTTGTTCTTGCTAGGGAGATGAGACTTAAAGAACTATTGCCTGACTTCGTCTTCCTCTTTCCTATTGGTCGTTCAGTCCATACTTCAGCTTACTCCTTCAGTCTTTCTATTGCTCCTTTAGGTTTTAGTTGCTCGGTCTCCTAGAGAATGCCGAATGGGGGGTACTTGCAGAAGGTACTCTGACGCTCAAGTCAGCAAAGGGTGTTCGACACTCAGATGTATATAGTAATTAGTGACATACCTTGTTCTTGGAATATGTGTTATTTATATTATTTTAATGGACTTAGCTTATTGGACCGAATTAGTGAGGTGAATCGTACTTAAAGGTGTATTACCTAATTCTTAATGATGATTTAACTTTACTGACCTTGATTGAGTGTTAATGGACCGAGGGTGTAGGTCGTCTTACACGGACGTATATCATTCAGTCGGCTTAGCCGAGCCTAGTATTGAACGTTCAGTCCATACCAGTACACTTGTCCTCCAGGCTCGAGGATGGATTTAACCAAAGAGTCTTGAATGCCGAGTATCAATCGGTTTCCTGGGTTTAGTATGTCTGTTGGACTTCCTGAGGTTAGACGTGACCTCAGGCGGCGCCTGCGTACGTGATGTGACCTATAGAACTATTGATTGACACTTCCTCCTTTCTATCAGTCGTTCAATCCACACTTCAACTTACTCCTTTAGTCTTCCTACTGCTCTTTTAAGTTTCGGTTGCTCGATCTCCTAGAGAATGCCGAATGGGGTGGGGTGTTTACCTGCAGAAGGTAATCCAACGCTTAAGTCAGCAAAGAGTGTTATACCAGTACATAATCTTTTTAAGTTTATTAATTTTATTTAAAATTTACTAATAATTAAAGTAATTGAACACATGTTTAATTTTTAGTAATTGTATATATATTAGTAATTATTATATGTGTTTAGTAAAAAAGACATTAATCTTAATATATAATTAGTTTTGAAAATCAGGTCTTTAGTAATATTAGTGTATTATACATGATCGAGAAGGTATATAAGAAGCATTATCAGACACATATTAAGAATATAGTACGACATGTAAATTGAGAACAAGATTAATCCTCAATCCATGTTTCGTATTATCATATTAACATTAGGTTAAATATATAGTTGTAGATCAAGATATTCATTCATATAAAGACTCAATAAAACTCTATAAATAATTTGACATAAAATAATGATACATTAAATAACATTTATCTGTTATTTAATCTTCCATAACATTTTGTAAAATAATCGTACTCATTGAAAAAAAAAAGCTTTGTTTATATGTTTACCAAACTTTAAGGATTAACAAAATCTGTCAAACTTTTTTTTTTCTCACACGCTTTTCTCCTTTCCTTAACTTAGTTTAATTACGAAAATTTAAAGCTATCTTTTTCAAACTTTAAGTAACTATTTTAGAAATAGATCACTTTTTAAAAACCACTTATTTAAGAAGATGAGATAGGGTTTATTTCTTAAAATAATCTAAAAACTGTATATTTTTAAAACAAGAAGATTAAATAAATACATACAAAAACAAAAAATATACTTATTTTATTAAAAAATTAAAAACAAACAAATCGAGGACTATTCAAACCATTTAAGCACTTTGTTTGATATACAGAAATATTTTCATTTTCACTTGAATATCTATATCCAGTTTTTCACGAGTTTGAAAATGTTTTTTTTTCCAGTGATCATTGCTGGGATTTAACAAGTTGATTTCCCATTACATAAATTATTTATAACATGTTTAATCACTAGGTTAGACAATTAGATTAATTAATCTTTAAAATTCATATATTAATTTTTAATTATTTTTGCTATATTTTTCGCCTATGATCGATCTTTTTTGCCACCACACCGCGTATTGCTTTGCCAGCTAAATTCTCAGAAGCCATCTGAATTCAACAACTTTCTTTCAAATCATTTCCATGATAATCTGGTTTCAGAGTGTGTTATACAAAAAGAACATGGGTTTCACAAAAAAAAGAAAAAAGAAAAAAAAAAGAAACAGAGAAACATCTTGGAACTTGTTACTAGCTCCAACATTAACCACCATTCAACGTAACATGATTTCATTAATATTTTCTAGTTTGAAACAAAGCAGGGAACCAAATATTTTTAACTTGGTGTCACCTTTTTAAAATAAATAAGTTAATATAGTTCATTTAGTCAAATTGATCATCGTGATCTTATAATAATCAAATATTTTGAATTTGATCTCACTTTTTAAAAGAAATATATAAGTTAATATATAGTTTATTTTGTCAAATTAATGACCATGATGTTACCATCAATTTGATGAAAAGAATTGCACTGACTCAATTTAAGAAGAAAACATAATCAAATTGAAAACGTTAACTATTTTTATTGTCATAACATGATTATTTGAATTCAATCTAGTATTCTTGTACTTAAAAAGTTTAATTTGTTGAAAAATGTATAATGAGTTCATATAAAAAAATTAAATATATATTTTTTTTTGGTTAACATTATCCATGAAAATCCAAAAACTTATAAATATGAGACTTAATTAATAGAGTTCTAATTAACTTAACCAATTCTCTTGATTAATTTATTTTTTAAATTATTTTTAATTTGAGCGTCGAATAATTAATATTCTATAAGTAGATATCTATTTAGTACTTAACATCATAATCAAAGTTCAACTTCAATGAGTTTATAAAGCTCAACTTCAAGGAGTCCACAAGCTCGGAGATAAGACTTTACTTTTTTTCATATAAGAACATTTGGTGTCTCCGGATAATTCTTTTCCAAACCATTCACATTTATGATTCTTACTAGAAATTAGAACACCATCTCCTATTCTTCAAACAATGAGATGAACTCTGATAAAACTATAACTATCTCAACATATATTTTCGTTTATACATTTTGTACAAATTACATAGTATAATAACTGGTTTTACTATATTTTTTTTTCAAAATCAACAATATTTTATATTAACTTGTCCTTCTTATATCAATACAAATACACTGCTTAAAAGATAAATTTTGATCGTTCATCCAATATCAAAATAAATAATATCTTAAAGGTAATGTTCATCAAATCCTTCATAAATAAATGTTCATAAAAACTAATTTTCTCTTCGTTTCTTGAAGTTCAGATTGCTTTGATTGCTGAGTTTTATGGGATTACATATGTTATGGAGGAAACTCAAAAGATGAGGCTTACTAATGTCTGATTGAAATGTGATTCTGTTTTGATTTGTATTGTGTTTACTGTTAGGACCAATGTTCCTTGCATGCTTTGTAATCGATGAAATACTTATATTAATTATTGGGAAAATCAGATTTAGGGTTACTCATTTTTTGTGAAGGAAATGCGTGTGCATATAAGTTGGTTAATTTAAGATTTATTCATAGAGAATCTTTTCATTGGTATAATAAGCTACCATCTAATATGTTCTTAGAATTCTTTATTTTTTTTATTTTTTTCATCAGCTCTTAGACCATCTAATCTATCTATTCTTTATGAATAGATAGAGTCTACATATGTATCGTTTTTGTTAACATATGAGTTTTGGTCTAGTTCCTCATATTTTTGTATTTTTTTTAATAATATTTTTTTTATGTGATAACAAATGATTGTTATTATTTTGAGGTATCAACACTTATCACCATTCGTCATGAACCAAGGAGGAACATCCTTCTTCTTTTCTAACTTTCCCTTCGATCTCAGAGAATTAGACTTGTGGAAAATTTTTAGAAGATGGGGAAGGGTGAACGATCTTTTTATATCTAACAGATTAAATATCAAGAAGCAGCGATTTGGTTTTGTAAGATTTCAAGGAGTCCAGAACATTAAGGAGTTAGAATATCATCTAAACACTATATGGATCGGGAGCTGGAAGTTGAATGTAAATAGGCCAAAATACAACAGGGCAACAGATACAAGAAAGGAATGGAACGTCAAGCTGAAGGAGAAGGTCACAGTGGCTGAGAAAGAAACCAAAAAAGAATGGAGGAAAAAAGGATCAAACACGTACGCAAACGCCGTTACGCATGGTTATAGAAGTAGAGCACAAACACAGAACAAAGAAAATGTGCATGCTATACACTTTAGAGCAGAGGAAACTCCCAGAGAGTGGCTAAGAAAGTGTTATATTGGGAGAGTCTCGGATCTTAGCAAGGTATCTAGCCTAAACGAAAGTTTTATTTTGGGAGGCCTTGGTTTTATAAAGGTCAAATTTATGGGGGTTTCCATGTGCTGTTGAAGGGGGAAAATGAGACGAAGATCAACGAAGCCATAGCGGAGAATAAAGACTGGTTTGAAGAATTGTTTGATACAATCATTCCTTGGGAAGAACAATTTGTTGCGGTGGATAAATTGGTTTGGGTGAGATGCAGGGGCTTACCACTGAAGCTATGGAACTTTGATTGTTTCAAGCACATAGCAGCGCTACTGGGAACCCTGGTCGAGATTGATGAGGCAACTTTGGCACTGGAAGAGCTTG
>Ga0123342_1004216_pt1 | contig 22213 bp, 16 predicted proteins | sample Turbeawhitnodule_FD_89960 | JGI IMG/M metagenome (GOLD analysis project Ga0123342, IMG submission 89960) | Root nodule microbial communities of legume samples collected from Mexico - Turtle bean Mexico white nodule | ecosystem: Host-associated > Plants > Roots > Nodule | place: Mexico: Nepantla... | reverse complement strand
TAATTATATAAATGTCTAATTAAAGAGATTTTCAATTAACTATACATGAAATAAAAGTTTACATACTTTATAAGAAAAACTATATAGAAATAAATAAATCAATCTTTTAAAAGCGAATAAAAAATAGTTTAATATTTTTATTTTTATTTTTTTATTTTACTTTAGCTTGAGCTAGAATTCGCTAGCTTGAGCTAAAATCCTCCAGAGAGCACCCAGAATTTTAGCTTGAGCTAAAATTCGCTAGCTTTAGCTAAAATCCACCAGAGAGCACCCATAATTTTAGCTTGAGCTAAAATTCGCTAGCTTTGGCTAAACTCCTCCAGAGAGCACCCATAATTTTTAGTTTGGGCTAAAATTCGCTAGCTTGGGCTAAAATCCTCCAGAGAGCACCCCAATTTTTTTTTTAGCTTGAGCTAACACTTGCTAGCTTGAGCGAAATATGCAGAAAATTTTTGCATAACTTAATATACCTATTAGATTATAAATCAATGTCTCGTCTCATTAAATTCATAAATTACAAATCTACACATTACATTGACAGTTCCTGTTCAGCATGATACAATCACTCTCATTGAATCATATCATTGAGTTATTATGTCCATTTATACATATATATGGTTTCTAATTCCAAAACAATTTAAATCAAATAACCAATTCTCAATCACAACACTTTCAATTTCAAACAAACTACCATCTACTCAGAACAAGAAATCTTGCAACAAAATCTGAAATTGGTGACCCTGTCACACTCACATTCAAATCTTCTGACCTAGGGTTATATTGAAGATTTTAAACTAGCTTCCCTTACCTTTACTTTAGCATATGCTCACGAAGAGCTCCAAACCTACCAAAATCTTCAAAAGTGGCTTAACCTGCAACACAGAGTCTTGATAAAAAATCTAACTATATCTCTAAGACTCTGATCTACTAAAGACTAATCCTAAAACTAAAAGAGGCACATGCATACACTTATATTTAGACCTACAAGTTCAAAATTTGACTCAGAGAAGGGTAAAATTTGAACTTACTCAGAGATTCTGATCGGGCAATCTTATAGGATTCACTGCCAGGAGTCCAATGGCAGACTCCGATTGCCAAAGTGATAAGCAAGGAGATTAAAATCTTAGAGAGAAGGGAGAGAAAAGGAAAAAGAGGAACAAAACTGAACTTACTCTATAAGAGATTCTGATTTGGCAGTCTTGTAGGATTCACTGCCAGGAGTCCAATAACAGACTCTGATCGCCAAACTAATAAGCAAGGAGATCAGAATCTTAGAGAGAAGGCAGGAAAGGAAAATGAGTTTTCATAGAGATGATGATTCTTTTAAAATGAAACCTGAATAACTAAATTTCTATTTATATAGCCTTTTCACTTTAATAATAAAATATTCAGGTATCATTTTAATTGTACCATTTATACTTTAAGACTATTTTTCTCGGTCCTTACAGTTAATATTATTTATATTATGGAAATTATTAAGATGATTTATATTGTGAATATTATTAATATTATCAATGTTGTTAATATTATTAATATTTGTAAAATTATAATAATAATATAAATATTAATATTATTAATAAAAATATTTATATTAATAATAATATTAAATTTATTCATGAATATAAATTTGTGGGTATTATAAAATTTATATCCGAATAAAGATCCGTAAATAATAATGATGTAATGTTAAATTTACCTATGAATTAAAATTCATTGATAATATTTCATAGATAACACTGAATTTATCTATGAATTTAAATTTGTAGATAATACTCCTTTAATTTTTTTTAGTAATAGAATGTAAAGTGTTGTTCTTTGAAAGCTAAATATTTACTTAAAGATGACTTTTTAAATAATGAAATAATGAAAACTTTTAGAACATATAAAATTCCAATTATGAGAAATATAAAATATAAAATTAGAATAAAATATGTATGGTTTTAAAATTTTCATTTTTATCTAGAAAAATTATGATAGTAATTATACAATACGAATTCTTTCAATTCTCACAAATAAACAATACAAAATATGAAAAAATAATTATAAAATTCAATTCCATAGTCATTATAAATACATTTTTATGTACTTATTTACAAATCTCACCATCTTACCCTTTCCATCACTACCACAATGAGATTCTGTTGAGTTTGCATGACAAATATTCCACATGCAAAATTACTTATATTTTGATAATTTTATTTAATTTTAATTAATTATTAGGGATTTCATTGAGAACTTTTTTTTATTTACATTTTGATAATTTACAAGGTAAATCCAATTATGAGAAATTTTCAATTTTCACTCTAATAAAAGCTAAACCTATATTCTAATTGCATGAAATAGGTAGAAGTGTGAGCCGCAATATTCCACCATAGTTCTCTTGTCTGCCACAACACCATAATCACTTACATTTTATTTATTTTTTCATTAAAAACTTAAGATAATTTGGGTTAAAGAAAAAAAAAAAGCCTTTTTAGACTTTAGTGTTTGATTAGCAAAAAAAGGTTACTTTAGATGGTTTTAATTGGGTGAGAATCTCGAGACACTCTGATTCCACGCGCTTCTTCTTTTCTTCTTTTATATTCATTAATGTTGGTCTTTATAAAGCAGGTGCCAGTTGTAACACCGGACACGTGCCGGTAAAAACCTCGTTGGGTGTGGCGTCCTTAGCCGTACAATCACGTGCACATACCAAAACTTAAAAATCTAAATTCCCAATGCTTAGGAACACTACACGACACAGTGCCCTTGTGTTTGCTTTTATCTCAGGGACCCACTTTTCTCTTTCTCATCACTTTTTATCTAAATTAATATATCTTTTTTCAAACAAATAAATATATAAACTAAGTAACTGTCCTACCAAAAAGAAAATAAGTCTATTAGAGATAACATTCTATATGTAGATTTTTTCTTTCTATTTTCTTTTCCCACATAAAAAATAAGTAAAAAAGTACATATATATATATATATATAAAAAAAAAAATCAGTAAAAAAGATATAAAAGATAAAACCTTTTTAAAAGTAAGGATGAGAATGATGTAGCATTGATTATTTGGTGCTGAAATAATTAATCTTACACCTCATTATTGGTAAACCTGTTATTACTTGTGGATATATTCCTAGATTCCACTTCAGTTTTAATGAAAATTTGTAAATTAATGTATTTTTTTTTTGTCTCTTACACCTATTTACTCATAATTAACTTATATTTTATTTAATCTCTTCAGTTTTAATAAAAAAAAAACTTCACACTTAATCTAATGATAAGGTATGTCTCCAAGGTTATGGAAACTGACAATCTAAAATTATATTCATGTTATTTTGTATGCAGTATTGTTTATAAAATATCACTTAAAGATATATTTGTTTTGTTTTAAAAAATAAATCAAATTATTTTGATTTTTCTTACAGTTGAATTTATGTATACATAATACAATTACAATAGGTAAACGAATAAAAAAGTTAAAAAGAATAAAAATTATTTGAATTTAAATAATAATATTATATTCAAAGATATTTTTATATAGTTCATTCAATAACACATTAAAAGTTAATACTATTTCATAAGACACTTGATAGATATACACAATATCTTATCAGATATGAATTTTTAACTTAATATCTGCTTGTAACTTATAAAATATTTATATTAAGTAAGTTTTATTATATAGTAACATGCATGTGTACTTACCATTTAAGTATATTTTAGAGTTTAATGCATTAAATTGATATATAAAATTATTAACTTTAAAGATGTGCAATAAATTATTTTTCAACTTCCCACAATATATTCACCTATGCTGTTTAAATCAGGAATGAAAACATTCTCTCTATATACAAGTCATATTATTCAATGCACAAATTCAATTAATAATAATTCAATTAATCTTTACGTGTCATTTCATAAGTGTGATTTAATATTTTATATATGTAAATCATAACATTTAAATCATAGTTATCTACAGTATTAATCATTTATTCAAATTTATAATTTTGTAAAAACATTTTAAACGTACTCATAATTCCACTAAAGAAAATTTAAATCATAAATATCAAAATTATTTAAATAAATAAACCAATACAAGAAATTTTTTAATTGACTAAGCAAATTTGTTAAGTTTAATTAAGGTAATTCAGACCCAAGAATAACTTTTGAGATTCTGGATGGAATCTGTTAAAAAAAATTCTATCATTAGAGGTTTTATGAAAACTTGTTTAAATTTTAATGTTCTCCAAATTAGTTATTAAGCACATGATAAGTTTAAAACAGTAACTTAATATTATTTAATCGTAACTATTTATAGTAAACTAAGTTAAATTGTCAAATTTTCATATATTTTGTAAAAAATTAACTAAAAAAATTAACTGCATTTAGATGATCATACAAATTTTAAATGCAATTCAAAGTCAATTCAAGAGTACTACAAATAACTGTTATCATATTATCCAAACATTTATCAGTTTAATAAGCTACAAATCATCTCAAAATCTCATTTAATTCACCATTCAAAAACTAATCATGCAAGCACCATGTCTTTTTATTTCTACCCTCAATTTCAATCTAAGATTAACATGATCAATTTTTTTAAATAATCTCTCTCACCTAAAAAGTACTAAAACTTCAATAAATACATTAAACAACCAATAAACTCTTAGACCTATAAAACTACATAATAAAATACAACAAAATTTCAAGTAATTTTTTTAACTGATTAGACCAATATTCATTTCAAACTTAAATAGAGAAAAAACATTAGAGTAAAAAATATTTAGTTCAATTTAAAAGAGTGTAGGATTTAATCTAATAAGTGATAGGAAACTAAGTGAAGATCTTAAAAAAAAGGAGAAAAAGAAAAACTTAAAACACTATAAAAAAATAGAGAAAATTTTACATTAAAAACATCAAATTTTATGTTAATTGAATTTTATAGTTATTTTATTAAAGTGTGCTCAAATTAGATTACATTTGTTTTTCTTAAATTGTTCACAGTCATTCAAAAATATAAATTGAATTAATATTTTTATATCACCATATGAATTATTTCTAGAAGTTATAATTTTTGTTTTAATGTTGTAGTCTCCTCTATGCATCACCTAAAAGATTACTCTTAACATGTTTTCATTGTAATTATCAAGTTATTATGTTAGAAATTTCCTTTCTACAAAATATTAAAATATTTCATAATACAAAATATTAAAATATTTCATAATATATCGAATGCAAGTTAATTTTATAAGATTACAATATTTCATAATATATCAAATGCAAGTTAATTTTATAAGATCGAGTAATTTACACTTTACTTCTTAATATAATTTGATATTAAAATCAAATTATAGTTTATCTTAAAAATTATAAAGTTGAACTACATTTAAAATTTATTTCTTAATATATTTCTTAAACGTCAAAACGGAATATAGTTTTGGTTTTACTTTCAAATTTTTATAAATCAATAAATATAAGTGTAAAAAAAATAATTACAAAAATTGTAATTTAATTTTTAATTCTTTTATTTAAAAAGTGGCACATTAAATTTAAAACTTTTTTTTTATATTTCAGAAAATTATTTTTTATATAATTTAATTTTACAACAAAAAGTTATTTCAATGTATGGAGGCGATGGTTAAAATTCATTAACTTTAAAAATTTAATTTGAATGAAAGACAATTCTAAGATTATGATATTCTAGAGTCTGGAAAAACTTACATTTTCAAATATTGAATTTAACAGATATGAGTACTACTATTCATCTTCTCCAGATAGTGGCAGTAGACTAATTCAATCCTTCGTTGTTAAACTTGTCTATGCTTTCGACTATTCTTCTTAAGAATGTTGACAATGGTGTATGATGATGTTTTATATTGTTTTTTCCACAAGCAAAAAGACTAAAATAACATTTTAATTCTAAAGAACAGAGTCTACTTTCAATCATAACTTGTTAAGTATTAGTTATCATTCTTTTATATTATGTGAAGTGTATAACACTCTTTTCAAAGAGATAAATATCAAATTATATTTGTTTGATATAATCAGTTATCTGTGGAGTAGAAATTGTTTAGGTTAAAAAGCTTCTAATACAAAATAATTATTTACATTTTATTTTTAAAAATTCTCTATGTTTTTTTTTTAAATGATAAGCTAACTGTTCATAATTTTCAAAATCAAACTCTTCTTAAGAAACTAGTAGAAAAGAAAACCATACTTACTTATCAATACTATTTCACTACAAGAAAATTATTAAATAAAAATTAATTTTAAAAATAAAATTAGTTGTTATATTAACTAAATTAAAGACAATTTTAAAGACTAACAAAATTATTGATTTCTATTATTGATAAATAATTTATAGATTGATATTTAAAATAATATTTAATTTAATCACTATAACAATTAATTATTATTTTTTATAAATTTAGATTCTATTTAATAATTTTCGTAGTGTTTGTAACTTTTGCACACAACAAAATAATAATTATGTACTTATTAAAATAAATTTATTTTAAAAAATTAAATATTTCTAAAATGTATTGTTTTTATCAATTAAAAATATAGATATTGACATAATTTATCTACAGGAAAAACTAAAAGCAGAATAATTAATATTTGACTGAAAACCTAAATCATTAATCGATTTAATTTTTTTAAAGACTAAAAGTACATTTTTTTATAAATAAAGATAATATTATACACAACGACTCTATCCGATAGATATTTTTAACACATTTATTATTTTTAAGGTATTTTTATCAAATATATTTTGAAATTGGAAAAAAATCTCTTTAATTATCTGAATTTATATTTTAAGAGAATGATACACACATGTATATAATAATAATAATAATTATTTTAGTATTCATTTGACTTTAAAAATAAGCTATGACAATAATTTAAAATAAAATTTATATATGAAAGTATCTTTTATAGAATCTAATGCTTATATTAAAATAATAAAGTATAATATTATAAAAATGAAACAAGGAGATATAAAAAAAATTCAGGTTGGATATGATGAATGAAAAAATACATATTTTTAGGAAGAAGCCTTAAAGTACCTACTGCATGACACAATAATTAAATAAATAAATAAAAGGAAAACCAGAAGAAGCAGTAGCCGGTGAAGGGTTGGTGGACCCCACCAATTTGATTCTTCTGCCAAACGCACTTTTGAAACGGCCATGCCATTTGGACTATTTATTATTTAACGAAAGTTTAGTAATTCCACCTAATATGATCATAGTTATGATTATATCTATAATAAAAAACAAAAACATTAAATATTCCCACATGGTTCATTGTAAATCTGTGCTGTTACATATTAAAAATCCATGATCTTAATGAGTATCTTGATCATGTCATTTGAATAATTGTTTCTTTACCAAATAATGTTTTTCTTTTGATGAATCTAAAAGAAATAAGCATAATAGAGTTAAAGTTTAGGGTGGAAATGAATTAAAAAGGCCTTTTTTAGAGTGAATTACGTATTGAATCTGAGGGAGTACAATGTTGTAGGGGAACAAGAAGAACCCACTATAAAATCCCACACACCTTCTCTATTCTTGTGCTCACGTACGAGTTGAATCTCAGGATTCAGAGAGAAAAGGAGAGAGAGAGAGAGAGAAAGAGAGATTTTTTTTTTTCTGTGAAGAAGGGTCTTTCCTTGTTTCTTCGTCTCTTCATTTCTACCATGTCGCTGCTCTCAGATCTCATCAACCTTAACCTCTCCGACACCAGCGAGAAGGTCATCGCAGAGTACATATGGTTAGCCCCTCTCTCTCTCTTTATATATCTCTCACGCACAGGGAAAGTTTGTTTTTCTGGTTGGTTGTTCTGTACGTACGAACAAGAACACACATGACAACGTGTGAAATATTCGAGTCTGTTGTTACCTGCATGTTTTTACGTTACAAGAAACGTTTTTTGGGGTGAAATGTTTCTCATGGTGGGCGTGACTTATTTTTACCGATCCTTTGTATGATCAGCGTTGAGAATTGGGTCCAGCTGAATGGACTTGTCTCGGATGGCATGATCAACCAATGTTTGAATTTCTGTTCTTGAACTATTAGCTTTTAGTGTTCAACTGTGTCTGGAAGAGTATTGTTATATCTTCCATGTGAGGAAGAAAATATCTTTTATTGGATCCATCACTCTGTTCTACTCTACAATACATGATTTTGTTTCATCCCCTTTAAAAACCACCTTGGAAACTTTTGACCTGAATTCTTGATATCTCATGAACTTAAATATTGCAAGAAGGAGAATACTTTCTCCAATGATTTCCCTTTTTCCCCCTCTCCCTCTTGTTGGTGTTCCTTATTATGTTTCATATAATCTTGTTTATGTGATATATTGTATTCTCTCTCGATGTTTCGCCCCCCTGTTCAATATTTGTTGGGGATAGTTTATGCTTACTTTGTGGGGGTGTTCTGAATCTAAGACGTTTACTTTACTCTGTCTTTTGGTGACTATTATGTTGTTTGACTTTATTCAGTATTTGATCGCTTCAAAGAGGAGCTTGCTCTTTTGTTTGGAATTAATTTGAAACTAGCTTTTATACAAATTTTTCACTGATGATTTGTAACATTTTATTTTTACTATGGTAGGATCGGTGGATCAGGATTGGATCTAAGGAGCAAAGCAAGGGTAATTCACTCTATGTAGCAAGCTGATTTTTTTTTTTTTTGTTTTTGCATGTTTTCTGTTTACTAACCCAAATGTAAAATGGATTTGGTATATAGACTCTCCCAGGACCAGTTAAGAACCCTTCAGAGCTGCCTAAGTGGAACTATGATGGTTCCAGCACAGGTCAAGCCCCTGGACAAGACAGTGAAGTGATTATATAGTATGGTTTTTAACCATCTTAGTTAATCACCTTTTTCCTTAACCAATGCGCAATTTGAATTTTTTTTGTTTTCCATTTTATTGATATTGTATTCTTTACTTATTTGGGTTTGATTCCATACAGCCCACAAGCCATTTTCAAGGATCCATTCAGAAGGGGTAACAATATCTTGGTGAGTTTCTTTTTGCACATAGAACTTGGTTTTTGTTGTAAGTTTAGTTTTGATACTGTGAAGGGGAGAATTTTCACACCAATGACTTTCCAGAAATTACTTTGGATATGGTTTTTGTAGTAGTTAATAACCAAAACTCAACAATTTTACTGTGTATAACTTGTAATCGGGTAGCAGTATAAAAATTCTTTATATAGTCACTGTATCATAATTAAATTACTTTCAAATTGTTCCTTGGTGTAATCCTCTTTGTTTTCCAATCTAGGTTATGTGTGATGCTTACACTCCAGCTGGAGAACCCATTCCCACTAACAAGAGGCACAATGCTGCCAAGATATTCAGCAATCCTGATGTTGTTGCTGAAGAACCCTGGTATATATTGTTTTTCCATTGCTGTTTCTAGTAACCATTTCTATTTTTCTCTTTCTGACTATTTGTTGTTGCATGGTTCTTTATTAGGTACGGTATTGAGCAGGAATACACCTTGTTGCAGAAAGAAGTGAACTGGCCTGTTGGGTGGCCTGTTGGTGGTTTCCCTGGACCTCAGGTGAGTACTCACTTTCATTGACGTTTTTAGTCTTAGGATAGTTACTTCTCCATTTCACACATTTACTCAAATGATCAATGTTCAAACATATTGGGACTAACATTGCTGTTTTATTTGTTGAACAGGGACCTTACTATTGTGGTGTTGGTGCTGACAAGGCTTTTGGGCGTGACATTGTTGACGCACATTACAAAGCCTGTGTCTATGCTGGCATCAACATCAGTGGAATTAATGGAGAGGTGATGCCTGGTCAGGTAAGTTCAAATTAGTATAAATTATGCACTATTTTTCGTACACATCATTGATCACCCTTCACACTTTGAGCTTGTGTTTGCTTTCTCCAATCTAATTTGATTTCTTATATATTGAGCATCAATCATGTGTATGTAGTGGGAATTCCAAGTTGGACCTGCAGTTGGGATCTCAGCTGGTGACGAGTTGTGGGTAGCTCGTTACATCTTGGAGGTAGGTAGCACGTGACTAGTACTGGTCTTACTCTACCCATCTCATCAATTCAACTAACTTTCTTTCTTATGGTACTAACAGAGGATCACTGAGGTTGCTGGTGTGGTGCTTTCCTTTGACCCCAAGCCAATCAAGGTTAACATTTTCTCCCTTCAAAAATCTTAGGCCATAAAATTATTTCTTGAGTTTAATGGGCATGCATGTTGAGAGTAAAAGTTTTCTTTTTTCATTTACTTTTTTGAAATGATATTGAGTTGTTGACTAATGTCAAAATCAGGGTGATTGGAATGGTGCTGGTGCTCACACCAACTACAGGTAACCTTAATAGGACAAAATTAAAACTACATCACTTTGAGTCCATCGAATTAATAATATTAATAGGAACAGTATTATACTTTTGCAGCACCAAGACCATGAGAAATGATGGTGGCTATGAAGAAATCAAATCAGCTATACAGAAATTGGGGAAGAGGCACAAGGAGCATATCGCTGCTTATGGAGAAGGCAATGAACGCCGTCTGACAGGACGACACGAAACTGCCGACATCAACACCTTCCTATGGGTAAGCAACAAAAAGAACACCATACTATGCTCTTTTGGTTCCTCTGCCTTTCATTTCACACATTTTTCGATGTGAGACCAAGCATTATGGACCCTCTGTACACAAAAAACGACACAGGGACCCCTTCTAGAACATGTTTTTTGTTTTCATTTTTAATAACAAATGTCACTTTCTTTTAACTTTCAAGGTAACAAATGTATTTTATCAACACTTTCTTTATTCACTAGTTTTTAACACATGAGAGGAATTTATAAACAAAATTGAATCATATTTGGTGTGGTGATTGTTCAGGGAGTTGCAAACCGTGGAGCTTCTATTAGAGTTGGGAGGGACACAGAGAAAGCAGGGAAGGGTTACTTTGAGGACAGGAGACCTGCTTCTAACATGGACCCCTATGTTGTCACTTCCATGATTGCAGACACAACCATTCTGTGGAAGCCATGAGCAACACCTGCACTTTGTCTCTTCCTTTCGGATGAAACAAGGAACACTACTACTTGTGCTTTTCTAAGTAGGATTTGGTCCTTTATTTTTCACCTCTTACTTTTTAGGATTTGGATTTGTGGTAATTGCTGTGGTTCGCTCTCTGCTTGGAGCCTTGTTGGTTGGTACAACTAACTACCAAGGATTCTTCATTGCTTTCCATTTCTTTCCCATGTTTTCCTATTGTTATAATAATAATAATATCATTAATAATCATAATAATATATGAAAGTGTATTCCCATGGTATATAATTTTATCTGTGAGCTAAAAATGCAGTTTTTTTTTTTTCAATTCTCCTCAACCGTGTTCTTAGTGAATGTGTTATAACAATATCAGTTTATGAAAAAAAGTGGTGAAAAATTCCTTATTATCAATGGTAGGTCATTTTTTTTAGAAATAATAAAATTAGTTGTAGTTTAGAGGTAAAATGAAAGAAGAATTCATAGTTATTGACGGGTAAAGAAGCTGTGATACATTATTATAATGAAATTGCATCCCATCATTATATATTTTTATTTTTAATAAATACATTTGAAAGGAAAAGAGAAAAGTTTTTATGGCCTCGAATAATGGTTAATGAATGTTTTTGGCCATTTGAAAACATATTATTAATTACATTACTTTATTGTATTATCATGACTTTTATTTTATTTTTAAAAATTAAATAGGCCCAATATCCCTTTAATCACGCTTTATTATCTTTAATTTGTCTTTAGCTTTAATCATTATTTAGGGAGAATTACCCAAATGATCGAATAGCCATATGCCTTTCCCATCCATTCGGGTAATCGGCTTATAGTAGGACACTAATCTTAATTCTAATCTAAACCTTAATTGTACAACAAATTCTAACTCTAACCATATTCTTAATCTTACCTTAAATCCTAACTTTAATTCTAGCCTAAATCCAAACTCTAATGCTATTTTTTTACTCAAATTCAAATCTTTTACACAATTATTTACTTTTTAATTAAATCAAATAAATTTTTTGATACTCATAAATACGTTTCGACAATTTCGTATTTTTCCAAAGTTAATTCTTACGCTACAAATAATGTTTCAATTACAAATAACTATAATCCACAAATAAATTAATCAAATTTAATTTTTAAAACAAAGTTATAATTTTATATTTTTATCAATTTAAAAAAATACATTCAATCACATCACAGACTTTTAAATTATTTTTTTTTCACCTTCCATTTTATTTACCTTAATCCAAACAACATTATTTTCTTCACAAATTTTTTCCAAATTATCTCAAATCGAGTTCCTAATATAAACAAAACATTAATATATGTTTAGGTCAAGATGATATAGGTTATGTGACGTGTTTTCATTAAACCTTTTAAAACCTATTTGTCCTCTGCATTTCTTATTATTTTACAACCTTCCAGATTTGGATAAATATTGTGCAACAAAATAGCCTCAAAACTTCACCCATCTCGTCTTGTCGCTCAAATATGAGAAAGAGCCTATTATGTCTTATTGCAAAAAAAAAAAATCTACCCTTATCTTGTATCTAACAAGAAATTGGTATTAGAGTTGTAACACCTTATACATTCATGGAAATTGTATGTATAAATTTTTTAATTATCAAGTTTAATATAGTTTATTTATGGTAGTGTATACATTTAATTTATCTTCTTTTAAATGTGAAATCAGGTATTTTTCTAAAAAATTTATATTCAATTATATTTAGTGAGAAATTGAATGCTTTAAAATGTAAATTAACTTTTTTTTATAATAATACGCACGTGGTAGATTGAAAACATTAATCTCACCTAATTATTATTTCTAATTGTCTTTATTTAGGTCTTTTAAAAAAAAAAACTCAAAATTAAATCACATAAATAAAATAAATCTTCTTTTCACCTCCGTACCTTATTTATATATTAATTGTGAAAAGTCGATTTCGATTGTGTGTGAGAACTATTATATATTTGATGTTCCCAATGCAATTTTTTTTTTAGTTTTATATTCTATTTTTGCATTTCGTTAATTTTTTTCTTTTAAAATTTTATGACTTAAAAAATAACAACTAAAACACAATCAACACTAGAAAAAACATTGCAAAAACTTATCTCAACCATTAACTTTAACACCACCAACAACCACCATTAGTTTGAGGCAGTTTCTTCCTCCACTCCCACAAGGTTGCGCAAAGACAAAAGTTTCCCTATATAAATTGTACATTTATTTTTTTTGTATTCCGGATTATGAAATCTGGTAAATTTTCGGATTGGCGCATCCTGTAGTACATGAATGATAGTATTAATCCAAAATAAAAAAATGCAAAACATCCATTGAAAAAATCATTCCGGATCCGTCAATCCGTAATTCAAAATATGCATTATGGATTCAGAAATCCATAATTGAAAAAAATCATTCCGGATCCACCAATCCGTAATAGAAATTAGGCTTCCAGATTCAGCAATCCAGAAATTAATAATTTATGTAAACTTTGCTTCCGAAACACCCCCTCATTTGGAATGTAACATGATTTACTTCCGGATTGATGAATCCGTAGCACACTCCCAGATCCCGAAATTGTGGGGGTCAGTTTCGGAATTTACAAAATTGTGGGGATGCAGGAAGAAAAATGTAGGGGTGCAGGAAGAAATTGCCTTAGTTTGATTTGTTGTTATGAGATTAGAAGCAACTAAAACAACATGGGCTAAACCCAATTATTTCTTTTCAAATTCGGTCAACTTGTAGTGAAATTAAGGAGAGAAGATTTTGATTTCATTTATTATTCATGAAATGACGATTGACAGAAAATTGTCTAGAATTTTTGGCACAACTGGTCATGACGGGCAAGGAAGCATGTTGGCAACATATTTGGGTGCAATGACAGTGTTATCAAAATGAGTGGCAAGACAGTAACAGAAATGAATGAGTAGCCTTCACATGAGCCTGCATTGATTTAGGTACTTCTGACATGCTGAGGTAAAGATTATGAAACATATGTTCTATATTTCCTACATTGGATGTTAGGTTAGGAGTCTCAGGAATCACATGACTCACTCCAAAAACATCTTTTCACAACCTACCATTCACCGACTCTTGTTTAATTACACTCACTCCTCATTATCATCCTACAACTTAAACCCTTTCTATTTATTTTTTTCAATTTGAAAACTTGTTTGATCACTCACTTTTAATAATTTATAGTCTTTGTCAGCAAAACCTAACTAACCATTTTTAGTAGAATCTTTCTTTTCAACTGCTTTTTTCTCATACACAGTACTCGAACACGAAACTTTGTTTAAGGAGAATGAGTCCAGAAAAAGTAACATGTCGACATAGGTATGTTTAACTTAAATTTCTTCTGTGTTTGTTAACAGATTTATTTTATAACAACAACATTAAGAACAGCAGATCAAATATATATAAAGTACTAAATATGTAAATGCGATACTCATGTTATTGTACTAAATACCACCGAATTTAACGATGACTAATCTTTGTTAAGAAATTTGGTTGACCACTGAGTTTAATAAAATCTAATCTTTATTGGAAAAACTAGCAATTTCAAACATCTCTCTTTTTAATAATGTTTTTTTTACCATAATATTTAAAAATGGGACTTCATTTAAAGAATTTTACAAACAAGACAGGTATGCTTAGTTTAAATTTCTGATGTTGGTCAACAAATTTATTCTATAACAACATGGATTACATGCAATTTAGACAGATCAATCAGTAAACTAACCTAGTGATGGAAAACAGATAATGATCATAAATGATTATTGGCCTTTGGCAGACAAATAGCTAGATTAACCGCTGGTACACATTTGACTGACAAAGGAGTATAAGCCTTTCTGTTGATCCTCTTCTTATTCTCCATCCTTCTGTTACCATTATCCTTACGATCACTGTTATCTGCATTGTTGTTGCCAGACTCTTTAATAAGCCTATCCAATTGCTTTGAAATGCATTGAACTTCATATGAGTCAAGAAGAGGTTTAATTGTGTGGACTGATGTTGTTTCCTTGGCCATTCTCATAGCTTCTAACTTGTAACGTGAAGGCCTTGCTAGACTTTGAGATCTTGTGACTTCAAACTCACTCTTGGCCTTTGCTTTAGACCCTGAACCATGCTGGTACCATGCCCGTGCAGCAGCTTTCACAATGGCCAATTCATCTGTGGTTTCTTGAGGCTTCTTTCTCTCAACTAGAGATTTCAGAGAGAAGAGCTTGAAGGACATGATCACATGAGACCACTGTTTTTTGAAAAATGTGGATGTGTTTGGAAAATTTATGCTTCGCCATGCAGTGCAGTGTGTTGTGGTTGAGAGCTTCACGTGTCAGGAATGGTGTGTTTAACTTTTTTCAAGTGTTCACAAATCACAATGATGTTGTCAGAATTTTAATAACCTCATTTAATGAAATATGGGTATTCGGACCTACTAGAAGTTTAAAGATATGTGGTAGTTTGGCTCCTGTCAGAAACTGTTTTGAGTTTTAGCAATGTATTTTTCTGACTTGTCTCCACCAATAGAGGTTTATTCTTCAACCTTTTTTAGAGGCTTTTAGGTTCAGTCAGAAACCACTCCAAGCTCTGTGGTGTGTATATGCCCCACTATATAGTGGAGGTTTACTAAAAGTTCACAATCACCACTTACTTTATGTTCCCATCATAATCTTTCTTTTGGGATTTGTTCAGATCCCGTAAACTGCATCTTCCTCAGTCTTACTTTCTGCTAGTTTAACTTTTTTTATATAAAAGTTCATAAAATTACTCTTAAATCGATAAATGAGATGCATATGTTCAAATTAATATGTAAGATTGTGTTGCAACTTCAAAATTTTCAAATAATTTTTACTTAAAAACCAATTGGAAACTTAGTTTGATCGTTTCCTTTTCTCAAACTGAAACTTTTTTAGACTAGACCCTTAGATAAGCATGCATGTCTGGAAATAGAGAACAAAAATATACATGTTTTTCAGTGAAAAAATTATGGCTTCGTCAAGAGAAATTTTAGCACTGCAACTTTCCCAGAACGGAAAAATATTATTTCTTCAATCAAATGGGGGTCTACTAACAATTGAAGTGATATCAAAGCATAATACTATAACTGAGCATAGAACAGTTAAATATAAAGGTAATGTGATTAACTTATATTTCTATGCTCAGTAACATTATTTCCATTTTTAATTATTTTCTTTATCAACAAAAAAATTGCCCTTGAATTGAAGTAAGCACATACACATTAAAAAATAAAAGAAAAAGGAGGAAAAAAAATCCTGTCATGGTGTTTCATTGCTTGGCTTCTAATGAAGTTTATGTCCAAGCAAATTTTGAGCGCGCTTTAAACATGAAAGGTACTCGTTCTTTATTTCAGGGGTATCAGCAATTGACCTCTCAGATACAAACTGCAAAGCCAGAATGAAGTTAGAACAAATTTTCAGAATCCTATATGAAAGAAATGCATGGAAGATGTTCACACCCTTCACGTAATGATTTGCTAATGAAACATCATTTGTATGGTCTCAAATGCATGTAAGGAGATGAAACATTTGTCTCCTTACATGCTACATGAAATTCATGAAGCATCAGATTTGTAAACGTGTCAATAACAACTTCGACAGTCAAAATATTAGGGACCATGGATGGTTTAGTGATCCAAATCATTCATTTTGTAATATAAAATGGATGACTCTGTTCTGTAGAACATCCATGACTCTTAATATCTTGGACCATTGTAGAAGCTACTGTTATGCACAATGTCCAATAATAACTTTTCATCCCCAAACTACCCATCCATGTATGCTGTCTCATCAAATATTTCATCACCAGAATTTCTATGCGGAATTATTGGAATAGCAAGAATTAGCGATCAAACTTCATTTCATATTTGATTACTCTGATGAGTCAATAACATAACTTCTATTTTTTTTAGCAGAAATGGAACCATCAATCAACAAAATCTTATATAAATGCTCTCCTCAGAAAGGAAAAAAAAAATCAACTACTGAGTAATATCCACAATACTACATTAATTATCTATGACGATTAATTAACTAGAAAAAATAGAGCATACACAGCTGCCCAAAAAAACATCACAAACGTTTACCTCCTTGTAAGCAGAAATGCATTGAAGAAGTGCCTCCTGAGCCTCGAGGTTAGTATCCCCTTCCTGCTTACAAAAGAACATTAACACTTAACTTAACCAAGCACAAATATGATATTTGCAATTTTTCTCATTTCTTGAACGTAGTTGTACTGCCATAAAAGCTTGTAATCTAACCTGAATCTTTTGCACTTCTTGCTTATCTAACTCAATTGATGACAATGTATTGAGTGATTGCAACTGAAAAGGTTGCATTTATATCATAATAAACCAATAATTATTAATAACAGAAGAGAGCAAATCAATATAATAATCCCATAAAACTAACCAATATGGTCAATGCTGCTTGGTCTTCCTTTCTAGAATCTCCAGGCTTACTGTTTTTCTTTAACTTGTCCTTTTGTTTTGATACCTTCTTTAAACATTCACGTGCAATCCTGAGATGGAACAAGAAATGGCCTATCATAAATGTGCTTCATTCTACAGACTCGACAAATTCTTGAAATTTCAGGAGATGGCTAGTAATTGCTAGGCAAGCTAAGCAAATGCCTTCACCTTAAACCAAATATTATCCATGATAGTTCAAATTATGTTAATGTTTACAATTAAAAATCATATAAGGCCAATCTAATTCTTAATCAAGAAATTACTAATGTAATCTAATAATATTGGGAGGAAATTAAAACGCAAGAGTTTTCTTCTGCAAATATAATTCAATAAGGTCCACCAGGTTACAGCACAATTAATGTTTAGCAGTTGAATGCTAAACATTAATACCAACCTTATGGAATTATGCAAATAATTCTTTGCAATGTCAAGCTCAGCTTTAGCTCTAGAAACATCCAACTCTTTATGTTGACTGCAGTCAACCATTGCCACTCTTGCTAGATGAAGTAGGTTTGCACCAATCTGACCATGGATAAAGAAAGAGAATGTCATGATTTTTCTTAAAATAAGAACAATATCTGTGTAAGAAACACCAGCTTGGCAATCAATTTTAGGGATTTGAAATGTAAATATAATTGGAACTGCCAAAATTCCTGTCAAAGAAAATCATACCTGAATATGGTCACTGGGAAGCAAGTCCTTCCGGACATTAAGACATCTGAAAAGAAAAAAAGTGAGGATTTCATTTGTGTAAAGTTAAATTAATTTCCCAGGTTCAAGTATTACAACCTTTCAAGAAGATCTTTTGAATCTTTTGTATTGCCAGATGCTAGAAGGGTCAAAGCCAGAGATTCAGCTGCAATAACTGTGGCCAAGGAATTCCATCCCTATATTACACCAAATGCATGTGATGTTGACAATTCATGTGACATTTTCTAATTTCATTGAGTAAGACCCACAACTAATTCTAAATGAAAACAGAAAGTAGCAAATGGAAAAAGAAGATTACAAATTCCTACCAAGGAACACGATAAAATATCAATCTGACATCAGTGCCACTTATGCTACTTGCTTTCCACAATTGTTAAGTAATAATAATAGTTTTATGAATAATCAAATCATGATTGTTTTGTAAGAAATACAACTCCTAACTAGCTTGTTTAAAAATTGGAGTCCATTTATCTACTATCACCCACTGCTATTTGATGAAATAAAATAAATATGCTAATAATAAAAAGTCTATCTACATAAGTTGAATCTTTAACTATTATTCAGCAAGAATAGAAACAGCATTCTATCACGACAGAACTTATTATCAGAAAATAATAGCAGCCAACCACCCTATCTATGGGCCAGCTCATACAGTGACAGTAAGAAACAGGAAAAGAAACCAACTTGCCATGGCCATCCTTGTATCCCCTAAACCATGACAATGGCATGACATTAAAAATGGCAGAAAAAGCACCAAATATGACGCAACCACCAATTCACTCAGAAAAACTCAACCAGCTTAGAGAAATTGTATTTTACTAGTGAGAATAATTTCATCAACCAGAAGTTTATCTCACTTAACCACTTTCCTAAAAAAATTATCCCCTTACTCAGTACTTACATATTTTATTAAATATACATGCATCATCATTAACAAGAAAGTTGATACAGAGCAAAGGAAAGAAGTTCACAAAAAAAACCTTTGACAATTCCATAACATGCAGGATCTTTCTCTGAACCATTTCAGCTTCAGCAACTTGATGTGACTTCATATATATCTAGAAAAATGTAGCAATAAGTAGATATAATTAAGAAAGATAATATGGGAAATTAATAAACAGAAAAGTAGGAACAGATCCACTTTGAGGGATGAACAACGCACAAACTCATTCTGGCTTTATATGCTGGAATTCATAATTATATTACGAAGGAGGTGAAGAATATCAAACTCCTTACCAATTGGTTAAAAAAAAATCCTATACAGAGCCAAGAACCAACTCTTCTCAAAGTTAAAGGTTGTTTGGTGGAGAAACAATAATAGTTTTTATCTGTTATCTTAGTTGTGTCTGAAAGCACTTATATGTGAACAATATTTTACCTTTCAAATCAACTTGGATTGTGTGAAATAAGTTTTAGGAGTCCTTCCTACACTTATAGACAGTGATAGAACACTAATTGAACATAATCACTAAAACAGATAAAATGCTTAGAACAGAACAGTATGTCAGTATCTGCTGTCTCCCCGAGTCACAGACTCCTAAATATATTAGTTTCTGTCTTAAAAGACAAACACATGATGTATCATTCATTCTATTTAGACAATTACACATTTTAATAATATGCAACAGCATCATAAAAAAAAAATGCAAACAGCTCCTAACTTTCTGCCCTTAACTGTCAGCACAATAGTTGCTGATGAACATATTCTAATAATACAAAACTGCTAATAACAGCTCTTATTACTATTACACATTCTGATAATAAATTATCGTTCCAACTTTCTGCCAATAACTAACTGGCCCTAAATTGATTCCCATGAGATAGCACTAGTTTATATTAACCTTACATGCACTGTGTGGTTCTACCTCCTAGGCAGTTGGAAGATATTCAAGATAAATATTAAATTTCATCCTTGCCAACATATATAAATATACAATGTAAAGGTTTTTCGTAGAGTTATGCATGATAAGATTGTTGACTTCTATAATAATTACCAGGGTGATTTCTAATTGGTTGACACTAAAAGATCTTTCCACTCACAAATGTATGAAATATATACATATGTATATGTGTGTGCATACAAACATATTTTCTAGAAGGGATATTACTTTTTCTCTGTTAGATATAACGGGCTTAACCCATGCATATGGTATTTTTCTATCTACAAATACCTAACCCTTTGTGTTCATTATACACAAGGGATTAATTCTATACCACTTTTTATCTTAAGTTCAAATGGTATCTAGAACTATTGTAAAATCCTTGACTTTTGTTCACCATTTGCTTTTTTTCCCGCCACTGTCGTCGTTTGGACCAGCGACACATATGTTCAGATTGTACCAGTCAGACGACCAACACACCACAAAGATTGTGGCAATCGGAGCTCCGACGCACCCTCACACACCTCTCCAAGCCTCATCACCGCTTTCTGCTGGCATGTTTGAACCCTTTTCAGCGGCGATTACCAATGTCGGGATCGCCTTGTCGTCCTTGTTCTGCCCTTGCCATCCTGATAGGAGTTCGTTTGTTCTTTTTAGGGTTTTCCCCTCTCCTCTTCATCCATGGCCTTTTCTGCTGCCACTGTGCATGATCCGTCCATCTATACAAATTATATCAATGTACATCTATCCATTGATAAATTGGATGGAACTAATTGGATTGACTATGGCTTAAGAGTCAGCATTATGTTGATCATTTTACCTAGAGTGTGGCCATTATTGCTGAAAATGAGGTTTCCCATTGGTTGAAAATTATTGTTCTCAAGTCTACTATATACTAATCTTTAAAACAAACATTTTGTGCTTATGAGACATGTTCAGAAGTTTGGGAACAGGCCAAATGATTGTACACCAATGATACTCAATGTCTTTATGGTGTTTGTGAAAATCTCCTCAATATTGTTGCTCCAGAACGTCTTAATGGTACAATGGCTGAATATCTCGATAAAAGTCATGCCCTTCTTCATGACTTCAATGAGTTATTGCCTTCTACCTCTACTCCTTCTAAAGAATTCAAGCAAAAGTCAAAGTTCATGTTATCTACTATATTCCTGATAATTATTCACATGTTCGTGATCAAACTGAGTTTGTTAATTCAAAATGATCAATTAATAGATATTTTCACTAAATCTTTATATGGACCTAGAACAGGTTATATTTGTAACAAACTTGGTACATACTATTTAGAGGCATCAGCTTGAGGGAGAGTATTAGATGTAGCAGGTTTAGCCCATATGTTTTTTTATCTATAATTACATAACCATATGTGTTCATTATACGCGAGAGATTAATCATATACCTCTTTTTACGTTATTTTCACATTATCAAAGATGATTTGGGAGGAAAAAGACTTAAAAGGGGCCACCTGTGAGAGGTATCGTAGTCTTCTAATGCATACATGTGACTCTCCTTCACCACCTTCCTACATTCGTAAACAAATTAGATTAAGCACAAGAATGACAATAATAATAATAATAATGGCAATTACCAATTACCACTGCGGGGGGATTTAAGTTACATAAAATTGTTCCACATACCTCTAGCATTCTTATAGAGTCCTTAATAAGGACCTCAGCATCCCTTTCTTTTCCTTGAAGATACAACACCTGAACACAATTATTGTAGAATAAGATCCAACAAAAATTCCAACTTCCAAGAAGCATCAAAGAGAAAAATAATTCAACAATGAGGCAAATTGCATTCAAAGCCCCTAGTAAGCATTAGACCTAAAAGAGGCAAGAAAACTATTATATCCCACAGAAATTACATAGGTTATCCTTTTAAAACTCAGTTTTTTTTAATAACTACCACAATATTATGGAGCATTGCTTCACAGCAGAGACTGGACATATATATATATATATATATATATATATATATATATATATATATGTATATATATATATAAAAACTTTTTTTTTTTTATTCTCATTTACATATCAATTTAAATTATATATTTTTTTTTTTTTT
>Ga0123342_1004215_pt1 | contig 22214 bp, 20 predicted proteins | sample Turbeawhitnodule_FD_89960 | JGI IMG/M metagenome (GOLD analysis project Ga0123342, IMG submission 89960) | Root nodule microbial communities of legume samples collected from Mexico - Turtle bean Mexico white nodule | ecosystem: Host-associated > Plants > Roots > Nodule | place: Mexico: Nepantla... | reverse complement strand
TATAAAAAAATTAACATAAAATCTTAATAAAACTATTATCAATGGTGCATTTAGATAATTTACATATCTTCTCATATAATTTAATATTTATTAAAATTATATGAATATATAAATAGTAAAAATAAAAAATGCGGACGTGCCTGTGTTCCCGCTAGTATATATAAAAAGATTTTTCTCTTTTAACTGTTTTTAAGTATATGTAATTTTTTTCCTAATTTAATCTTATATCAATATTTCATTTTATTATTTTATTTTAGGTATTTTTTTAGTTAATAGAGTAGTTATTAGTTTTTTTAGATTTTAATAAAATATTTATAAAAAATAATTAATAGAGTAGTTACATATCAATTTTTTTGAATTCGAATAAATTAATTGATAGAGTAGTTACAAAACAATTTTTTTGAATTTAAATAAAATAATTTTAAAAAACAGTTAATAAGTAGTTATGAAACATTTTTTAAAATTTAAATAAATAAATTAAGATTAGTTGATGGAGAAGTTGAGAGATAAAACAGTTTTTGAATCACATTGATTTTATAACCGTTTTTTTATATAATTTTTTTTTATTTTATCTTTATATTAATAGTATTTCATTTTATTATTTATTAAGAACATTTCCGTCACTTTTTTAGGTTATTAAATTAAGTATAATTAAGTTTTTTTATATAATTATTTTTTGATTTTATCTTTATATTAATAATATTTTATTTTATTATTAACATTTTCGGCACTTTTTTTAGGTTATTAAATAAAGTATAATCATTTAACATTTGACACATTTATAATTATTGGGAATATAATTATTTGAATGTTGTTTCACAATTTAAATAAAATAAAAAACGGTAAATACGAAATATCAATTATTATATTCTATCAATATTATCTAAATATTAATCAATTACTTGGTGTGTGATTTTATTTAAATACTTATCCGAATAGTTAAATGAATATATCCTTAGTTTTTTTACATCAATATTTTTATTTATGTTTTATTATAGGAAATATAGAAAAGTCAACAAAATGAATATAAAACGTTAGATTTTTTTCTTTCTAAATTACATTAATCTTTCACAAAATTCAAGTTGAGTTTTATAAGACAAAAACTTTTTATTAAACGAAGAATGGGATATGGAAATTGTGGTTAAAAAATAAATAATAAGAAAAACTTTTAACCAAAAAGCGTGTTAAAAAAATACCAAAGCAAATACGTGTCCCTCTATTTTAGTTATACACTACAAGAAAATCATCGAATAGAAACCAATTTTTAGAAACTAAAAATAATTAGTTGCAATAGTAACTAAAGACCATTTTTGAAACTAAAAAAAATTGGTTTCTAAATTAGTTTCTATTATTGTTAAATAGTTTCTAAATTGGTACTTAATTAGTTACCAAGGTTTTAACTACCTATTATTTAGATTCTAAATTTGGTAGCAAAAACATTGGTTGCTAATTAGATACCAATTTAGAAACTATTTAACAATAATAGAAACTAATTTAGAAACCAAACATTTATTTAGTCCCTAAAATGGTCTATAATTTAGTTACTATAGCAACTAATTATTTTTGGTCTCTAAAATTGGTTTCTATTTCATGATTTTCTTGTAATGATATATTATTATTCATTGTTTAAAATATGTGTTGAGAAAATAAAATAAAACTCAAAGATTATCGTTTATAAATTTTTTTTACCCAATAACTTCACTCGGAAAATTTATCCCGACAAGCCAAACTATACCCTACCGAGATGACTTTATTAGTTGTTTTTTCTTTTTATTTCTATAGTAACATATAACCAATTTCAAAGGATAGGCTTTACTTGTTTTATATGATTACTTGTCACCCAATCAATGAAGACATTACAACCATATTTCTCAGTTGATCCATCCAAGGAATCCATGAATACATTCTTTTTGCCTGAGTGTTGCATTGGGGTCATTTCTCCTTGGTGAGCCACGTGGGTCACCAAGGGCGAGAACTTAGTCTCTTCGCTGAACAAGTTACAGCTCGAGACTGGGGGACTTGTGTACTGACCAATCCTCGGGTTTCGTTGACACTAGTAATGTTGGGGCCACGTAAGCTAGGTCCCACGAGCGGCATGGGTCAGTGTCTCCCAAGGCACGTGCGCCAAGGGACCAAAGATTGGTCAGACATCGGTCACTAGGATGTGCCGACTTGCCACTAGATAGTGTGGAGAGGTCAGACATCAGTATTTGAACGGGAGAGCGGGGCCACGAGAGGTGGATCCCATACCACACACCAGTTATCAGTAAGGGAGGAGCCTAGGTCACGAGTGTCCATGCGTGTAGGGTGGATGACACATTTAGGCGTAACACGAGTATAAAGATATTGGAAAGGATACGACCTTCGAGGGTCACATTCTAGGGGTGAGCTGCATGCATGGCACGAGAACAACTAGGTCGCTCCCAAGACGGGTGACCCTAGAGATCAGGTGCACGAGTAGGCATCCAGGTGGTCATCCCGTCAGAGGTTGCACTCCAGTTAGGGAACCCCACGCGTTAGGTTATTCTCAGAGTGGGTAACTGCGGCGCTGGGACCCACCCCCTTAGGAAGCCTATTTTGGGTAACGGAAATAGTGGAAACCCTAGGGTATATAAAGGGAAGGAACAAACTTAGTAAGGTACACTATTCATTTGCGCCACTTAACACACACAGTGACACAAAAGCTTTACGCTTACAGTTTTGGTGTTTCCTAGCCCTAAGTTTGACTTGAGCGTCAGAGTGCCAACAACCTCTAGGGCGCCATTTGTCTTTGTGTTTCAGGTGTTCAAACGGAAGGAAAGCACGAGTGAACACAGGGATTCTTGGGCGTGAGATTGTCGTAGACGCACAAAGGCGTTTCGGGTCAACCGACAGGAACATTTGGCGCCCACCGTGGGGCACGATCCAAAACATTGTCCCACCAGCAAGAACCAGAAAGATCAAAAAGATGAGAAATACGAGGCAGGGATCTGTTGTACCAAATGGGCGAAAGCCTCACCCTGCAACAGGTTATGGAAACGATGCAGGCCCTTCAAGAAGAAGTGGCTGCGTCAAGAGCAAACCAAGAACGCATTTAGGCTGATTTGGCTACGTCGCAGGCAACAAACGAAGAACTGCGCCGATCGAATGAGGAATTGCGCAGGTATCTGCAAAATCACGTAGGCGAACGCGAGGAGGAAGATCAAGAACCTGCGACACCGCCAAGGGAGTTCCCGATGCCGTTCTCGCAAGAGATCATGGATTCTGTGATACTAGCCACGTTCGTAGGGCCCAAAGTTACCTTCACTAGTACGAAGGACCCAAAGGCCCATCTCACGGCTTTCCATACGCAAATGATGATGGTTGGGGGATCCGACGCGGTGAGATGCAAACTGTTCATGAGCACTCTGATGGGAATAGCGATGGATTGGTTCATCAGCCTCCTTGATGGCCACGTAACGTCATTCCCACAACTCACCAAGCTGTTCAGAACACAATACATCACGAATCGGACCCCCCCACCCATCTCTTATGATCTCTTTGACATAAGACAATATCAGGGGGAGTCCCTAAAGGAGTTCCTTCACCGTTTCAGAGCACAGGTGGTGAGGTTGAACCTCAATGACGAAACGATGATGGTGCATGCGTTTAGAAAGGGCATCGTGCCATGGCCCTTCAGTGAGTCACTTATCAGAAACTGCCCTAAGACTTTCGTCGAGATAAGGCGTCGCGCGGTGGCTCATATTGTGACGGAAAGGGAAGTTAACGAGAAGCGCACGTGTGTGGTTCCCACGCGCCCGCGTGCATCAGGTCGACCTCAACCCCTAAGGGTGCATGAGGCAACGACAGAGAAGAAGACCCCTACGAAGCATCAACCCTATCAACCAAGAAAGCCTCAAACCAGGGGGCGTGAGAGGGAGAACGTGCCACCAAGGCACGACTTCATGGTAGAGTTGAAGGACCTCATCGCTATCCCCAACATAGCGGAGAGGCTGAAGGTATCCCCCAAGACTGACAAGAAGCTCGGGCCCAACAAGAACGCCTGGTGTGAGTTCCACCAAGCATTCGACCACCCCATACGCAACTGTTTCCTGAGGGATTACTTGCAGGAAAAGCAGGGTGCCGAGGACGTGGCAGTGACAGGGGGTGACCAGGGGCATGAAGTTCCCGTGCATGGTGAGATTCACACCATCACGAAAGGTCTTTTGGGAGGAGGTTGCACCGCTTCTCAGCGAAAGAGGTACGCATGGGCAGTGATGTCAGTAGAGGCACAAAAGGCTGACGATGCTTTTGATGTCGGCCTTGTCTTCACCAAGGCCGACCTCCAGGACGTTGTTCCCCATGACAACGACCCGGTGGTAATCTCAGTAGTAACCGCAAGAAGGAAGGTGCACCGAGTACTAGTGGATCAAGGAAGCTCGGCAGACGTAATGTTCTAGACGACTTTCAACAAGCTGCAATTGTGTCCTGACATGCTAAGGCCCTACATTGGTTGCCTATTCGGATTCGCGGGAGACTAGGTGGAGGTGTGTGGGCACTTAGAGCTGAGGACCACCTTCACGAATGGTACCGCGTCCCGTACGGAGAACATTAGGTATCTCGTTGTCAATGCCCCCCCTCTGCTTATAACATGCTGCTGGGCAGACCTACGCTGAATAGGCTGGGGGCGGTGCCGTTGACGAGGCACATGAAGATGAAGCTTCCTGACTTGGCGGGAAAGGTGATTACCATCAAGTCAGACCAGAAGGTGTCCAAGAGGTGTTATGAGAACAACCTCAAAACGAAGACAAGGGTATTCATGGTCACTACGCGCCCACCGCACTCAGGGGAGGTCGCCCAGCCCGAGATCAATCACATCGAAATCGCCCAGGCCGAAGCAGAGATCGCCCGCGCAAAGGTTGCCCGAGAGAGCCGACCTGAGCCGGTTGGCAATGTAGGGGAAAGAGAGATTGGAGGAAAGGTCTCCAAGCTTAGCAGCACTCTCGACCAAATGGCGCAGGATCAGAGTGTCAAGGTTCAACCTGTCCGCCAGAGGGCAAAGGAACGACACCTAGTTGGCTTAGAAGAGCTATTTGCGACGATAGCTAAGTACATGCTGAAACCGGACCCCGAGAAGCGTGTGTTCGAAATAGAATCAGGGAACTTTTTGGGTTTCTTGCTCACCGAGCGTGGTGTGAGAGTGAACCTAGAAAGGTGCACACTGACGAGGCACATGGCTGTCATGTCTGGATTTGCATCAGCCGAAGGAGAGGGTGACCTCCCATACCAAGAGTGTAAAGAGGCGTTCATCAGGCTGAAGGAGTACTTAGCCAACCCTTCAGTCCTGTGCATACCGCAGCCAAGCAAGCTACTTAGCTTGTATTTAGCGGTGATCGATCAGGCGATCAGTTCAGTCCTTATTCAAGAACAGGACCAGTTTCAGAAACTCATATGCTTTGTGAGGAAAGTATGGCAAGGGCCTGAGGAAAGATACCAGGTACTGGAGAGGGCGACCCTGGTGGTCCCACGTCAGCTCTCCCTCATGTGGGCTAGTCCTTTAAGAGTGACAGAGGTCCTTGGGAACAAAGCATACAAACTTGAGACGCTGGAAGGAGGCGCGATTCCTCGCACATGGAATGCGGTCAACTTCAAGTTTTATTTCAGTTAAGCAATAACATTGTACATTGTATTAGGGGACACTCTTTTTCCCTTATAAGGGTTTTTTTAATAAGGTTACCCAATAAATTTCGATTGAAATATTTTCTCGAGTTTTGTACAATGCAGTTAAGAACTTGTTTCCCTTGCGTTAGAGGTCTCGTGAGTGGAAGGGTAGGTTCATAGAGAACACCTCCCCCTTCGAGTGAGAACGCCAAGGTTGAACAATAGTTCGCCAGATAAATCCTCCTCGCCCTTGAGCGAAGCTGAGGTCAGTTAAGAACTTGTTTTCCTTGCATTAGAGGTCTCGTGAGTTGAAAGGCAGGTTCGTAGAGAATGCCTCCCCCCTCGAGTGAGAACGCCAAGGTTGAACAAAATAGTTCGCCAGATAAATCCTCCTCGCCCTTGAGCAAAGTTGAGGTCAGTTAAGAATTTGTTTCCCTTACGTTAGAGGTCTCGTGAGTGGAAGGGCAGGTTTGTAGAGAACACCTCCCCCCTCGAGTGAGAACGCCAAGGTTGAACGAAATAGTTCACCAGATAAATCCTCCCCGCCTTTAAGCGAGAATGAGGTCAATTGTACGTTGTCCCTTGGGTTGGAAGTCTCGAGAGTGGTAGAGGTAGGTTCGCAGAGAACACCTCCCTCTCTCGAGTGAGAACGCCAAGGTCGAACGACCTAGTTCACAGTTAAAACCCCCATTTTTTTAAGCTTTGTGCAGCAAAGACAGGGTAACATGAGAGTAAATAGGCGAATATAAAGAGGCAGAATGTACAAGCACAAGCATAATAGTATGGTAACAGGCACAAACAAGCAAGACAGGGTGAAGACGATACCGATATAGCTCTTGAGGGCCTCAGCATTATACTCATGCTTGATCAGTTGGACAATGTTGAACACCGCTCCTAGGCTAGCAAGGACCTGGCATAAGTCGCGATCATGAGGAGTCAGTTCCTCGAGAGCCCTAGGTTTCTTGGACCCTAACTTCCTCATCCAATAGAGTGGGAAGCCATCCAGGAGGGTGCGGTCGTGGTCGGTGCAACACACTCTGAAGAACCTCCCTTTGAAGCCCTTATAGGATTCTTGGAACAGCGTGAGGAGAACTCTACCTGCTACACCATTGAAACTCACCCAGAGGTTCTTCCCCGGACTTTTAGCCTCGAAAAAGTGGAGGAAGACATCGACAGAGGGAGGATGCCCAAAGTGGTTGCACAGAATTGAGAAGGCTCTCACGAAGGCCCAACTGTTGGGATGCAGCTGGGTGGGGGCCACGTTGATTTCTGTCAACAAGGCCCTCTCGAAGCCTGTAAGGGGGAGACGTAGCTTAGTCCGTTTGAAGACAGTTTGGTACAGGAAAAAGTAGGGCTCTCCGTTGTTAGTCCGTTCGTTAGAGCACACGGGTTCCCCCTTAGCGCAGAGTCGAATGGAAACATAAGCGTCGCTCTCACGCCCGAAGACACGCCCTACACAGTCAGGCTCTCTGTCCCTGTGTCTCTTCACATTCTCGCTAAAGGTGAGGGTAGAGGTCTCGACGAGAAGCTCCACAGAGGCCCAGGGGTACAAGGCTTTGTAATCTACGTAGGGTGGAGGGTTGGATGTCGTTTTCGTTTGAGCCATGTTTAAGAAAACTAGAAAACAAGAAAAAGAAGGAAACGAAGGTTCAGGAAGGGGTTGCGGCGTAACTCAGCGAAAACCCAGGACGACCTCACGCTCGAAGAAAACCCAGAAAAACAGAGAAAGCTTAAATGCAGTTATCAAGCATCGAAATCAATAAGTAAGGGTGATCAATGGGTAAAGTTCGTACCTTTTGATCAAAGTAGGATGAAAGTTCAGGACTTTGTAGAGGGCAACGCGAGAGCGCTCAAAGAAGAAGACGAAGCAATCAAGGGTGTTTCAGAGAATGATGGAACAGTGATTGGAAGCGCGCGTTTTTGAATACTTAACGTAAACTAAGAAGCGCAAGAGACATTAAGCCCTGGTCGTTGATCAAAACACGTGTGCGCAGTTAAAACAGACTCAGAGAGGCGTCACTTCGACGCACTTTACGTCCTGTCATACAGAGCCATGTCGGTCACCAAGGGCGAGAACTTAGTCTCTTCGTTGAACAAGTTACAGCTCGAGACCGGGGGGCTTGTGTACCGACCAGTCCTCGGGCGTCGTTGACCACTAGTAATGTTGGGGCCCCGTAAGCTGGGTCCCACGAGCGGCATGGGTCAGTGTCTCGCGAGGAACGTGCGCTAATGGACCAAAGAGTGGTCAGACATCGGTCACCAGGATGTGCCGACTTGCCACTAGACAATATGGAGAGGTCGAACATCGGTATATGAACGACAGAGCGGGGCCACGAGAGGTGGATCCCAGACCACATACCAGTTATCAGTAAGGGAGGAGCCTAGGTAACGAGAGTCCATGTGTGTAGGGTGGATGACGCGTTTAGGCGTAACACGAGTATAAAGCCACTGGAAAGGATACGACCTTCGAGGGTCATATTCCAGGGGTGAGCTGCATGCATGGCACGTGAACAGTTAGGGCGCTCCCAAGACGGGTGACCCCAAAGATCAGGTGCACGAGGAGGTATCCAGGTGGTCATCCTGTTAGAGGTTGCACTCTAGTTAGGGAACCCCACGCGCTAGGTTATTCTCAGAGTGGGTAATTGCTGCGCTGGGACCCACCCACTCAGGAAGCCTATTTTGGGTAACGGAAACAGCGGAAACCCTAGGCGAAGGAACAAACTTAGTAAGGTACGCTATTCATTAGCGCTGCTTAACACACATAGTGACACAAAAGCTTTACGCTTACAGTTTTGGTGTTTCCTAGCCCTAAGATTGACTTGAGCATCGGAGTGCAAACGGCCTCTAGGGCGCCCTTTGTCTTTGTGTTTCAGGTGTTCAATCGGAAGGAAAGCACGAGTGAACGCATGGATTCTTGGGTGTGAGATTGTCATAGATGCACGAAGGCGTTTCGGTTCAACCGGCAGGAACATATCCATTCCAACATGTGTGTTTAGCAAAAACTAAGTACAACTACAACAACAATCTAATATAAAAAGTCATACATTTAGTAATTACAATAAAAGTAGACTTTACCATTACAATTGATAGTATAAAAAAAAAATTTGAAGTGTGTTTTAGATATAATGTAGTGTGGTGGATAAGGGGGTTCGGGTTTGTAGGGTTGATGGCAATCATGGAAGCAAAAGTCGGTCACTTTCTCTAAGAGAACGCTTTGGAAAGCCTCACATATTCCTTCACCAAATGAGAAATTCACTAATTTGATATTATAAACAAAAAGAAAAAATATAATAATTAATTAGACAACAAGTAAGTACATAAAAAAATGTCGATGAAACAGAAAATAGAGAATCGGACGAAACAGAAAATGGAGAATCGTTGTTCATGGAATGATTTTGCCAATTATTATAAGAAACAAAAAACAATAATTATAGACATACTTAAAAATTTGCCAGAAGGTGCAAAAGCCATTGAAAAACAGTACTTACTAGTGATATTTTGAATATGAAAAATAAAAAACGAATAAAAGTTTGATGGGTTTATAAAACCTTAAGTTTAGCTTAGTTATAGGGTTTGAAAATTTGAAAAATTTAAAATTTTTGAAAATTTAAAATTTAAAAATTTGATATTTATAACTTTGAAAAATTTAAAAATTTAAAATTTTTGAAAAAGAAATAATGCGATGCCCATAATAATGAAATAAAATCAAATATTGATATAGAGATAAAATAGGAAAAAAATTTATTTATATATAGGTATAGATATTATTTAATATTATTTATATAAATGAAAAAATATAAATAAAAAATATCTTCAGAAAATATTTTGCAAAATGTAAAAATAAATATATAAAATATGATAATATGATAATATTTTAAAAAATATTGGCATCTATATATTATTTATATAGATGAAAAAATTAGCGTAAAATAAAAATATCTTTAGAAAATATTTTCAAAGTGTGAAAATAAATATATAAAATATGAAAATATTTTAAAAATTATATATATATATTATTTAATAGTATTTATTATAAAAATCTCCTTATATTTATGTTTTATTTTATTATTTTAAAAATATATGAGAGAAGATATTTGTCATTTTATGACGACTTTATTTTTAAAAACTAAATTTTGAATTTAAAATTTAAAATTCAAATTTTAGTATACATGAAAAAGTTAACGTAAATAGAAAATATCTTTAGAAAATACTTTGCAAAATGTGAAAATAAATATATAAAATATGATAATATTTAAAAAAAAAGGTTTTTATCTAGTTGACAAAAAAGTTAAAATATCTTTCTTTCAAAGGCTTAAATAAAATCAGAATTAAAAGCATAATTAGATAAAAGAAAATCAACAAGTAGAAAAAAGAAACAGAGAAAATGGAATTAGAGAAACGAAAACAACGAAAACTAACATTTTGTATTCAAATAAGAAGAATAACAATGGAGTTTTTTAATGTTCAGTATATCCCTCTCTAAAAACTTCCTAATGCGCCTTCCCTTTTCTTCCTAATCCCTCATTTCTCATATACTAACCCCTCTCACTTCCACCGACGCAGTTTTATCGGGCACTTTTTTTTATCTTTCAATTTTTTATTCAATGAACAAAACCCTACTATTCTTATTTGTTTGTGTTTTATTTAATAGTTCTATTTGTTTGTGTTTTGTGTGAGCACAATAACTACAATATTGTCATCATACAAGGTCAAAGACATGCATAAATGAATAAAAAATAAAAGTAAAATCAGACGTTGCATTTTCATCTTCTACTTTATAATTGAAAAATAATTCGTGGTTCTGGAACAAAAGTACAACTTCTGGCAATTTGAATATGAAAATAGAAAGTTTGATGAGATAAAAATGAAGATGAACCGGAGAAAAAGATGCAATTGTACCATGCTACTGAACAAATCTCAATTTGTAATATTTAGTTTTGAATTTAAAATAGTTTTATCTATTCTGTTAGTATCTCTTTGAGATATAAAATTTAAATTGTTCACAAAATGACAAATAAAATAAGATATAAAGATAAAGATAAAATTGAATAAAATAAGATGGTAGTTAAGAGGGCATCCCTTCATATATAGGTATAGATGACAAAGTTTGCATGTCTTTCTAAGCATCCATTTATGACTTTACTTTAACTCACATTTACCGTGCTTCTTATTTTAAATTTAATATTATTATTTTTTAATTTAAATTTAAATATAATTTATTATATAATTATATAATATTCTGTATATTTTTATAATATAAATGTTATATTTTTATTTTTACTTTATTTTTAAATTCAAACATAAAATTATTTTTTATAATTTAAATTAATTTTTAAATAGTAATGTTTTATTAAAGATTAATATTTTAAAATAAGATTAAACTTTAACTTAAAATAAATAAAATATTTTAAATTACAATATTTTATATTTAATTATAATATTTTTAATAATTTTAAATAAATATAACTCGTTATTAACTACTACTTATTGATAAATATTTATATAATGATATAAATGCAATCAAATAATTATTTTTTTATTATATAAATATATTCACTTGATGATAAATATTTATGGTTATGTAGATATAACCACTTAATGATGAATATTTATGGTTATGTACACTTAATGATAAATATTTATGGTTGTGTAAAATAACCACTTAATGATAAATATTTATGATTATCTAAATATAACCACTTAATGATAAATACAAGTCTATAAATACAATAATGAAGCAGTAATTCTGACTTACTTAATAATTAATACAATTACTTATTAATTATATATTTTACACTCTTACTCTTGAGCATCAGGGAGGTGGACTCCCACTTGATTTTCATCGTTAAAGCTCTACAATTTGTTAATCAAGACAGAGATTGGTCTACATGATCACCTTGGATTCACCATCTTGGATGAGTCAACCAATAACCCGGTTAAAATGTTTATTTTAAAAAATATAATATATTATACTACAATTAATTTTTAATTTGCTACGTGTTTTTTTTTATTCATAAATTATTTATATAGAAGAATTTATTTGATTTTTTATATTTAAGTAAATTTATTATATTTAATTTATTTTTGTTAGGAAATTAAGATGAATATACATAATCAATCTATCGAATGAAACAAAATATTTACGGAGATATGTTTCAAAATTAAGAGAAACAACTGGTAGTGGAAATACTATGATCTAATGTAGTCTGTGTAATTTTTCATTCAATGGATCTTACACAGAGTAAGAGCTCATTTATTAAAACTTACGGGAGCAGGAGTTAGAAGTTGTCCGAATGTGATTGTGTCAAAACTTGTTGAGTTAAAAAAATTAGACAATGAAGCAAAATTGAAAATAGAGTGTTTGAAACAAAAAGAAAGGTCCCTCTACCACCTGTATCTAATGAAGGAAATCAGACTAAGAGTGATGTTAACCCAAAATTTAAAGGTTCTTTACAAGCTGCTTTCAATATTCAAGCGATAAATACTCTTGATTGTGAAATTGCGAGAATGTTTTATTCTTAAAGACTATCGTTTCATTTAGCAAGAAGTCCTTATTATAGAAGTGCATTTTCTTATGCAGCTAATACTTCTAATCTTAGTGGATATGTACCACCAACATATCCAAGAAGTACTTACTTCTAATGAGGACTTACTTCTAATGAAAGCTTCTATGTTAGCAAAAGGGTCACGGGGAAGGTAGATTCATGGTTGGAAAAGCAGTGGCAGTTGGTTAACGTAGTTTGAAAAAGTTATCAGATACAAGGGAGAGGATGGCAGTGAATGCTTATGCCAGTAGAGGTTTTTCCTACTGAGTGTAAATAACAATCATAGTGTGGTTTACCAAGAGTTGAAATGGAGGGTTTGTGGCATATGTCAAAGAAGTGTTGGAATCTGCTTGGTTCAAAGTAATTCTAAGTGAGGTAAGTTCCAATGTTGGTATGGAAGGGAATCTGGATAATGGTCCTATGCAGCTGGTGCTGGGCTTGTCCAGTCCTGAAGTAGGAGCACCTATACAACACGATCATACTAGTAATTATGGGTGGTGGTAGGAATTCTGAAGAGGTCTTTTATGAGCTTAGAGCATTAGAACACTGATTTAGGTAGATTATTTAATAGAATGTTGCAGAGGTGAGAATGTAGATCGACGAAGAGGTATGAAAGTATTGATGTTAATGTGGTTTGTGTTTAAAAGCAAAGGTTTTTTTTTTTTCAAAAAATTGCTGCAAGACTGTTGGATTGGGTTCCTAAAATATAAAATATAAAATATACTTAGGTAAGAGTATGGAGGGTGTTGGTAATGCTAGTATAATGAGTTGTTTGGCAAGCTAGTTTCTAAATTGGTGGCTGCCACAATCAGTGCCGAAGGTGCATCTGTAGGATGCTGCTCTTAAAAGGATTGGGCACATAATTAGTTTTAGGAGCTCACCAAGTGAAGTATTGTGTAGCCAGTTAAGCTGAATTTGATTTGTTGAAGTTTAAGCTTTTATGTTTTAACCAATTTTGTGGTTTGTAAATGGGTTGGGATACCCCTAAAGTATTCCTGTTAATTTATTTTATTTATTGCTGATAAAAAAAATGTACCACCGACATATAATAAACTGAGAGGTCCTTTATTTTCAAAGGAAAGAAGTCATGTAGAAAATCTTTTGCAACCCATACGAAACTCGTGGAATCAGAAAGGTGTAACAATTGTTAGTGATGGGTGGAGTGATCCTCAAAGAAGACCACTCATAAATTTCATGGCTAGCACTGAGAGTGAACCAATGTTTTTAAAATCAATAGATGGATTTGGTGAGATAAAGGACAAATAATTTATCGCTAAACACATGAGAGATGTAATTATGGAGGTTGGGCATAACAATGTGGGACAAATTATAACTGATAATGTAGTTGTATGTAAGGCAACATATATGCTCATAGAATTTGATTTTCCTTATATCTATTGGACTCCTTGTGTAGTGCACACCTTGAATCTTGCATTGAAAAGTATTTGTGCAGCAAAAAATACTAATAAAAATAGTGATATTTATTATCAATGTTCTTGGATCTCACAAATTGTTGATGATGCTACCTTTGTTAAAAACTTTATTATGGGGCACTCTATGAGATTATTAATGTTCAATAATTTCAACTGATTGAAGTTGCTCTTTGTTGCTCCAACAAGATTTGCTTCAACCATAGTCATGTTAAAAAAGTTTAGAAGTTTGAAAAAAGGACTCCAAGAGATGGTTATCAGTGATGGATGGTCTTTTTACAAAAAGGATAACATGGATAGTGCACAATTTGTTTTATGAGGTACTTTGATGATGGACACTGGTAAATATAGAGTTTGCAAACTTTTTAAATGGAAGAGAAGATTTTACTGATGTTGACTCTGTAAGAGATAAAAGTAAAATGCAAAATCACTGTGGATTGTTCACGGAACTCGTGCACCAACACTTCAAAAGATATCTCTTAAGCTACTTGGACAACCATGTTCTTTTTCTTGTTGTGAAAGAAATTGGAGTACATACACTTTCATACATTCTTTGAAAAGAAATAAGATGACACCTAAAAGGGCAGAGGATCTAGTATTTATCCATAGTAATCTCCGTCTTCTTTCAAGAAATTTCTCAAAATACAAAAAAGAGAAAACTAAATTGTGAGATATTGCAGGAGATGATTTTCATTTGATGAAAATGGAATTCTTGAAATTGTTAATTTATCTCTTGATGAAAGAGGTTGAATTTTTCAATGAGGATGAGAAAATGTAAAATTCAAATATTATAATTTAAATATGTTTATCTTTTGTTAGATTTCTTTATAATTTTTTTTATAATTTTTTCAAATTAGAAAGTATATTAGTATATTTTAACAATATATATGTATATATATGTCGTGTCCCGTGTACCAGGTAGGCTATTGAAAAATAGGAAGGAAAACAAGCAAAATTAGTAAAAAAAAATGTTAAACACCACCATTTCAACACGTTTCGAGTAGAGTCTAACAAATAGACTGGTCTTCATTTTGACAATATAACAAATAGTTGGTGTGTCTTCTAATCCTTCATCGCTCCATCCATTAATTCTTGTGATTCACTTGCCCCGTATTTACAGTACTTGTTGAACCACACCCCAATCTTAAGGAAAGATTCAAAGTCTGATTGTGGCCTGCAAAATATAAAAATAAAATACGTTAAAATCAGGAGTGATTCTCTCATTCTACCTTTTGAGTGCATGAACATCATTCTCAAACATAATGATTTTGACATTGAAACAATCCTATAACCAATACCAATACCAAAACTGGAAAACAGGGAACAAGAACAAACTAGAAACGTTTATTTCAATGAACAAATCATCCACCACTGTCAATTAGCAAATTCCACAAGTTCCAATAGAATTTAAAGGAAACAAAACAAGTGGTTCCTATTCTATTTAGCCGCTAGCACGCAGATGCCCATGGATTATCATTCAATCACCTGTGAAGAAGGATACGCTTTTAGAAACAGAGGAAGAAACCAACAATGCGACAGACTATTCAGAGGGAAGGAAGAGACTCACGTTTTGCCTCCTTTTCTCTTGCTCCCCACCCCTTATATTCATGTAGTCCCTTTTCCATTTGGGCTCTAACCGTTTTCTTCTGGATCTCCTCAATCCATCCACTTTTGAGAAGTTTGTTATGCCCTCCTGGCCCACATGTTTCTGCTGAGGTGTATTTTCATTTTGGTCATATTGTTGCGTTGTATCATAACTCGCCTCCATGAAATTGACCTTGTCCTCAAGGTCCACTGTGTGCGGTACTTGGTCGTGCAACAGTTCGTCTGGTATCACCTACTGATGTGGGTCCCCTATACACTTTTTTAATAGTGAGATATGAAATATGGGATGAATGCGGGCAGTCACGGGAAGCTGTAACCTGTATGCCACAGGGCCTATGCGTTCCAGTACGAGAAAAAGGCCAAAATACCTCATACTCAACTTTTGATTTTTGCGTGAAGTCATAGAGATTTGGCGATATGGTTGGAGCTTGACAAAGACATAATCTCCCACAACGAGTTGCACCTCTTTCCGTTTACCATCTGCATATGCTTTCATCCGTTGTTTTGAGCGATGCAGATTATGCTTAAGTTGATCCAACAGCATGTCACGCTCCTGCAACTGTTGACTTACATTGACCTCATTCGTTTGGGGCAGGTGTATACCTTAAAATTTGTGGGGGATCACGACCAAATACTGCCCGATAAGGGGTTATGCATATCGCGGAATGAAAAATAGTATTGTACCAATAGGCAGCCCATGGTAGAAGTTTATACCAAGCTTTAGGGGTTTGTTGAGTGAAGCACCGAAGATACATTTCCAAACATCTATTTAAGACTTCAGATTGACCATCCGATTGTGGATGGTAAGAAGAACTCATAGCTAAGGTCGTTCCTTGAGATTTAAAGAGGTGTTGCCGAAACTTACTAGTAAAAATTTTGTCCCGATCTAAGACAATTGAATGAGGTATGCCATGAATTTTGAGGATGTTTTGGACTAACACGTCGGCCATCATGAAAGCTGTATGAGAAGCCGGTAGGGGTATGAAATAGGCAAACTTTGAAAGTTTATCAATCACCACCATGATTACTGAATACCAATTTGATAGAGGTAATCCTATAATAAAGTCCATCACTATATCTTGCCAAATTTGAGTAGAGATGGGTAATGGTTGAAGAAGTCCAGTCGGGGGTTGAGTGACATATTTAGCTTGTTGACATATGGAACAAGATCGAACATACTCCCTAACATCATGATGGAGGCCCTTCCATAAAAATTGAGTGGAGACTCGTGCTAACGTACGTTGAATGCCAAGATGACCGCCTATGGATGAGTCGTGGAATTCTTTAAGTATGAGTTGTTTAATATTGGATTGTGCTGGAATGAATAATCTGCCTTTCCAAAACTATAAATCACCGTGCTTAACCAAGAACTTGGGATCAGTAGTGGCTGCTGACAAGTCTTGCAAGGGATCATAGTGTTCTAGTTTGTGGCGCAATTGGTGGAGAAAGTCAAATTGGAGACTAGAACAAGAAAAAAATGCGCGGTTAGAGCATTAGCCGCTTGATTATCTTTACCTCTTTTGTATTCAATCGTAAAATCAAATCCCAATAGCTTTGGAAGCCATGCTTGCTGCTCTGGCGTTTAAATGACTTGAGTTTGCATTTCCTTGAGAGTTTGATGATCCGTTTTTATGACAAATTTGTGACCAAGTAAGTAATGACGAAAATTGGCAACCGCATCTGTGTTGGCATGCATTTCCCTAGAATATGCAGATTTTTGTTGCATACGAGATGTCAATGTCTGGGAAAAAAATGCTATAGGATGGTTATTTTGAGTAAGCACCGCTCCAATTCCAAGAGAAGAAGCATCAGTTTCCAATACAAATGGCTGGTTGAAATTTGGTAAAACCAGCACCGGTGCATGTGTCAATGTTGTTTTGAGAGTAGTGAAAGTTATTTCAGTATGTGTAGACCAGCGAAAGGCCTCTTTCTTCAACAAATTCGTAAGCGGTTCATCAATAATGGCAAAATTCTTAGTAAACCTGCGGTAATAGCTGGTGAGACCCAGGAAAGCAAGAAGTTGTTTCACTGTAGTGGGAATTGGCCATTGGTTGACAACTGTGATTTTAGATTCATCCACCTGGACGCCCTCCTCAGTCACCACATGGCCTAGATATTCAATTTGCTTTTGGCCAAAAGAACATTTGGAGAGTTTGGCGACTAAGGAGTGTTGGTGCAGCAATTTGAGAACCTGGGACAGATGATCCAAATGAGTAGTCCAGTTTGGACACTATAGATCAAAATATCATCGAAGAATACAAGAACAAATTTCCGCAAAAAGTCAACAAAAATAGAATTCATGAGGGCTTGGAAGGTGGCTGGGGCATTTGTCAGCCCAAATGGCATGACTAACCATTCATATAACCCGTGATGTGCTCGGAAGGCAATCTTATGTCGATCGGCAGGTTGTACCAAAATTTGATGGTAGCCTGAATGCAAATCTAATATGGAGAAAAAGTGAGCTCCAAACAATTCATCCAATGATTCATCGACGGTAGGCATAGGAAAATAATCCTTGATGGTGACTGCATTAAGGGCTCGATAATCTGTACAAAAGCGCCATGTACCATCTTTCTTTTTTACTAGGAGCATTGGTGAAGAGAAAGGACTAGAGCTGGGTTGGATGATTCCTTCGGCCAACATATTCGTGACCAACTGTTCAATCTCATTTTTCTAACTATGAGGATAACGATAGGGGCGCACTCGCACTAGGGCAGTATTAGGTAGTAAAGGAATGCTATGATCGTGTGTACGAGAAGGAGGTAATCCATGAGGTGGTTGAAAAACAGTCTTGTATTTATGCAGCAACACCCTAATGTCAGGGTCTAGTGCCACAGGTAAATTACACAAAGCTGAATCAGATTCCTCCAGCAAACTAAGTTCTAACGTGTATAATTCCGCAATTGCATCCGTCATCGGCCAACGTTTGAATTGATTAAACTGAGCTAGAATAGCTTGACTGCTAGTGTCTCCTTGTAATGTAATAACGCCATCCAGATAAAATGTAATGAAGCATTGATTATAATGAACCAAATGTGTGTCTAACGTAGCCAGCCATTGAGTGCCCAAAACCAATTTTGCAACAGCAATTGGAAGTAAATATGTTGAAACCCGTAAGCAATGACCTTAAATATGAATTGGAATGTTATGAAATTGACAAGCCAATTGTTCCCCATTCCCTACTACCACTTGAAATGGAGGTGCTGGCTGAATTGGTAACTGGAGAAATTTAACAAGTCGAGGCTGTATGAAATTATTCGAGCTGCCTCCATCCAGAAGAATTTGGGTTTCATTGCCATTAATAGACCCTGTAAAACGGATTGTTCCTCTGGCTGATGCGCCCTTCAAAGCATGGTACGAGAGGTGGTGATCGAAACCAACATCTAGTGGAGTGACTGTGGCCAAGTGAGGGTAGTCTAACTCAACAATAGGGTCGTCCATTTCTTCTGACGATTGCAGTAGGACATAGTGTTTATTAGCACACTTATGAGTTGGAGCATATTTTTCATCACACGTAAAACACAAGCCCTTTTCTCTACGAAATTGTATATCCGCTGGGGATAATTTCTTGAGGTGACTGGGTTTTGGCGGTGTAGGCAAAATAGGAGAATTAATGTTGGATGTGGAAGGAGATATGAACGGTTTCTCCTGACTTTGGGATGGGGGAAATATAGGTTGATAGGTTGATTTCGGGGTGAAGGATGGGTAACGAGGTCGAGGTGAAGGTACAAGAAGAGCAAATTTTTCCTCAAACAGTCTGGCTAACGCCACTGCCTGGGATATGAATTGAGGTATCCGTGCAATAACCTCCTTTCACAGTTATGGAATTAAACCGCCCACAAAACAATCCATGAGTAGCGAGTAATCCATATCAACAGCTTGATTAGCAAGCTCAATGAAAGTATCATAGTATGCACCGACTGCAGTATTTTAAGTAAATTTCAGTAATTCCGCGCATGGATTGTCAAAATGTGAGGGACCAAACTGAAGGCGAATCGCTGTCGCTAAGGAACCCCAAGTTGGAATATGATTGGACCGTTCCAACATTTGAAACCATGCCAGCTCCTTACCATCAAATTGGAACGATGCTATAGAAACCTTTTGATTGTCGGGAATGGAGTATACTCACAAGAAACGCCCAGCCTTATATAACCATTGGATGACATCATCAGTGGAAAATTTAGGCATATCTACGATCATGTGAGGTTGGGGCTGCAACACCGAAAATAGATGACGGGAAGCCACGTTGGACTGAGAGTTCGACCCATCGGAGCGGAGCGACTGAGAAGTGGTTGCGTCGCCGCGTTGATGTAGCAACGATAAAATAAAGTCCAGTGCTTGTTTAACTTTCACAAATCGATCATTGTGTCCTTGCAGAAGCGTCTGAAGAACCTCAAAGGTTTGATCGACTTTGAGAAGCTGCGTAGAATGGTTTGTCAGGGCCTCGGTCACGCGCTTTACATTTGCTTGCATGTCCTTTATCCGTGTGTTTTTCGCCATGATGGGTCAATGAAAGCACCAATGAAACAATCCTGTAACCAATTCCAATGCCAAAATTGGAAAATAGGGAACAAAAACAAACTGGAAACGTTTATTTCAATGAACAAATCGTCCACCACTGTCTATTAGCAAATTCCACAAGTTCCAATAGAATTTAAAGGAAACAAAACAAGTGGTTCCTATTCTATGCAGTCGCTAGCACGCAAATGCCCATGGATCATCATTCAATCACCTATGAAGAAGGATACGCTTTTAGAAACAGAGGAAGAAACCAGCAATGCGACAGACTAATCAGAGGGAAGGAAGAGACTCACCTTTTGCCTCCTTTTCTCTTGCTCCCCACCCTTTATATTCATGTAGTCCTTTTTCCATTTGGGCTCTAACTGTTTTCTTCTGGATCTCCTCAATCCATCCACTTTTAAGAAGTTTGTTATGCCCTCCTGGCCCACATGTTTCTGCTGAGGTGTATTTTCATTTTGGTCATATTGTTGCGTTGTATCAGACATCTACTCCTTTCTCCTTCAAGGCCCGACCATACTGCACATTTAAACATTAAAAGTTTCACTGTCAATACACTACCAATCAAGATGGTAACTCCTCTCCTCACTATGACTATCGAAAATCTCCTAAGCTCTTACTTGCAACCCATCAAAAATTGGAACACGAACATCTTGGCCAACAAGGTGGTGTACTCTTGGCTCTTGTCAAAGAGCTTCTTGTTGGTCTCCAACTCAGCCTGGCGAAGGGTACTCAGTTCCTAATTCAGTGCAGTCGCACGGTTGAAGAAGACCTGAGCCTGTTGGGCTAGTTGTTCCTTCACCAGAGCCAGTTCTTCAACCAAGGCAAGCTGCTCCTTCGCCTTTGACTCTGCCTCGTGGGAGAAGGCGTCAGCTTGGGCAAATAACTCACCAAAGCTGAGAGCCAAGCTCTCCCGCACATTATTTTCGTTGGAGCTTCCCATGGCCCCTTTCTGATAGCCCTTCAGGATTTGTTGAAGGACCACGGGAAGCTCAGGAGTAGGCTCAGGGATGCTCTCACCCCCACCCTCGAGTGCGAAGAGCCTTTGGGGGTATGAGGCGCTGTGGGGTGATCTCTGAGCGAGGCAGGGTGCCTAGCAGAAGAGGAGTGCGAAATGGCCGCTACCGTCACCCTGCGTTTCTTGAAGACAAGGTCGTCCGTAGTGTCTACCTCATCATCAGACACTATCACCACCACCCTCTTAAGAGGGGCTGGGGTACAGGAGGCCCCAACAGCAGCTAGGGGCACAACATCACGAGGGGCTGGAGTGGGGAAAGCCCCAGCGGTAGCCAAGGGCACGACGTTGAGAGGGGCTGAGGGAGCAGGAGAAGGTGCAACTGGTGCGATGTTTGGAGCAAGGGGTTAGGCACCTGCACCAGCGACTGCCTCTTCATGAAGGGCTAAGACCTCAGCTAGCCTTGCCCGTCTCTCTTCGTTCAGCACCATTCCTGCACCCAGAACAAGGAGAGAAGAGAACTTGGCAGGACAAAATTAAGCAAGAAACCATCATAGGAATAAGTAAGAAGAAAGCATAGTAGAGTTAAGAGAAAGGTTAGGAGCAGGTGCCTATACCAATGTAGCCAGCAAGTCCTGTTGAGTTGTACTCATTCTTGATGAGCTCAGCAGTGTTGAAGATTGCCCCAAGGCTAGCTAGCACTTGACATACCTCACGATCAGTAGAGGACAGCTCATCGAGGGTCTTGGCCTTCTTAAGAGTCAATTTCCCCACCCAGTACAAGGGGAATCCGTCCAGAGCGGTGCGGTCGCGCTTAGAGCAACACACCCTGAAGAATTTCCCCTTGAAACCTTTGTAGGATTGCTGGAAAAGGGTGAGGATGACTCTTCTTGTCACCCCGCTGAAGCTTACCCAGAGGTTCTTCCCAGGGCTTTTGGCTTCGAAGAAATGAAGAAAAAAATCTACAGTGGGTGGATGACCAAAATGGTTGTAGAGGATGGAGATGGCCCTTACAGAGGCCCAATTGTTGGGATGTAGCTGGGCAGGGGCAACGTTTACTTCGGTCAATAGCTCCCTCTCGAAGCTGGTAAAAGGAAGGCGCTGCCTAATACGCTTAAAGACCGTTTGATAGAAGAAGAAGAAAGGTTCTCCCTCGTTGGCACGGTTGTCTACGCACACGGGTTCGCCCTTTGCGCAGGGGCGAACCGAGATATAGGCGTCGCTCTCTCTCCCAAACGCCCTACCCTTGAACTCAGGCTCGCTATCCAGGTGCACCCTCCAGTCCGCGATCGATGTAAGGGTGGAGGTTTCAGCAAGGAGTTCATTGGATGCCCAAGGATACATGGTCTTGTAGTTGGCGTTGGGTGGAGGGTTGGAGGTGGTGTTCGTTTGTGCCGTGACGAAGGAAGCTAAAAGGGAAAGAAGAAGGTAAGGGTTCAGCAAGAGGGGATACGGCGTAAAAAGGAAGAAAAACCCTACGCTCGAAGAAAACCCAGAAAAACAGGGGAACAAAGAATAAATGCAGAAGAAAACCTAAACGCG
>Ga0123342_1004214_pt1 | contig 22216 bp, 17 predicted proteins | sample Turbeawhitnodule_FD_89960 | JGI IMG/M metagenome (GOLD analysis project Ga0123342, IMG submission 89960) | Root nodule microbial communities of legume samples collected from Mexico - Turtle bean Mexico white nodule | ecosystem: Host-associated > Plants > Roots > Nodule | place: Mexico: Nepantla... | reverse complement strand
AATATATATATATATATATATATATATATATATATATATATATATATATATATATATGTGTGTGTGTGTGTGTGTGTGTGTGTGTGTGTGAAAGGCCTAGTCAGTAAGAAAGTGCATGTGGTGTGTATAGTACATTCGGGTCTAACACAAGTAAATATCCCCTAAAGACGCCAAGGCCCAAGAACGCTAGGGTTTTTAGGGGAAAGCTGCATGCATGATATGTAATGACTAGGGCGCCCACAGTAACAGATGGGTCTCGTGATGCTGGTACATGAGTTGGTACCCTAGCGGTCATGCTGTTAAGATTTGCACTCCAAAGAGGAAGATTTTGTGCGGTTGTTGCGCTAAGATTGTGTAACAACATAATGTCCTCCAGCAAACCTAATTTTACTAAAGATACGACTCTGGTACGAGAAGGGTTGTTACAATGAGGTAACCTAAAGGCAATCTATAAAAGGGGGTTGAGATCCCTCGTAAAGGTATACTATTTCTAAGAGTGAAACTGCTTACTTACTTATTGTTTCTATAAGCCCAGTACTGACTTGATCGTCAGAGTGCAATCAACATGTAGGACTCCCTCTGTTTCAAACGGAATCGTATTCCAACATCCCAGGGAAAGAACAAATTCCAGTAAAAACAGACAGAGTCACGATCTGCTCTCAGAGTCCGACGACCAGGTCAACCAGCAAGAACAATTTCATTTCAATAAATATGTCACATCAAGTTCATGTATTTTCTCTCATTCCAACTTTAATTATTAATAAATTATATTTCAGTTAATCATCACTTATTCAAGTTTTCTTTATTAAGTACCAAAGATATATGTATTCTTTATATAACTTTGTTTTCAAATATTATCACATAAACTTATTAATATAGTCTAGTAAATATATAAAATAAGTTTATTTTATTAAAAAATATTTCATTCAAACTGTGAATCATTTCTTAATTTTAACCCTATATTTATTATTAATCATTTTCAATTTTTATAGAAAATTGTTTCAAATCCAATATATTTTTAATAATCATTTCAAACATTCTTATTTTTCCAATGTATTATTAAACATCTTAAAATGTCCTTTTAAATTTTTTAGCATCCAAAAAATCAATTATCATCGTAGACATAACAACAAAAATTAATAAACTTCAACTTCAAATTTTTTACATCACCAAAAACAATATTTATTTTATTTAAAACATTTATATTTAGTTTGAATTCAAAATTCTAAAATTATAACTTTATTTTCTATCATCAATTTTATTTTTATTTTACAACAAACGAATAATAACAAATTAATTCCAAATCATATTACAAAACCAAATTTTATTTATCCTTAAATAATTTTTTATTTTCTTCCCTCTCTCAAGAAGATCTCAAACACTTTCACAATAAGATATTCACTTTTATGGGATTCATATATCAATTTTTATAGTTTTTCTTGAGCTTTTATAGATGGCTTAAAATTTGTAAATTCATATATTTCTATGTTTGTTTGTAGGTAATACAATTATATATTTGAAGTTGATTTTTCTTTAAAAATAAGAAAATGATGAACGTATGGAGATAAGATAATAAAGAATTTCTTTAGAATAAATCTTTCATACTTTTCAAATTTTTGTGATTTTTTTCTCTAGAATAAATTTCTCAAATGCACTTGTACTCAAGCTCATTGTAGACAAATACAGATTCTTCTTGCAGTATATCAATTTGAATTTATACTTTATCATCGTTTAAATTTTTTAAAATTATCCTCTATTCCAAATTTAAAAATTCAGAATTAAAAAAAAAAATTTTAAAAATCAAAATCTTATGTTGACAAAATAAATTCAAAATGGAAAAAAATACATACCAGAATACAAAATCAACAAATGCATTATGGAAAACAAAAATTAGAAGTTTTTTTGGCAATTGCTTCCGGCACCATATGAATGCACCCGATTCTAAAGGAAAAGACGAAACTGTCCTTAAATTTTTTTTCCAAAATATGTATTCTGGATTTTTTTTTCCAGAACAAAATTTTATATTATGGATTTTTTTATTCAGAATGGATTTTTCATTTTTTTTCCAGATTTTCATTTCCGAAATACAATAATTTCTTTTCCATATTTTTTTTTCCAGAATGTATTATTTTTCAATTCCAGATTTTTTTGTCCGAAATAGAAATTAATTTTTGTTTCTGGATTTTTATTTTCGAAACTCAATAATCACTTCTGGATTTATTTTTCTGGAATATATTATTTTCAATTCTGGATTTTTATTTCTGGAATTAAGGGCATTTTTGGAAATTAAAAAAATATGTTGGGTGCAGGTTAAAAATGATTGGGTGTAGGAAGCATTTGCCTTTTTTTTTATGTGCACCTCCTTTCATTTAAATTCATTTTTGTCATTTCACTGTGACATTTTTCTCATTTCACAGGGACATTTTTGTTATTTTAGTGGAAAATCGAGTGTTGGTTGAAATTGATATGGTGCAATTCATATATTCTTCCTGCACTTCCATACTTTTTTTTTAATTCATATAATACCCTTATAAGTATGATAGAGAATGTATTTATTCATTTTCAAGTGGTGGTGATTGCTTGTAACGAAATTCTGTGCCAAATCTTAAAAGATTTTTTGAAATTGTTTAAAGAGATGGAAGAAAAAAAATGAAAAAAGAAAAGACACTAGAGAAAAGAAAATTGAAATAATTAATTAAAAATATTGAGAATAAAATTCAAATTCGTTTGGGAGAGGGAAGAAAATAAAAAAATTATTTAAGGATAAATAAAATTTGGTTTTGTAATATGATTTGAAATTAATTTTTTATTATTCGTTTGTTGTAAAATAAAAAAAAATTGATAATAGAAAATATAGTTATAATTTTATAATTTTGAATTCAAACTAAATATAAATGTTTTAAATAAAATAAATATTGTTTTTGGTGGTGTAAAAATTTGAAGTTGAAGTTTATTAATTTATTAATTTTTGTTGTTATGTCTACGATGATAATTGATTTTTTGGATGCTAAAAAATTAAAAGGATTTTTTAAGATGTTTAATAATGCATTGAAAAAATAAGAATGTTTGAAATGATATTAAAAATATAAAAAAATCACAAAAATTTGAAAAGTATAAAAAAATTATTCTAAAGAAATTCTTTATTATCTTATCTCCACACGTTCATCATTTTCTTATTTTTGAAGAAAATTCAACTTCAAATATATAACTTTATTACCTACAAACAAACATAGAAATATATGAATTTACAAATTTTAAGCCATTATAAAAGCTCAAGAAAAACTATAAAAATTGATATATGAATCCCATAAAAGTGAATATCTTATTGTGAAAGTGTTTGAGATCTTCTTGAGAGAAAAAAAAAAAACCTATAAAATATCTTGAAGCATATAAAAATCAAATATCTCATCACCAAACCCATAAGCATTTGATTTTGAATTGTGGTTTAGACCGCAATATCTGCTTCTTTCCTCCTTCTGCTTTCTTCTTTCTTCTTCACATTGGATTTTGGGGCTCAACGAGGAAGGGGTTATTGTGAAACCCTAACCCAATCATGGCGCACAGGTTGCTCAGAGACCACGAAGCCGACGGTTGGGAGCGCTCCGATTTTCCGATTATCTGCGAATCCTGCCTCGGCGACAGCCCATACGTTCGAATGGTTTATTTCCAATCTTCTTATCTTCTTAGCTTTTTTAAATATTCGAATGCTTCTGTTTTGTTTTTGTGGGATTGAACGGGTTAGTGATTGTTATTTGGTATTTAATTGCGTGGCAATCACTGGTATTTGCGTTTAGGTGATTATATGACTGTGAATCACTTGTCCTACGTATGATATTCTGATTATTGTGTTTGTTCGGGAAATGAAAGGCTGAAGGAACAACTGAGTTTGATTTACTATATGGACCTTCGTCATGTGCATTTAAGAATTGAATAGTGAATTTGTGGAATAGTTATAGGTAGGTTGCGCCTTGCAGTGTGTTGATAGTCATGGTAATTGTACTGGCCAGTCAAAGCGGACATTGGATGATGTCTTATAAGGACTAATCGAACTGCAGCCGATGTCGCAGGTTGGCTTAAGTACATTGAAAACAAGTCTACCTTAGTTAAACTATCCTCATGAAGGTAGTTTGAGGCCCAACCCCACAAGTTTACGTGTTTTTACACTTAAGGCCTACTACTACCCTTTTAGGGGTGGATATTAACCATTTCTAGGTCTATAAATAGACCTCTACACCATCACTACATAGGAAACACATTGAATGCTTCTAGCTAAAGGTCTCTTAATTTCTTTGGCTAGAACAGTTTTCAACTTGTGAGATTGATATCCTGAATTGTTGTAGAATTACTGGGCTTTTTTTAGTGGAAGAGCCATTTTAGGTATTTGCTTTCAAATTCAGTAGAATTTTGAGATTCTTGAAAATAAAACTGAGTAACGAGTATGTTTTCTCATGGTCCACTCACTGTTTGGTAATTTAAACTAAGTCATCGTTTTTTAATATTTTCATTTGGTTGTATTGAAAACTAGTTTTGTCAATCACTATTTGAAACTATCATTATATGAAATTGGTGATTTCCTGATTTATTATGAAAAATCATGTTGTTTTGAGAGTATCCATGAATGTGCATAATTGATAATTTTCAGATTTCAGCGTGTTTTATTCAAGATGAGATTGTGGGAGTTCAATTGTATGTTTAATTGTATTTTGTTTATCTCTACATGCAGACCAGAGCAGAGTATGACAAGGAGTGCAAGATATGTACACGGCCATTCACTGTTTTTCGATGGAGACCTGGTCGAGATGCAAGATATAAGAAAACTGAGATCTGTCAAACATGCAGTAAATTGAAAAATGTCTGTCAAGTGTGCCTTCTGGATCTTGAATACGGACTACCAGTTCAAGTTCGGGACACTGCTCTGAGTATTGATTCCAATGATGCCATACCAAAGAGCGATGTTAATAGGGAGTATTTTGCTGAAGAGCACGACCGTAAGGTATGTTTTCCTTAAATTAAGTCATATTTATAGTTGAATCTAATTATTGATTAGAAAATAGTGGTGTTTTGATGCTATAACTAGTTTGATAATCAAGATGCTAGATGTTGCTCCTTGTTTTGGATGACAAATGACCATCTCCTGATAGTTTAGGCTAATCCTTGAACTTGCTCATAATCTGAGTGTGCTCTTCTGTGTCATGCAGAAACCTTTTAACTACCTCTTTTTATCTTATTGGCTATACTAGTGTATATATTCAACTCTGACATTCTTTAAACTGGGGTTATTTCAATTCCAGTTTTGCGTAGTTTCCACCTGAAATTATCTATCTTATCTGATCCTAGTCAAGATTTTCCTTTAAAAAAAAAAATCATAGTAGTCATGGTTTAGGGTCAATCTATATTTAGTTGTGAATGAATTGTTATTTCTGTGACTTGCATGGATTTTGTAATATCCTGGCATTTTTTTCCTTTATATTTCTAATGCTGAATACCTCAACCATAGAACTCTGATTTTCACACACTCAATTGACAGAAGCTATGATAATTTTAAATTTTCATTATTATTATTTTTTTAAAAGCTGTACTATTTTTTACTTCTCTTTGGTCATTTCTCCATGAAGATCTTTTTACTAAGAATGAAAGGATGGTGCAGGCTAGAGCTGGTATAGATTATGAATCCTCTTACGGTAAAGTACACCCAAATGATACTATCATGAAGCTTCAAAGGACAACACCGTATTACAAGAGAAACCGAGCACATGTTTGCAGTTTCTACATAAGGGGTGAGTGTACCAGAGGAGCTGAGTGCCCTTATCGACATGAGATGCCAGTTACTGGGGAGTTGTCTCAACAAAATATTAAAGATCGTTATTATGGGTATGCATGGTTGAAAATGACTTTATCTGCTTTTGACTTTCTTACTTGATCTCTCTTTCAATTGTTATTCCAATTTAATTGTTCTGTTTGTATTTTTGGCACTGGGAAGCAACTCAAGCATTTTTCATTCTGTTATGGTCGTTGGTTTATTAGGCATTCACTTAGTTCTTTTATGTTGGTTCTGTGTGATGAGCTGCCGCATAGCTAAGATAACAAGTTTGCAGGTTAACTTATTTTTCCAGCAAAGTCGTTTGATAGTTCTGCCTGCAGGAGCTTTATTAACCACTATTTGACATTAACATTCGAGTTTCAGAAGTGAGGGGATTTTTATTTATTACTAAGTTAGTAACTGCCATTTACTTTGAATTTAGCTTTCTTCTATATGTGGCTAAACTCTTGTATTTTATTGTGTTCTTTTTAGTGAAATAGAACGGCTAATCTTGCCTTCATGATCATTCTTTTTCAATCTCATGCTAAACTATTGTTCAACTTATTCTTAGTTTTCTCTGCATGATTTCCTTGTGGCTACGAACACTGATGTTATAGTTGCATATTTGCTGACATTTTAAATATTGCTTCATGCTTTTGACTTTGTTAATTTTCCATTTATGCTTTTAAATGTTCAGAGTGAATGATCCAGTGGCTTTGAAGCTACTTGGCAAGGCAGGAGAGATGGCCACTCTGGAGGCTCCTGAGGATGAGAGCATTAAAACACTTTATGTTGGTGGACTTGATGCTAGGGTCACGGAGCAGGATTTACGGGATAACTTCTATGCCCATGGAGAAATTGAATCCATCAAAATGGTTCTCCAACGGGCTTGTGCTTTTGTAACATATACAACCAGGGAAGGTGCAGAAAAAGCAGCAGAAGAACTCTCCAACAAATTGGTTATTAAGGGCCTAAGGCTAAAGCTGATGTGGGGCAGGCCTCAGAACTCAAAACCTGAGTCTGACGGTTCTGATCAAGCAAGGCAGCAGGCTTCTGTAGCTCACAGTGGATTGTTGCCTCGAGCAGTTATATCACAGCAGCAGAACCAGGACCAAACCCAAGGAATGCTTTACTATAACAATCCACTACCTCCTCAGCAGGAAAGAAGCTACTACCCATCAATGGACCCTCAAAGAATGGGTGCTCTTATTCCATCCCAAGATGGTCCTCCTGGTGGGCCTTCTGGGTCAGGGGAGAACAAGCTTAGTTTGGAAAAGCAGCAGATGCAACATTATCCCCACTCATTGATGCCTCCTCCACCTGGTCAATATCATCATCAGTATTATCCTCCATATGGTTATATGCCTCCAGCTACCCCTTATCATCATCAGTATCCACCTCCATACAATGCTGCTGGGCCTCCACCACAGCCACCAGCTGCAAGTCATCCTTATCAGCATTCTATGCAGCCAGGGTCTGGACAGGCTGCAACTGCCCCAGCTGAAACTGGAACATCAACTTCAGGGCCTCAGCAGCAATAAAATTGCTCATATACTGATGTTTCTAGTTATGTTTCATTATTGTTCAAAGTTTTTCCATAAACTGACCATGCTGATAGGGAAGATATTCACACTCAAGCTGTCAATTTATTATCTCTGCTAGCATGATATTGCTTGCATGGTGGCTTGAAGAAGTTATTCTATAATTTGATTTTGTGGTCTTTTAACTTTTGGCTTTCTTGTTAGATCATAGTCATTCTCGGCTTTAGTATTACTCTGAATTGAATGGTGTTGTTGTTACAACTAATGTTTTGGTTATATAACATTTCGGTAAAGATGGTCAATTGATTTTGTATACCATTACAATACTTGAAGAATGTAGACAGATTGATTTAGAACTTTCTATTGCTGAGGATTGTATTCTTCCTTGTATTTTTTTTAGAAAATTCAAATTGGTTCTTGATTGATTGTTGTCTTAGTTTTATAAGTAGCAGAATTAGTTTCTCTCTTCTTTTGGTTATAGTACACGCGGTGTGGGACAGAAACAATATTTTTTAAACTAATCATAGAGATACAAGGAGAAAGCATGGAAGTGTAGGAAGAAAAAACACTTTCTCTATACACTCTTACACTAACGTTATGTTCGGATGAGAGGATTTAACAATTTTAAGAAAATTAAAATGCATAATATTTGAATTACTTGCAATCAAATTGTCTTTACTTTTAAATGTTTGGATAGAATAATTGAAATATCTTGTACTGCATAAGGCTTAATCCATCTCGACGCCATTCAACTAAAACAATCTAAGAATCAATACCGACTATATGTCAGAAAACTAAAGTAACAGATGATGGGATACGAGATTAACTCTTATTCAAATATGATGCTAACCCCTAATTAAGCATGTTAAATTGTCTATATTACGTGAAGATTTGTCCATGAAAATGTGCGTACACATGCTCATCCGGCTTAGCTCATATAAATCCCATGGCAAGAGACAAAGAATACCTTGAATCTGACCTCCCTATTTGTCGTTATCTAAGTAGTGCCAACATAGAAACATAGTATAGGCAAAAGGAACAAAAATATATTGGTGGAGCACTCCGAATTCGAGAAGTTGTCACCTATTAATGATGCATATAAGGAAATTAACATGAAGGCAATAGTAAAATGGGTGAGAGTGGTGTAATTGTTGCATTGGGTTTGTTGGTTTGTGGTTGGTCATGGGTGGGAGGGACGCAGGGGGAGTACTTAATTGGGGTTGGAAGCTACGACATGAGTGGTCCTGCTGCTGATGTGAACATGATGGGTTATGCAAACTTAGAGCAAAACACAGCTGGTATTCATTTCAGGCTAAGGGCAAGAACTTTCATTGTAGGTGAGGGGCTTGAAGGCCCTAGGTTTGTTTTTGTCAATCTTGATGCTGGCATGGCTTCTCAGCTTCTAACCATCAAGGTGCTTCAGAGACTTAATTCAAGGTACTCACTTTATACACCTTCTTAAGTTAGGGCTACATTACTTTATTAGTTGCATCATAGTAACCAACACTTAACTCCCTCATTCATTATATTAGGTCTACCAAGTCAAAGCTAGCACAAAATTTTGGCCACCATTTATGTATGTATGATTGTATAATCAATTACACTATGCTCAAGAACAAACAACACACAATAAAAAGAGGTTAAGTTAATTACTTTTACTTAAAAATAAAGTAAATACAAAATTTACTCCAACACATACCCTTGTATCAAACCTATCTTTTATAATTAGGAAAAATACATAATTTTATTTATTTTTAAATAGAATGAAAGATTACTACTTAAATTTTGTGTGTGTATAACAACATGGTCTCTTTAAACAATGTTTTAGGAGGTTTGAATTGTGTGGATCAAAAAAAAATAATTATTGTATCTTCTATTTCATTTCCATTTCTAAGATTGACTCACTAAGATATATATTAGAAAGAAAGTGATTGGTATAAAAAAATATATAAATATTTTAAAATAAATTTAATAAAACAATAAATTTATATTTTTGTACTTATTTATTAAAAAATTGAAAAAAATTGACAATATTTTTTTATTAGGGAAACTAGTTTCAAATAGAACAATTTCTTTTATAAATTTTAACAAACAAATTTTGGTTGAAAAAGAAAATCTTTAAGCTAAAAGAAAATTATACTTTTATTTAAGCTCTTCTTTTAAAATTTAATTGAAAAGTAACTTATAAGATTAAAAAATAAGGTTAGCCAAATTGTTTGAGAAAAAGGTTTAACCCTTACGCAACTCTCGTTTCAAGTTACTTAACTTATTTCATCCTTAATTGACACGTAATTGAAAAAAACAAAAAAAACTATAATAAAATGTTTTTTGAGAAATTGATGTATGTCTTCCTATATAGCACAGACACTGACATGAACAATGATACGACACGAATATAAATACGGAGATACGTATAATCATTAAAATATAGGACACAGAACATATCTATATATTATATAATTATGAATTATATAAATTGACAATAAATATTTATGTGTATAAGTATGTTTCAGATTTATTTTTTAACAGAAAATTTTTTTTTCACGGCTGATTCAAAAAGATTTGTTCTTTACTTTTATAATCATAATAAAAATTTATACAATAAGTTTGAGTTTTTAGAAAATAAATGTATTTCTCCTTTTTAAAATTGTGTTAGAATTGTAAAAAATTCAACAAATATTTTTTAAATTGGACACTCTATTGATACGTGTCCTACGAGTGTCATACGAGTGTCGGTGTCCAATACGTGTGTCCGATACAGACACATCATTTAAGAGAAGTGTCTATTTGTTGCTGTAACAAACTCACAATTTTGGTCTGCTACTTGTCCAATGCAGAACAAATGTGAAGTTTTTCTGGTTTTATGCAGATATGGTCAAGTTTTTATGAATATTTTTTGTTGAAATTCTGCTGATGTATACAATGCATCTCAGCTGTTGGTTTTGATGTAAATGAGGGGTGGGAAACTACAATCAATGTAATTGAAGCTTGTTTTTGTGGGTTGCATAATTATGCAGTAATTCATAAGCTATGGTTTTGTTAATTATTATGTTTCTGATTTTAGTAATAAGATGGTTAGAAATTTGTATAAAATGTTTCTTTTAATTTTGTAATACTGTGCTAATAAAAGAAAGAAAAAAAAATGTTTGAGCCTCATAGATGTCTTCACTAGCTTAACATTTACTTCAATCATAATTGTATCACAAACTCTATATCAAAGATGAATCAATAATATGCAATAAATAATAATAATAAAATTTATAGATAATCCCTTAAAAAACTTCTAGTGGTTATATGTATGTATGGAACCTCGGCAAAATGCTAATTCCTTTAAATTGAAGTATAAATTATAGGTACATCATTTCACCCCCCTACAACTAAAGGGCATTTGAATAAAAACATATTTATTGTTTTTTGAGTAAATAAATAATATTTTTTCATCGTTAACTTTTTTTGAAGGTTTGGAAATTTGTATACTGAAGAAAATGTAGCAATAAGTGGGACTCACACACATGCTGGCCCTGGTGGTTACCTGCAATATTTGGTTTACTCTGTGACTTCTCTTGGTTTTGTAAAACAGTCCTTTGATGTGATTGCAGATGCAATAGAACAAAGCATTATTCAAGCTCACAACAATCTCAAGCCTGGTTCCATCCTTATCAATATAGGTAACACTAATATTTGGGTTGGAACTGGATTGGGTTAAAAATAATACAGTTTCTTAAATGTTAATTAAACTAAATCACATTCACTTAATCCGTGAGTTAAATAAGTTAGAGTCGAGTTGGAAGTAAATTAACATGAAACCCATTAATAATAATTTTTCATGATAATTGTTTACTATTTTTAAATATCTAGGTTGACCATTTAGTTTGGTTAGATACTGAAATTTGAATGCTTAATTTATTTGTTTGTATAAATCTAAGTTGTCACTTTTCTTTTTTACTTACTTTCTTCTTAATGTCACTTCTTAATTGGGATTAATGCTTTCTGAAATAGGTAAACACATAATGTTATATATATAGATGAGTTGACTCAATCCATTTTGATTGTATTACAATAATTATGTAAAGTTAGAAGAACAAAACATATTTAAGCGAGTTAACTCATCTAATCCACCAATCTGTGGTGGATTCAGCTAGATACAAAATATCTAACTTACCAAAAAGTAAATTAGGTTGAATTGACCTATTTTTAGCTCAATCCATGATAAGTCAATACATGTGAGTCGGGTTAGATCTTTCACATCTAGTTAACGCATGTGTATTTATGTTGTATTAATAAAGTCAACCTCTTTCCTTACTATTTTATTTATGTATGATATTCAAGTAAAACTATCTCTCAAGGAAAATAAAACAAATAAAATATAGTTAGTTTTTTGTGTCTTATTTATATATTAGTCTATGTAACTTTCCTATGCTTTTCTTTCAAGATGAATCTTCTCTTGTAATATAAGTTTTAATCAATACATACTTTTTCTAGATTTTTCTTTTTCACTTCTCTCCTTTCATCTCTTCCCTATTTATCTTTCCTCTTCATTTATGATACCTTTTATAGTATTACAACTATAAGATTTTGGACCTAATTACTTTGATTACCAGTTTCTCAAACAATGGTATAGTTTCCATAAAATCCCACAATGAAAAAATTTCATCACATGGAAAAATGCAAGCAAATGATATTATCTTTATCCACACATTATAACCTCTAACCCTACAAACACTCATCTTAGGGTGACCAAAAGATAAATATAGTAGTAGAAAACTAAAAGTCATGAATGTGACAACTTTTTCAAGAAAATTCACAAATGATATCTTTCTTAAGTCAAAATTTGTCAGACTACCCTATCATACCTCATTGAAAACCGACAATAAATATTAAATTTGTTGCTTTTCAGAGAAACAAGACATTGAGTCTAACTATCTTATTCTCGAAATCCAACCTTATTATTGTAAGTAGGTTTCGAAAACAAAGACAAATGGTGATGGATCTTAAACAAATACAAAACACGACTTGTAGTTAAAGGATTTCGCCAAATGGATAGCTTTGATTTTCATAAAACTTTTAGCCTTATGATGAAGTCTACAACTATTAGAGTTGTTTTTAGCATCTTTTCACCAAAGTATGGTACCATAGAAAATTGGATAATGCAAATACTTTTCTTTGAATGGAGATGTTAATGAAGGCATTTATTTAGTATACCCTAGTTTTCTTAGTCTTAGTATAGTCGTAGCTATAACCTAAATATCTTAGTAGCTTTAGTAGTTGTAGCAAAGATTTATCAATGATCTAGTTATATGTGGAAGCTTCAACATTGTTCTTCAAAATTTGGTTACACATTGAGTAAACAAATTCCCTATTAGATATCTTAGTTTTTCAAAAAAAGTTCTTGGCATCCATATCAAAAGAATATTATAAGAGAATCTCATTCTAGCTCAAACAAAATACATCCATGATGTGTTCAAAAGAGCGAATATGGTCACTATTAAGCCAATGAAAATACCTATGGTGGCCAACCTAAAGTCAAGTACTGATGATGACATTGCATTGTTTGATAATCCAACTATTTGCAAATCTATTTATACAATATGTAGAATTTTACTACTACAAGATCATTATTTTCTTTTATTGTCAACAAAGTCTTCTGGTTCATGCAATTTTCATAGGAAAATCAGTGGCAAGCAGCTAAATGTGTCCTAATATAGTTGTGTGGAATCGTTACATGTAGTATGAAGAAAGTCTTGTGATTTGAACCTTTCACCTTTCTGCTATGCAGATTGAGGAGTTGGTATAGATGATAGAAAATTAACCACATATGGTTTGTGTCTTTCCTGGTTCAAAACATGTAGTATGGTTATCTAAAAAGAAACATGTTGTAAATAGATCCACTATTGAAGTAAAATATTGGAGTAGTGTTGCTATCACTACTAAACTTACTTGGTTAAATCCCATTTTAAGTTACCTACACTTTCATGTACTTTGACTACCATTGATCTATTGTGACCATCTAATCGCAAAATTGTTTTCTGTTAATCCTGTTCTACACTCTAGAATGAAAAGTTTTTGAATTAGACTTGTTTTTTGTTAGAGATAAAGTTAGAAAGAAACAAGTCTTAGTCCATCACATCTTCTACAAATCAATTATCAGGCTTCTTGCTTTTCCAATTTTACAAGTTGTATTTACAAACAGTAAGTCTTTCACCCATGACCCCAAGAATTTGAGGAGGAATATCAAGAGAACTAATGAAATAATAAGTTTTGTTTCTGGTTTCTATTTCAACATTAATGACTTTTCTTTGCTTTGCTTTGGCTTATATAAATTCTTATCTTTTCTTCTCTTGTAATAGAAGTTTTAATCAATAAACACATTCAAGATTTTTTTTCTCGTTATTAACTACTAGAAAATCACTAAATAGAAACTAATTTTAGAGATAAAATATAATTAGTTGCTATATTGATTAAATTAGATACTATTTTAAATACTAAAAAAATATTGATATCTAAATTATTTTATATTATTGATAAATAAGTTTTAAATTAATATCTAATTAGTTACCAATTATTTAGATTCTAAAGTTGGTAGCTAAAAGTTTGATAGCTAATTAGATACAAATTTAGAAATTAATTTAGATACCAAAAATTTTTGTAGTCTTTAAAATATTATCTAATTAAGTCAATATAACAACGAAATATTTTTGTTCTAAAATTGATTTCTATTTAATGATTTTCTTATAGTGATTTATTTACCTTTCATCCCTTCCTTTCTCTTCTTTGAGGTTCATCCCTTCCTTTCTCTTCTTTGAGGTGCATTTATGATAACTCTCACTTTATGTTATATTTACTTCTCCCACATTAAAATTGGTGATTTTTCTTATATTTAATCTAATCATGAAGTGAGTACTAAAAAGAATGCATGAAAATGTGTTGTAGTTTCTCTTTTTTATTATGCATATTATTCAAATAAAATTATTAATTATGTAAAAATCAATCCAGCCATTATTAATCTATTCAAAGTACTAAAGTTGACCATCAACTCACTTATCATAATAAAAATATTAATATACAATTACCAAATACAATTTAATACAATATTATTTCTTAGTTTAAATTTAAAGCATTATCACAGTAAACAATATCCAATTTGATAAAAATAAAAATAAAAATTCAATAACATAATTTAATAAAAATTTACACTGGGTGTAATAAATGGTGGACATGGTAGTCATAAGATTATGTGTAATAAAAAAAATGAAACACAATATCTTGAAATTCCAGCATCTCGGTTTTGATGGTTACTGCAGGAGATGTGAAGGATGCAGGCATAAACAGGAGTCCAAGTGCATATTTGCAAAACCCTGCAAAGGAGAGAGCAAGATATCCCTCCAATGTTGACACACAAATGACTCTTTTAAGGTTTGTGGATGGAGAAAGTGGTAAAAGTATAGGAGCATTCAACTGGTTTGCAACACATGGAACCTCCATGAGCAATGAAAACAAGCTTATTAGTGGAGATAACAAGGGTGTTGCAGCTAGACTTTTTGAAGATTGGTTTGCTTCTCAAAACACATCTTCAAACACTAACTCCACAGTACCAGGTATCTTACAATTTTGGTTGATTTTGTTAAACTCTCTTAAGTTCCACACCACCTTAAAATTATGTATATTGATGAAGATTACAATCATGTCTAAGTTAGTTGTTATACGATCAAATCATAATATAAAAAATAAAATGCAAAGTTTATCCTTCAAATTGATTTTCTGATATTGATGTAAGAAAATAGACACAATGAATTGAACCATCTACCACTCACAAACACTAGATAGTAACCAAAGAAAACCGCAAGAACAGACAACAAGTAAACAAGAAAGGTAAATAAAGAATCACACAAAAATTTACATGGTTTAACTGAAATCCAGTCTACATCCATGATCAGAAATTCACTAAGAAAGAATATGAGATTATTATACAAAGTCTATCTCACTAGTGAACTCTCAACTCTAAGTTGAAGATAACTATTCATTACAATGTCTTATTTATAAAGTTAAAATTAGCTAACTTTATTCTAAAAATGGACGTGTCAAACAGTTGCAAAGTTACGTGCACAATGATTCAGTTAGGAGCTGAAATGCCAATTGACACTGAAAGTCAAATTGATGCAATATAGGGTTTGACCAGAAGCTTTAGTCAAGACAGATGATCTTGTACTACCAGATGCTCAAAACCCTTTTCAAACGCTTTACAGCCTCTAAACGACTATTGCCTATAAGTGATCTAGGAACCTTTCAATATAGATTTTTTACTAAACCAAATCTTCACAAATCTCTAGATTGGTTCAACACAAATCTTCTGAGTGATAAAAACACCCACTACCTTTAAGCCCATTACATGCTTAATTATTAGATCAAATGAAAGAGCTTATTGTTAGGAAAAACTTTTGTGATCATATCAAAGGGATTATGAATCGTTGAGACCTTTGTCACCTTCACATATCCTTTGCGCCTAACTCCACTGTAAACCAAGACTCCACTATAGTATATTTTATAAAATATGGCAATAAAAAAATTACTTATAATTTAAAATTAAGGTGGTCAAACGGTGGAAAAAAAATAAAAAATGAGTTTTATAAAATATAGGGATTAAAATTATACTAACATCAATATTATAATCTTAAAAAAAATAGTTATTCTAAAAGTGTAGTTTTAAATATAAAATTTAGATTTATGAACAACTTGCATTTGAAAACCTCATAGCATTAGTTCAAGTTCAACAATTGTTACTAACATGTTTCATGATTATTATTTTTTCTTGAATTATTGCTTGGTTTAGATTTGCATAGATTATACTAATACGAGTAATTATTGATAATGTAGATATTGGTCAACTAGTCAAGAAAGCACAATCAATTAACGCAACAGGTGGGAAGGACTGCAACAAACAAGCAAACCAAGAATCCAAGGTGAGAAAGAATGATGGATCCTTATTTGTTGGAGCATTTTGTCAATCAAATGTTGGAGATGTGTCACCAAATGTTCTAGGAGCATTTTGCACTGACACTGGAAAGCCTTGTGATTTCAACCATTCTTCATGCAATGGCAATGACCAACTTTGTGTAGGCAGGGGACCTGGGTAATGAGTCTTTTTAATCAAATATGGGATACATAAATGCTTGTTTTTCATGGAGACATTGACTTTAAAATGAAAATTTTCCATCTCGTGAATTTAACACATTAATGTTAAAATCTACATGAATACTTCAAATATTTCTTGTTATATTATACAACAGTTTACTAGGACTTGAAGACTCTTATGTTTTAATATGAAAGTTCTTATATGTTGTATTACAAATAAACAGTGTCCAATAATTTTCAAAATTTGTGATATCTAGTGTGTTCTTTCTTATTGGTCCTATCCTTATAGAAAATTATGTGCTCACAAGTTTGCATGGAGCAGGTACCCAAATGAAATATTAAGTACAAATATGATAGGGGGAAGGCAATTCAAAAGTGCTGTAGAATTGTTTCAGTTGGCTTCAGAGGAACTATCAGGGAAGATTGAGTACCTTCATGTGTACTTGAACTTCACAGACATTGAAGTTGAATTGGATAATAAGGTGGTTAAAACTTGCCCTGCAGCACTTGGTCCTGGTTTTGCAGCAGGCACTACAGATGGGCCAGGTGCTTTTGGGTTTCAACAAGGTGATTTAAAGGTAAGTGTCCTCTTTCTCTATCTCCCCCTCCCTCTCTCTCTCTCTCTTTATATATATATATATATATATATATATATATATATATATATATATATATATATATATATATATATATATATATATTACAAAAGAAAAATCGAGGATATGTTCCAATCCCAATAATCATTATCATTGGTTACTAGGTTTCTAGTAATGGTAAACAAAAGGTGAAAGGAGGATGCTAGAATTCTTACTGCTTTTGATAACTTATAAGAAGATTAATAGTTTAATATTTATTGAGTAAATGTGAGTACTTTTTTGTAGGTCTACACAAAAAACTTTTGATTTATTTTGTATTATGTGAATTTCTTGTGATTCTGAAACATTCTCTTTTCATAATATATATTTCATTCTCTTATCTAATTTTGTCTCACAAGTATTCAATCAGAATTTATTTTACATGGTCTCTAATAGTTTTCTCCATTGTTAACACTTTGACAAGGCATTAAGATCTTCTTCTTTGAGGGACTAAGAGAAAAAAAGGGAAGTAAAAAAATCAGATAGAAAAACCACATACAAAAATTCTCCAAAATAAAATACCTCTAATAATTTGTTACTTTCACCTTCCATTTTTTCTAGTGAGAATTTTCATCTATGGGTTGTCAAGATGGGAACTTACTTGAGAGATCTAAGGTTGTAAAAAAGTAGTGGAAGATGGTAATATTCAAACTCTATTGCTCGAAAACATAACTATAGAACAACTAAAAAATCATAATGAGGAAGGAAGAGAAATTTCAACCATACAAGAAGCTTTAAATGATTGATATTTTCATCAAGAGTGTTACTCTGGGAACTGCAAAGGAAGCTTCAAATTTTAAAGATGGTACCATGTATAAAGTTATTTGATGAAGAGCTGAGTGATCAATATGCGGTGGAGAAAACCATAGTTTGTCTTATTAGGAGGTTTGGATAAAAGAAATTCTTCTCCGTAAGAGAACAAGGATTTCTCCATGATAACAGTGAAAAAACTTGTGAATGTTTTACAAGCCACTAAACATCAATGATTTATCAAAATTAGGGGAGTATGCAAGGTGTCCTAATAGCACATACCAAAGATAAAGTTCAACAATGGAAAAAATTGTTGGTTATAAAGAGGAGATATTTGAGGATAATAACCACAAAGGTAAATGTTGGAAGGAGTTTCCACCTTACTCATAATGCAAAAAGAAAAACATATTGAAAATTTTGTTGGTTCAAACCAAACAATTGATGTAGAGTTTGTAACTAATTTGAGCACATAGAAAAAAGTGTAAAAACAAACAAAGTCAACAAGGACTGACGAATTATATTGTCCAACAACAACACCAGACAAAGAATCAACTCTTTGTTGCAAACTGCTACTAAACAAGAAAAAGCAAAAAAGCTTGATTAATAGATAGTAGGTACATAAACCATGTGACTCATAATGCTAGCATATTCAAAAAAACTTAAAAAAACATACATATCCAAAGTCATTATAGACAATGGAAAACATATAAAGGCAAAGGAGTTGTGTCTATTGAGACTCCCTTATATACAAAATATATTTTGGAAGTTTTATTTGTAACTGAAATCAGTTAAAGTCTATTGAGTGTGTGAAAAAAAAATAGTGATGGACTATTTTTTTAAAATTTTGAAAAAATGAAGTGTAAAATATTATATCCATTTAGATGTGTGTTAATGACCGCCCAAATGAAGGATACAAGTTTTTCAATTAATGAAAAAAAAAGAGAAAAAAATCATAGGTTAAGAAAAGGAAAGTTAAATGGTTTGGAGAAGCATCAATTCAAGGACATTTACTTTGATAATTTTTTCCATTGTTAAGGCTTTAAAATAGGAGTACAATATTTTTCTCTCTGTAGTTTGGTGCGATTGTGAGTTCAAATGAATAATTAAACACACATGAGGTTTTTTCCTAAAATGTAAGAATGAGAATTAAATATTAACCATTTGAAATTTTTCCACACACAAAAAGGATTAAAATATTAATCATATATATATATATATATATAATGTTAAAATATTAACCATTTGATACTACCATATATAGTTAAGATTAAAGCACAATGTAAATTTTTTAAGTTTACATGACACTTTTAAGTGATCATGTGAATACAAGTAATTTTATATCTTGTATAATTAATGACAAATATCTACTCCTCTTACTTCTCAATAAAAATAACTTCCCCACTTGTTACTTCTTTCACATATAGGATGATAGGTAAAAGGCTGTGACTAGTGCAAGTAAAACCAACTCTTAGATAATTAAATAACTTTAAAAATTCGCTATTGGTTTGAAATTTCTATTGCATGAACCATACTTATGAACTCTTATACTAATAAAAAGTTATTTAAATTAATACACATCGATTGACATGGTATTATTTTTAAAATATATGATAACAAATCATTAATGGCTTTAGGAAGAAACAAATGGTAACTCACTTTCCATGTAGATTTAGCCAGCACTTAGAAACCTCCCCGTTTATGCTCAATTAATTAACCTGAGATGGAATTTCAAGAATACTTTAGTAAGATTGTTTGCATCATATTCTTGAATTTTATTTTTATATTTGCCTATGTGCTATTAAGTAAGAACCATTTGTTCACAGATTAATCCGTTTTGGAAGAATTTGAGGAATTTCCTGAAAGAACCAAGTCAATATCAAGTGGACTGCCAAAACCCAAAGCCAGTTTTGTTGAGCATTGGCGAAATGTTTGATCCTTATCCTTGGGCAGTAAGACTACTCCTCAGCTATTTTTGTTAATAAAGGTAAAAACAATCTGCATAGTCAAGTACTGATCAAGAACGTTTTGGATGTTTCTACAGCCAGCAATTCTTCCAATTCAAATTCTAAGATTGGGAAAGTTGATCATTCTTTCTGTACCTGGAGGTTTGTAATCTTTAATTGTCAAATCTGCAATTGAATAGGACACAAAATTCGGCTTTTAATTAGATAAAAACTAATACTCAGAAACTCTTCCAAAAGTTTATTTAAACTTATGTAATGAGTTAAATTTAGTTTATAGGAAAATGAATCCAACAAGCTCTGCTATTTTATATGAATTCAGGCTTCAAGATGATCTGCATAATTGTTAAGTACTGAATGAAAAACAAACACACGCTCTAACTCTTGAGCATTACAGAGTTTACAACAATGGCTGGCAGAAGGCTAAGGGAGGCAGTGAAGGAGACATTAATATCTAGCAGCAATGGAGAATTCAATGACAAAACACATGTGGTTATAGCAGGACTTACAAACACTTACTCACAATATATTGCTACTTTTGAAGAATATCAGCACCAGCGGTACGAGGTATGATGAATAGAGGTGGAAGCAACTGATGTGAAAGAATATCTATCTTAAATTTCATGAATGGCTACAAGCTAACTTAACTTAAGCCTATATAATATCTACTTACACAAAGCACTTGTTCTTTATTAACCAGACATTATACCATTATTAGGCATAAGCAAGCACCAGATACTATACTACCATAGCTTTTAGGTTTTAACTTTGAGACAAACTATATCTAAATTATTGCTAATAACTAATAATAAAATTGCAGGCTGCTTCAACACTGTATGGTCCTCACACATTATCAGCATACATCCAAGAATTTAAGAAACTAGCAAAAGCAATGGCTGAAGGACAGAACATCACTATAAAAGGTCCCTCTCCACCAGATCTCTCATCTGTACAAAGAAGTCTCTTACTTGGTCCGTTTGGAGACTCACTTCCCGAAGGAACCAAATTTGGTGACATAAAGGAAGACATAGACTTTCCAGAAAGAGGCTATTTTAGGAAGGGAGATACACCAAGTGCTACATTCTGGAGTGCTAATCCAAGATATGATCTTCTGACCGAAGGCACATTTGCTGCAGTGGAGAGGCTGCAAGGGGAAAGATGGATTGCAGCATATGATGATGATGATTTAACCTTATTTTTCAAGTGGAAAGTAGATAATAGTTCCTTGCATGGGTTAGCTATCCTAGAATGGGAAATACCAGATGCTGCTGTTTCTGGAGTATACAGACTAAGACACTTTGGAGCAACAAGGATCACCATTACCTCCCCTATTAATTACTTTACTGGTGCTTCAAGTGCATTTGCAGTACAGTAAGATAGCAACTCTGCTTTATTTAATATGTTTTATCAAATACAAAAGAGCTAGGAATAAATGTTTCATGTAGCATATCATTATCAAGGACTAGGAGTACTTAACAATGTCTACTCATTTATCCATCCAAATCACACATCGAAGACACTTTCCTGTACTCAATAAATCAAAAGCTTTGTTGATGTCCTTAAACTCCACCTCATGAGTGACAAATTCATCCAACTGCAATTCCTGTCGATATATAGGGCAACAGTTAATAGACTAGAACTATCCCAAAAGTTTGATATCTCATTCTTTTGTCATTACAAATTTTACATAATTATTTCTACTAATCTAATACATATATATTAATCTTGATTTCAACATTGTTCAATAGTGAAATAAAAGCAATTGCATACTTTACCTTGTCCACGTAACGTTTAAGGAGAATAGGTACATGAGACTTGGGTTTTAGACCTCCAAACAAGGATCCCATGAGGCTCTTCCCGTCATGAAGGACCTCATGGGAACTGAGATTTATCCTGGCTCCTGGCTTGTCCACTCCTATAACAATTGTTTTTCCCCAACCCTAAAGGCAAAATCATCAGTTTGCAACCTATGCTTTCATGAAGTATAGATTTGTTGAGCTCACATTATTGGCAATTTCAATCAAGCAGTACTTTTTTCATCAAGTAAATGGAATTTCAGTTTAGTTGGCAAAAACTCAATATATGACCGTGAAGTGGTGATTGGTCAAAATAATAATTGCCTATAGATTAGTAACAATATTTGTCTACCAACTGTTGGGAACTTCTAACAGTGTAACATGTACCTTTCTACAAGAAGCATATGCTTCAAGAACCACTGATGCCGTACCAACACATTCAAAGCAATAATCTGCTCCCCCACCAGTCATCTCTATGATAAACTGCTTAGCAGCCACATTTGAATACAATAGCAGTCAAATAGTGAAGACATTGAACTCATGAATATATATATATATATATATATATATATATATATATATATATATATATATATATATATTT
>Ga0123342_1004213_pt1 | contig 22216 bp, 10 predicted proteins | sample Turbeawhitnodule_FD_89960 | JGI IMG/M metagenome (GOLD analysis project Ga0123342, IMG submission 89960) | Root nodule microbial communities of legume samples collected from Mexico - Turtle bean Mexico white nodule | ecosystem: Host-associated > Plants > Roots > Nodule | place: Mexico: Nepantla... | reverse complement strand
TATTTAATGTTATATTTATAGACAAATTATATATATATATAAAAAATATTATATTATATTTTTTTTTATATATATATATATATATATATATATATATATATATATATATATATATATATATATATTATAACGGTGTCTATGTTTTCTTTTTCAATGTGGTACATGCAAGATTTATGTTTAGGGTGATATAAAAAAGAGTAACAATATTTTGACATCTTGTTGCACTCTATATTTATAATAAAATATTGATATTTATAATAAAAAATATCCTTATTAAAATATAGGTTAAATATAAAATATTAAAATAATTTTTAAAATTAAAAATATTAAAATATTAATATTTAGTGAAATATAGGTGATGTAAGTAAAAAAAAAATGATTTTCCTATAATATATGGCAAGTAAAGAAAGTTAAATACAGTACCTATTTTCTTAGCCTTGCCCGTTGCAGGTGAACTAACCGGAGAAGGCGAGGAAAGAGGAGGAGGTGGTGCATGATGATCGTGTCGGTAACATTTGAGGCCTTGTCCCTCCACAAACTCAAACTCACATTGGGGACGCTGACAGGGTTTGCAATCTTCGGGTATGTTAAATTTAATTTCGAGAAAAGAAAACAGAAATGTACACGAAGGGCAAGCGCAAAAAGATCCAAATTGAGGAAGCTGAAAAAGCAAGCATGTGAATGGATTGAAGGGCAAGGGATACTCGAGACGCAGGGTAGAATTGTAGTACATGTCGTGGTAAGGACAGTGTCTGTAAAGGAACATGTTTGAAGAGCTTACGACATCGTTGTCATAGGAGTTCCGCAGGCATCCGAAGAAGCTAATGTTGTTGCCGATCTTGAAATGCTTTTCTTCTATCTCGAAAGGCTTTTGAAGCTGCTTTGGTGTGTCAAAATCAGGGTAACGGATGATGATTGAAAGGTTATTGAGGTCGGGAGAATGAAATATGGTAACAATTTTATACCAATTTTGGTCTGTGAGTGAGATTTCTTTATCAACAGTGTCGTCGTCACAGCCCCTTATTCGGAACCCACATTTTGGATCGGAACTTGTTGTGAAGGGGAAGGTGATTCCCCCCAGATACCCACATGGTTGAACAGGAGAATCAAAGCACTCTTGGTGCTGTTCCCCCTGAGCTGCTGCACTCAAGACAAGAAACATGAAACAAGAGACAAGAAAATGGAAGCCTAACATGGCGTGGCCCTTGAGACAAGACTGTTGGTTGTTTAGTTTTATGGTGTTCTGTGTGGATCCTGGTTTGTGTTCATAATATAGTACCGTTAGCAGCAGAACAATGTGTTGTGTTGTGTTGTGAGTGTTCACTACGGTTGTTGACTTGACTTACCAAGACTCGAGAAACTTGGGCGAAAGAGGGGTGTTCCACAGGGGAGGACCCAAAACACGGGTGTGCGTGACTCCACTCGCTTGACTTTTGTAGCTGCCCTTTTCGAGCTCCTACTACAAATTTTGCAGATAATTGAGACCACTAATCTTTGTGAACCATGTGTTAAGTTAGTTTGGGCGAATTTAGTAGTCAAAGTTACTGTTGTCAGTGTGGAATAAAATAGACTCACACATAACTCTAAACTGGATTTTATTCAAATCATATTGTATTTCTAAATGAAAATATTAAGTTACATAAATGTTAATAAGTCAAATGTATAAAAAGAGAAAAATAATTACATAATAAAAAAAAAGTGAAGATTGATTGAGTAAAATCTTATTTAAAAGGTTTTTACACTATTTAACTATATTAAACTTTGTAGTGATTGATAGGCAACTTTTAGTATATTTGGTGGATAGTCTCATTAGATATTTAACTCATAAATATGAAACATTCTTTAAGTATATTCTTTATTAGTTTACGCGTATTTCACAAGACAACATGACATCCGAGATTCATTATGTATGTTCTTTCTTTTACAAATTAATAAAGGAAAAAAATGGAAATTGAAATTGGAAAGTAAATGAATTGAAAACAAAGCACAATGAAGACTAGACCGTGTATAGACTATCATCTAATGGACCATCTAGCAACACTTGAGAATGTAAATGACAAATATTAATAACATGAAAGTAAATTGTAACATAAACTAAAGACAAGGAAATGAAACAAAAACAAATAATTTCAATTGTTAGACCGTCTAGTCTGCAATCGCTTGCTAGACCGTCTAACAATTGTTATGCAGAAAGTAAAATGAGTTGTGTAGAAAGTAAAATGATTTTTTTAAAGATCTACGTATAACTATTAAACCGTTTAGTTACCAATCGTTAACTAGACCGTATAATGATTTTAGATACAGAAAGCGGGAAAGAAAAAGAGCTAGAATGTTAAACATAAATTGCTAAAAAGTAAATGATAGAAATTTCAACTACAAAAATTGTAAATGACTGAACTATAAAGTGTAGAAAAAGTAAATTACAAGGAATGTAAATGGTAGAAAAGTAAAGGGTAGAAACTTAAAATAGAGCATTGCGGGAAGTAAAATTGAATTTTATGTACAAAGAGACTTTTATTTATAGGAGATGAAGCTTGCAAAGCAAGCCTCAAACCCTAACCCTAGTTTGTGGAGCAAGCTTCTCAAAATCCTTTTCACTCACAGGTTGACATGTGGCAAAGGTAGCTTGCGAAAGGCTTTAAATCATCTCCATTAAGAGAGTGACAAGTGGCACATGAAAGATGGTGCCACTTAGCCCTAAGCTATCACTAACTTGGTGTCCAAGTTAGGTTATTTACCCTAGCTTGGTGACAACACTCTCTCATAGGGTTAGGTTATTTAAACTAGATATTCATGGCCTAAATACAAGGTCCAAATAATATTTTACTCTATGTGGTCCAAAATAAATTTCTAAACTACTCCGTACAATTACTTATAAGGCTCAAAAGAAGAAAGACTCGAAGGTTGGATGTTTTCCTTCAACAATGTTCTATCTTCTTTGATCTTCTCAAGTGTGGTGGCTTGGAGGGACCTCCATCATCTCCTCACCTCATCCTTCAAGTTTATTTCTTCTCTTGGGTCTCTGAAACTATCAAACACACTAAATGAATACAAATGATCACTCATTTCGATTTAAAAGAATAAAATATTTCACAAAGGTTTATTTTCAAAATGAGTGATAAAAAATTTTCTTAAAAAGTTTTTAAGATTAGAAGTCTCACCAAGATCAAAATCTCTCTAAGTTCTCTCTAAAAGAAATAACTATAATAGACAACAAATATGTATTTCCTAATTAATCCAATCAAATTTATTGAATTAATACAAGTTACTAGTGAAAAAGAGTTTAAAAATAATTTTGCAAAATTATCTCTCGCAAAGGGAAAGGATAAAGTTTACTAAAGATCCCAAGCTTAGACCAAAGAACGTAACAGTCAGAAAAAATGGATCTACAAAGTCCAACTTATCTCTTAATACATCATTATATATAAATTTTAAATTCCACTTATAAATGTAAGGGTGAAGAATGACTTGATCATTTTATCACTTAACCTTCTTCTGAACGATCTTTCTCTTTTTTTAATCTTTTCTTGTGTTAAAAAAATGTAGTTATCTTTGAAGAAAGAGTTTGTTTTTGCAAGTTTTATTTCTTCTTTATATTTATAACATTGTTATTCAAATTACTTCGCTTTCAATATCTTATTATATCGCGTTTTTCCGCTTTCTCAATGCAAATATATTTCTTTTCATTTTCATTTCAAGGCTTTAATCTTAGCATGTTGTATGAAAAATTACGTCCTTCTGCCACCAACCTAAAATCCAGCGTTGAGAAAACACGATGAACAGAAAAGTATAAAAGCAGTAGCATGGGTTATAACGCTTACTCCTCATAATCCCGTTTCTCTCGAAAACAATGTTCTCCAACCACGCTTCTACCGTGTTATTGCCCTCCACATTATTCCTCAACGCCACGTCGTTTCGTCTCGAACGCCGATTTCCTTTTCCTTTTCTCCGCCGGCGGTTCAATCCGCCGGCACTCCGATCAGTTTTGCCGGTGAGCTCCAGCGCCTCTGCACCACTCTTCGATCTCAGAGGCGGCAAAGGGTACTTGCAATTTCCTCACATATCCCTTCTTTTTCTCTTTAAACTCTTACCTGTGCGTTCAACTTCTGAACTTCAATTCGGGGCTTCATTTTGCGCATTTGACGGATCCCGCATGGAATTGCGTTCATTTTCTATCCTTCTACTGTGATGGCCAATTTTCATTCGAGCTTCTCTTTTAAATAGTGATTAATTTATTCAATCTCAGAGTATATCTACTAATATCTTCCTGCAATTTATAACCTTACTATTGCTTATGATATAACAGAATGAGTGGATTCTGCGATGTCGAACTGAAAGTGCGTGATTATGAGTTAGATCAGTACGGTGTGGTCAACAATGCAGTTTATGCAAGTTATTGCCAGCACGGTGAGATCTCATGCGCTGCTACTTAATATTTTTCGGCACTGTGAACTCTTGTTGATACATGAATTAGGGGTCTATCAACAAGTTTCTCCAAAAGTACTTAGAGAAATAACAATGAAAGTAATTTATCCGGACGCATGAAACAAAAATAAAAATTTAAAAAGACTACACGAGAGGGTTTCGACAAATTATCTTACATGTAAACTAATTTTAATCTATAGTCCACATGTGGACTAGGATAGATTTAAAATGACTATGATACCATATTACAAAGTGGACTTTAAGCCTAACTCAACCACATAAAATCGGCTCATGAGGTTGAGGTTTACACCCACTTATATACAATGAAAGGTTCTAATCTCTAGTCGATGTGGAATCTCTAACACTGATATATAACAGTTTATCATTTACTTATATCAGTTATTCTGTTAGGTTCTCCTCTATTTATAGAACCTTAGCTATCCTGACCATGTATCACAGTTTTGTACTCTTCATATGTTCATATGTTCATAATCAATGTGTTTCAGTTCCTCCAGTCTCTTCTTTTCTTTCTAACATGGTATCAAGAGCCGCATAGCTTCTACCATGGCTTCCACAATGAACTCCAAAAATTTTTCTGCTGCCTCATTCTTTCTTCCTCACTCATTCAATACCCCAATATCTCTCAAACTTAGATGATTACAACTACCTTATCTGAAAACAACAAGTGTTAGCCACAGTTAAAGATCTCAAACTCACAAAGTTCTTGGAAGGTCAAGATATACGTATCAAATTTACCAGGATGCTCTTAGCAATGCCCTCAATCAAGATTATCCAAAACTGTGAACAAGATCGGTTCTTGATATCTTAGCTCCTTGCTTCCATGACCACATCTATTCTCACCAAAATGGAAGGGCTTTACTTCTTCCTCCCAAATATGGACAAAATTGCATGTCTACTATGCTTCTCAAACAAGAGCAAGGGTCAAGAAACTTAAGATCGAGTTGTGCACACCAAAGAAGGACCAAACAATCAACACTTATCTTCTTAATATAAAGAAGACTGTTGACACGTTGGCTGCTATTGGCTCTCCTATTTCCACTGATGATAATTTAGAAGCAATCTTGGATGGATTAACAGAAGAATACGACAGTTTTGTCACTGTTGTCCTATCACGCATTTATCCTTACGCAGTTGAAGAAATAGAAGCCTTGCTCTTGTCCCAAGAAGAATGGTTAGACAAGCACAAAACTGCTGAGCAAAACCCTCTTCAAGCTAATCTTGTCTCTAGTCCTTGGCCATCACACAACAATCACAATCATAAAAAAATTCAGCAGTTCTTTCAACAGAGGTAATTTTACTCAGAACAGAAACTTTGCTCCAACTAAAGGTCACATTTTCGGGATCAAAGAATCCTAACAGAAGTTCTTGAAGTGTTCTCCCTACATGGAAAAATCAAAAAATGCAATGCCAAATTTGTGGCAAGATAGGACACACAATAGTTACTTGCTGGCACAAGTATGATAATGATAATCAGTCCAGTGTCTCTGCTAATCATTCCTACTTTCTATCTGCAAAAAATGGTGATATGGTGATAATACACCTGCTCTTTGGAACTCCTTCAACCATCAATGATCCTCCATGGTATCTTGATAGTAGTGTCTCCATCACATAATGAATGATATCAACAATTTCTCTAGAAAGAATACATATACTGGCAATGATTCTGTCAAACTAGGTAACGATGTAGGTATGAAGATTCATCATATTGGTTATGCTACATGTAATATTCCACACATGAATGCATAGTTCTTTTTACATCAACTTTTGCATGTGTCGCATATTACCAAGAAACTCATGAGTGTTTTAAGTTTGCTAAAGATAATGTATTCTTTGAATTTTACTCTAACTTCTTGTTATGTCAAAAACTAGGATACAAAGGAGATAATTCTTAAAGGCATACCCAAAGATGGTCTCTATGTTTTCCACATTTTCCTCAATCTTGTGTGTTTAGTGCTAATAATACTACTCTTGCTTATGTGAGATCTTCTTTTCAACTTTGGCACTCACGTCTTGGCCACACTTCAACACAAACAGTTAAGAAAGTCTTAAACACTTGTAAACTTGTAAAATACCTTACAACATAATTAACATTCATCTGTTTTGTGATACTTGTGTCAAAGGAAAATTACATCAGCTACCTTTTCATAAATCAACTGTTGTTTACTCTCATACTTTAGAACTTGTATACATAGATATATGGGAACCTGCACCTATTTCTAGTACGACTAGTGCTAAATACTATGTGGCCTTTTTAGATGCATATTCCAATTGATAATGCTAAAGAATTTTTAAGTCTTGATTCATATCTTAATAGTCATGGCATTTGACATCAGTTTTACAACGCTCACACACATCAACAAAACGACTCTATTGAGTGTAAACTTCGCCTTATAAATGACACACGTTTGTCTCTTCTTACTGGTGCCTCCCTTCCTCGAAAATTCTAGGATGAAGCTTTTGCTACTGCTTTTCATTTTATAAATACCTTGCCTACTGATGTTTTCATGGATGCTCACCTTATGAAGCTTTGTTTAACAAACAACCTGATTATAACTTTTTGAAAGTTTTTGGTTGTGCATGTTATCCGTTACTATGTCCATATAATAAGCATAAATTTGATTTCCTCTCTTCCCTTTGCTTGTTTTTAGGTCGTGCTAAAACCAAAGGCTATATTTGTGTTTCTCCATCTGGTCAAACTAATAGAAGTTACATGTGTAGTTTCATTGAAGTATATTCCTTAGATTAGCATCTTGTTGAAAGAAAGATTCTCACTGTTAGTATGCAAGATAAATTAGGTGAACTCTTATAAAGAAAAAAAAAAGTCACAGTTTGTAGGAAATGAACGTTTATATGCAAATGAACATTTGTTAGTTTATTTGAGAATAAGAAAGAATAATACAGAAAATAGAGCCAGGACACTGAACTATTTCTTGGACAAAAATCAGATAATCTGGCATGTGTGTTTGGTATTACTAACTCAAGAATAGTGATACTAAAGTTTCACCATATTTTGTACCTTTTCACATAAAAAAAAGGTACCTTAAGATTTTGTATGGTTACATCAAACTGTCTAATTTAGATGCAATCTAATGCTTCATCGCACTGGTAGTTCTATTTGTTTCTCCAAGTTGTATATATAATAGTTTTTCTTACAATCCGTGTTTATGCTTGGAAATGTTTCCTCTCTTTTGTTGATCTTTGTTTTGGTATATTTGAGCCAGTATAATTGCTATAATCAGGGAATTGACAATTGACACGATACTTAATAGAAATGTATTGAGTTGGATGATCAGCAAACATGTTAAATTATTCTTGTTCATGTGTGACCACTGGCAATTAAAAGGCTACTTTCTGTTTTAGATGTGTAAACTGATCACATGCCATACATATTTGTTAGGTCGTCATGAACTCTTGGAAAACACTGGTATTAATTGTGATGCCGTGGCTCGCACTGGTGATGCATTGGCATTGTCAGAACTATCGCTCAAATTCCTTGCACCTCTAAGAGTAAGCCTCCCCAATTTTGCTTGCTATTTCTGCATGTTAAGATATACACTTGTTGGGATGTAGTGTAAATTACCTCGTAATACAATTTTTTTAGTAACCTAAAAAGGGGATATGATGTTCGTATAAGCTAGTTCTATTTACTAATATTTGTTCTCCTTTTAAGAACATGCAACCAGAGTGGAGACAAATTTATTGTAAGGGTTAGGATTTCTGGCTCTTCGGCTGCTCGTTTATACTTTGATCACTTCATCTATAAGCTGCCAAACCAAGAGGTCTGTCTCCACCACTTATCATTTAGTTTTTTTTTTTCATCTTTGTGAATATTTGTTGATATTTGGTGAATTGGTGGCAGCCAATTCTGGAAGCCAAGGCCACTGCGGTGTGGCTTGACAAAAACTATCGCCCTATACGAATTCCATCGGACATAAAGTCTAAATTGGTAAAGTTTATTCGAGTTGAGGATTCTTAATTCAGTTACCTGATGATGACTATAGCTTATTGGGTAATAGAACATTCAATTATTTAAGTGAAGGCCTTTATTTTAGCTTGTGAGTGGGAAGGAGGGTAACGAGGCTCTGTAAGGGATCCACCAATAAAGTTTTAAACTATAAGAATATTAAATTCATGATGCTGAAAAAGAACAAATGTGTTTTCATTTTTCTTGTTCTTCTAAATCTGTACACCTTGTATGGCCTAAGTGAAAGAGGGGAAGGAATTACAGGCTTGAAGCATTTTTCCATGCCTCTGTATCCTTGGTTTCTTCAGGTGTTTGACAAAATGCCCTGTGGGAAATTATTGCCAAGTTTGTTCAATTATAAGCACAATGTGAACATAGTGAAGAATAGAAATGTTGCAGAAGGAAATTTCCTGATCAAATGAATGCTCAAACAGATCAGAAGGTGGTTTTTTAGCTGCTAATATAGCCTTTATTTTGTTTTATGCGGATTGCATTCTTCAAATTTGTGTAGTTACATGATTGGAACAACATTCGTCTTCATTGAATGTGTTCAACTTCGTTGGTTAATTCACTTCCGTTGAAAATGTTTGTTAATCTTTTCAAAATGTTTGACTATCGCGATCAGGAATTTATATACCCAAGAATTTAGCAACGAGACACATTCTTAGAAAATAAATGAAAAGGAAAGAATCAAAGCATCATTAAAATGATTCTTTGACCAATAATCTTGAAGGGACATGTTTTTTCCAACTATACAGTTCTTCTTAAATGCTTTATATTTTTTAAATTTAATCCATTAAAAAGAATTTGGTCCATTAAAATTACTAGAGAATATTCTTTTAAATTTTTTTAATCAATTAAAACATGTTATAAAAACATATAATAATTTCAGTATTTTTAATTGATAAAAACTATATTTTAATCTACTAAATTTTTTTCTTTTTTTCAGTAGTGTAAAGTATTTATCAGGAAACTTTCACTTTTTAATTGATTGAAAAAGTGACTTGAGAAAACTCAATTATATAATTTTGAAATTTATTTTATCAAAAAAAAATTGATCCATTAAAGTATTTATCATATAATTAATTAATAATTTTAATCCATTAAAGTTAATACAAAATATTCTTATTTTAATCAATTAGAAAAAGTGATAACTGATAACAAAATATTCCTTGTTGCTTTTATTGCTCTGTTCTCTTTCACAACGTCTTTGGTAACTGATAATGCTTATCTCCCTAGGAAATATAGACTTTTGAACAAATCCATGTTTGTCGCGCATTATGTACATGGGAGATAGCTGGATCAAAGTTAAAAATCTTTGTGTCAGGAAGTTGATAAAGGAAACAAATTTAGCTTATGTATCGAGAGATCTTTAATATATGATTTTAAAAGATTTTCTTTGGTAGACGAACATTCCCTAAGAACATAGAGTAATCACATGAATATTTATTTTAAATACAAGGTTTGCTTAGCCTATGTGTATAGCTTGACATTTGATGTGCATTCCATATGTTCTTATGTGCATATTCTCATACTTTGATAAAAATTGCATAATGTTGTATTGTATATCAAATAAAACACTTGCATCTTACCTGATATATTTTTATAGTCTTATAGAGAAAGTTTCATCATGTTTTATATTTAATTGTTTTGAAGCATTTATTAAAACCTTGGAACAATTACTATTTAGTTCTTGGCGGGTGTAACAAGACACCTTTGCTTTTCCTAAATTTTATTAGCCTCTAAACATTTAGATCTACAATGTCCAAGCTTCTTACACTCTTTCTTATATTCGGATCCAATGTTAAAATATGTTGTATCCAATATTACCAGTAGAAACATATCCAAGGAATATAGAGATAATATTTTATTATTAAGATTTGATTCACCGTTAAAAATAACGATAAAATGTTTTACAGTTAAGATGAGCATGATCCAATCACACTAAATAACCGCTGCATACTTTGTGTTAAAGATACGATTAAGAGTTGCAGCCAATCGAACTCCTCCTTGAGCTAACCGCAAATTCACTATCGGAAAACGTGAGAAGAAGTATTCATCTGCACAATGCATTTTCATGTTATAGTTACAAACAAAAATTGCTGATAAAAAATAATAGTTAGAAAAAAAAAGTAATATAAAAGAAAATGTTTCATAACTATCAAAACACAATTTCTACCTCCATCTACATGATTCTTTTCTTTGTACCTCCATAAAGTTTTTATTTCCAAAACTACCATTTGGCAAAGGTGTAAGTTTTTATTTCCAAAATTTTAGATTTTTTTTACTCCAAATTTTAGATTTCAGAATATTTTCAAACTTTGAAAATATATTCTAAAATTTAAAATACAATTTTTTATTTTAAATTTTAAAATTTGAAAGATATTTTCGATTTAAAAAGAGATATTTAAACTATAGAGGGTTTTTGTTATAAAGGGTCAAATAGTAGTTTCACTACCCCATGGAGGTGAAGAAAAAAATATGGAGGTGCAGGAAGAAGCTGACTCTAATTACTTACCATCTAGTACTGAACCTTCAGTGGCATCTTTATAGGCCCATTTACAGGAATCTTCCGCACTTTCAGATGCATATCTGAAAACTCACCCATGTTAACCAACTATATATTACTACAAATTTTCATATTTTTTGTAATTTTTCCATAAATATTTAAAAATCTACATGAAATTATTCATAAAAAGGTTATTTATTCTTGCAATTTTTTATAAAATATTTGTAACAAAAGCTTTAACAAAATACACACAAAAAATGGAAGCATACGTACAAAGCTGGGCATGATATGTCATTATTACTGCAGTGCTCCCAATCTTCTACTTCATTAGCCCATACTTTCTATTTGTTAAAAAAAAGTGAGAGTGAAGAAAACATAAAACTTCAACAACAAGAAAAAATCATTAGATTGAAGAGACCAAAACAGATGCCGAATTCAATACCGTAATATTCTTTTGAATTGCATCAACCAAGCCGTCAAAGTCCTCATCAAATCTTTCGAATTCTGTTTCAATTATGTTATCATCCCAAACCTGCACATGATATACTATTAGTGGAGTGTTAACAAATGAGGTTGGTGTATATATGGTGAAGGAAGCTAAGAATTTGACTAACACGATGAAGTTTTTTGGTTGTGTTGTACCAAAGAACATTAATTGTATTGCCACCCAGATCTGACACAAACCCACAGTGTAGAGGCTGCATATAATGGTGAATAAAAAGTGATTATACATTTTATATAATTGATATTATTAGAAGAAGTTATAAGAAAATAATATATAAGAAGATGTAGGAAATAGTCGGAGTTGTAAATCAACACGCTTGTTTTACAAGTGTTGTATTTAATTTACAACTGCAACGGTTACGAATAGTCGCATTTATAAATGAACTTAATTTAAAAAATGTCATTACATTTTTTTACGAGTGCGTTTGTTCGTAAAACCGCACTTAATAAGGCGTCATTGTTTTGTCTTTTTGCACTAGTGATAAGTTCTTATTATTTTGTATATATTTACATCACTCTATATATGGATAGGAAATATATAAAGTGTATAGAGACTTTCCTCAAACTTACAAGTTAATTATGCAGTGATACATCATCAATCATGAGATTCTATCATTATCAAACTAATTACGTAATTGGTAAAGATCATCAACTCTCAACTTATGTCACAGCGTCAAATAAAAGTAAACTTAATTTAATTTAATTTTACAAAATTAATTTAAAAATAAAATTTACACCAACTTATATACTATAAAATTTTATTATCTCTATTGGATACGGGAGACTTTTTTAAAAGGTAATAAGATAATCTTATGTCTAACTAAAAAATAAAAATTTGTTAACTAAGGAAGAAATTAAGTTTTTTCTTCTTTCATGGGTGAAAGAAGTTGATTTAAAACAAGTGTGGAATGCATATATAAATAAAAATATACCTGATGGATGTCTCCAATAAAATGTGAAAGGAAGAGAAGAGCTTCAGTGAGGTTATCTGATAGATAAGATAATGAAGGAAAAATTGTTAGCGTAAAAAGAAGAGAATATATAAGATTAGTTTGAAAGAAGAAGGGTTTACAATTAGATTGAGTGTAAGTTCCGTATTGGAGAAGCTGGTTGGTGTAGTTGGAAATGGCTGCCACAACACATCGGTTTTTAACTCCTGTTCTTTGATCTACACAATCTCCTGAATGTTCAAACACTCTTAAACATTATTCCAACATATATAATTATCAAACATAACATATTTCATGTTGTGCTCATTAATTTATAATATATAAATAACTGTAAATAATATTGTTTTATAAAATTGAAGCTTTTAATTTATTAGATACTTAATTTTAAAAAATATTAAGTAATAAAAAAAAATTAATCATTTATTAAAATATATTTAAATAAGTTTAAATCTAATTTATCATTATAACCTTAAAGAATCCAATCTACCTATTTTTAGTAGATGAGTGACAGATTGAGGGAAACTGAGGTTATTTGCTACCCTTTTTGAACAAAATATTGAAAGCAACTTACTGGTGTGATCGTAACTGCAAACGGAGTCAGCAGTATCAGCAAAGTGCAAGGCAGAAGACCAAGGAATGACCTTCCTCACATCATCTGGCCATGAACACTGACTAGCCAACTCATTTTCTGCAGATCTAGGCAGCAATTTGCTCACAGCTTCTGCAGCTGCACTGCTCAGGCGACCCTGAAAATATCAAATTCGAAAGTTGGAAGACAACATAAAGAGAGAAGAGAAAGAGAAGAAAATTATTGTTGTAGATCCCACATCGACTAAAGATCAGAGCCTTTCATTGTATATAAGTAGGTGTAAACTTCAATCTCATGGTTTTATGGAATTAAGTTAGACTTCACTTCATAATAATAACTATAGATAGATACCTGAGCAATCTTGCAAACAATGGCATGGCCATCTTTTCCCCACCCTTTTGCATTTGGAACCAAAACCATCAATGACAGTATCACCACTATCTCAATTCTATAACTCCCCATACTTCCCTGCTCCATCCCTCAAACCATACAACTTATATATAATAATTCTTCCAACCCTTGGAGAGATAACATTTTTTTTTCATGATTTTATTTTAAAAAAAATATTATGATGAGTTGGAGGAAGAAAAAATATATAAAATATTTTTAATTTCGATTATTGAGCCATATAAGACTATAATATTGATGATTTTGGAAAAATAATGATAATATCTTATTTTCAATAATCGAAACACAAAATTTATGATTAAAAATCGAGTTAATATAAGTATAATTTAAAAGAGTCATGAGCTTTACATTTCATTTTCTTATAGTTTAACTAATCTAATAAGTAATTCGTTTATAATTGTTAAATTACAAGAGTAAGGGGTGTGGATGAAAATTATTTAGCTGGCACTTAGAAATATAAATGATATTTATTAATAATTAACTATGTTTGGTTAAATTATCTTTGAACACTGATTTTATGAAAGTCTGATTATCTTCTTCAAGTGAATCTGATTAAGCACACAACTAACATTCACCATGTAGATGAATGAGAGATTAAATTCCAAAATTTTCTTATATTTTGGGATGTAAGTAATCATTATCTGACAATAAAAATTAAACTTTAAAACATATAAATAGATATTTTTACCTCATGTGAGAGACTAGACTTTTGTAGTATTTTGAAAAGGACTTGTAACGAATGATATAATATAATTTAAATAAACTTTCATTAGCATAAAATCTAATATCATATTAAATATATTAACTTTAAATTAGAAGAATAAAATTTAATTTATACATAATTATGTGTGTTAAGATGTTAGGATTATTCATTACATTATATTTAAGATATTTTGTTATTTTGAAAATTAGTATTGAAAATTAGTATTTTGTTATAGGTGGTGATCTGATAAACCCAACAAAACACTCGCTAGGATAGGATCGAAATGGCTTTGATACCATGTTACGAAATGGACTTTAAGCCTAACTCAACCCCATAAAACCGACTCATAAGGTTGAAGTTTGCATCCACTTATATACAATAAAATATCCTTATATCTAGTCGATGTGAGATCTCCAACAAGTATTTTATTTTTAAAAGACGTTTTAATAAGTTCTCAGAAATTTTTTTTATAAACTACTCTCAATTTCAACTCCTAAACGACCTAAAATTAAACACTTCACTGACACACAAACACGAAAATGTCTTTTTCATTCACACGTCTATATCTTTGATAGTTTCATTTCTTTAATAATATGAACTTTATTGGAGGCAGAAGAATGATTAGTCGATATGGGTAAGAAATGGAAAAAAGAAAAAGAAAAATTTGTAGTACCAGCTTGTGAGCTTTGAAGAACGCAAAGTTTTGTACTTTAATCCATAAATGTTAGCAACCCAATTAATATTCATTGAATTTGGTTTCATTGTATCTACTCATCGTACAGTGCTTGCCAAGTTTTACCCTTTTTTCCTTTTAAAATGGCAAGAGGTATATGTGTGCCAGAAATATTTATGTGCTTTAGGTCCACATGTACCTATAAGATATTGTCACGAGCAAAGCATGAGAAATATAATAACATATAAGGTATTGTGAGGACCAAAGCATAGAAATTATTATAAATCTTGATTTTCTCTGTCTGCAAATAAAAACTGTTCCCTTTTGCCATGTGAGTGTGATCATACACTGATACGCTTTTCTTTTTCTTAGAATTATTGTAGACACTGGTTAGTCAAAAGGAACTGGATTATATTTTATTGTTTGCTCAAGAGAATAAAAAAAAAAAATATTATTTCACAACACATGTTTGGACATAAAGTAAGTGGGTGATTAGTATTGTATTATTTAAATAGTTTATCTCTTATTAAATTTGTCAAATTACATAATTAAAAAAATACTTTGGTTCTGTATTTCTACACAACTAAATAACTCAACATTGTTGATTATTTATTTCTCTTTTCTCAACTTACTTTTATCTATTCACCTTGTATTTCTTTCTTCAAGATATGTCCAAATTTATCATGGGATTTTTTACTAATTTTTAGGAGATTTTTTTTTTCTTTTCTTTAATTAATCTAAAGACGTTCTCTTTTAAAGAAATAAATTTTTGTTTAACTTTTATTTATTTGGTTAACTTGTCCTTTAGAAGAAATATTTTCCTCTTTTAAGATGTTGGGTGCTAAAGTCATGATTTGGTAGCAAATATATATACTATCTTTCACAAAATTGCATCGAAGAATTATATGATTGAATTGAGGAGGTTTTTCATTTACCACGTAATGGTAGATATTTTTTTTTAACCTTCCACACATACTTTACATAAAATTTTTAAGGATTATAAAAAATGGGCAATAAGATGTCTTTGAGAAGTTTTAAAAGAAGATTGTCTTTGTTACTCTTCAGTTCATCGTTATAAAATATGTAGTAATATTGAAACAACTCAACTAATATTTTAACGATCTAATACACTTTAGAAACACTAGATATTTTTTTAGTAGAAAGTTTTGATGATTATAAATACAATTAAGTAAACTTAATCAAATGCATTATATTTTAATGAACATTCTAACATTGTTATGTTTAAAAGTGCTTCTATTATAAAAACCTCTTATCATATAGTTATTATATGCTAAAGTTTTTACATATCACATATTAAAGATTATTAAAGGTAACTTCATGTAATTTCAACTCATAAAAGAGAGGAAGTTTTAAAATTTGTTAAAAACAAAACATTAATAAGAATAAAATAAAAATAAATTTATAAAATATCTCACAATCTGTTTCAATTAAGAGAGAAAAAAAGAGAGAAAAGAAACCCATAAAGTCAAATTTGGAAATTTTAAAAATTTACTAAAAATAAAATATTAATAAGAATAAAATAAAAATAATTTTGTAAAATATCTCATAATCGATTTCAACTAAGAAAGAAAAAGAGAAATAAAATCCAGAAAATCAAATTTAGAAGTAACCGCTCACATTTTTAAAAATTTGCTAAATTTCATAAATTTTCAAAACTCACATTTGACATAAGTGAAAATGATAGAATATACTAATATATTAAGATAAAATGAAAATAATAAAAATGGAATTTTTAACTTTTTAACTTTTTAAAATTATAAAATAAAAAAATAATGACAATAGTAAAATATTAATAAAAATAAATTTGTAAAATATCTCACAATCTGTTTCAATTAAAAGAAAAAAAATAGAAAAAGAAACCCATAAAATCTAATTTGGAAGTTTTAAAAATTTGATAAAAATAAAATATTAATAAGAATAAAATAAAAACAAATTTATAAAATATCTCACAATCTCTTTCGATCAAGAGATAAAAGAGAGAAACTAAACCCATAAAATCAAATTTGAAAGTTTTAAAAATTTGCTAAAAATAAAAATTAAGAAAAATAAATTTGTAAAATATCTCACAATCTGTTTAAATTAAGAGAGAAAAAGAGAGAAATGAAACTCATAAAATCAAATTTGGAAGTTTTAAAAATTTGCTAAACAATCTGTTTCAATTAAGAGAAAAAAAAAAAAGAAATCTAGAAAATAACCACTCACGTTTTAAAAAATTATTAAATATAAGATATTTTTAAAATCCTAAACTCTAAAATTTTTAAAACTGCTATGTGATAAGTAAAACAGACCGAATATACTAAAATTTTGAATATAGTTTTAAAGGTGGGTTTTAAATATTATTTGAATGACTTGACAATTGAATAGTTACCATTTTCAGAATTAATTATTTCACAAAATTAAAATTTATAAATTGTTAAATTTGAATTTTTTTCACTGTTTGTTTAAAACATGGAAGAAGATTAAATAACCTTTTGTGAATACACTTTTAATACAGTATCTGCAGTAATTAAAGTCATTAAAATGACTTTTGATATTTAAAAAAAAAAAATTTATTTTCTTCACAAATCTCTTCAAATCATAATTTTTTTTAAGGAATAAAAACCACTTTTTTCTTGTTTTTCCACCGGCCGGCCCTAACTGCCCGCGTGAGCTCTTTCAATGGCGGGAGGGAAAGCGAAGAAGGAGAAGGCGGCGCCGCCGCAGCACATGCCGTACCAAGGAGGAATCTCCTTCCACAAATCGAAGGGGCAGCACATCCTCAAAAATCCTTTGCTCGTCGACTCCATCGTGCAGAAATCCGGCTTAAAACCCACTGACGTCGTTCTCGAGATCGGTCCCGGCACAGGAAACCTTACAAAGAAGCTTCTAGAAGCCGCCAAGAAGGTCATCGCCGTCGAAATCGATCCCCGCATGGTTCTCGAGCTCCAGCGACGGTTCCAGGGCACTGCTCACTCCAATCGCCTCACTGTATGATTCACTCTCTGTTTCAGTTTTCATTCCTAAGTTTTCCCCTTTTCAAAAAAATTATTTCGTGCGAATTGTCAATTTTTTCTATAAAAATTTAAAATAACCAGAAACACAAGAAGTTACTGGAGACCATTGCGGTCTGTGACCCCAAAAAACCGAACCTTTTTCTCTGGGGTAGCATGTTTGAATGAGGTTTTTAATAGCTTATCAGAACAATTTATTATGTATATTGAAGTGCTTATTTTCAATGAGTTATATGATGCATGGTGAACACAGAATCTGTTTGGATTAACATGTTTTTGTATAATGTTTTATTTATTTTCATGGTTTCAGGTTATCCAAGGTGATGTGCTGAAGACGGAACTTCCTTATTTTGACATATGTGTTGCAAACATTCCGTACCAAATATCTTCTCCTCTGACATTCAAGTTACTGAATCACCAGCCTGTATTTAGGGCTGCAATCATAATGTTCCAGAGAGAGTTTGCCATGAGACTGGTTGCTCAGCCTGATGATAAACTGTATTGTCGTCTTACGGTGAACACTCAACTCCATGCTCGAGTTTCCCACCTCCTCAAAGTTGGAAGAAACAACTTCAGGCCCCCTCCCAAGGTTGATTCCTCTGTAGTGCGAATTGAGCCCAGGAAACCTCGCATTGAAGTTAAGCAAAAGGAATGGGATGGCTTTTTGCGGATTTGTTTCAACAGGAAGAACAAAACACTTGGTTCAATATTTAGGCAGAAGAGTGTAATCTCCTTGCTTGAAAAGAACTACAGAACTGTGCGGGCGCTGGAACTTGGACAGAAAGATTCACTGAAGGAAGCAGATACCAAAATGGACTTCGCTAGTTTTGGTGAGGATCAAGGTATGGAGATGGATGATGATGATGAAGCAGATGATAACGAAATGGAAGTTGAGAATGGGGAAGCTGATGATGTGCAATCTGAATTCAAGAACAAGGTTTTGGGTGTTCTCAAGGAAGGAGATTTTGAAGAAAAGAGGTCTTCCAAGCTCACATTGCAGGAATTCTTATACCTGCTTTCTCTGTTCAACAAAGCTGGAATACACTTCTCCTGATTTTAGATGATCAATTTTCTTGATAGCTTCTTTTTTTTAGTCTACACTATTTTTTGCCTATTAGTCTTATCATTAGGCTGCATTTTTCAAAAAAGAGTGGTATCAGATTAACTTTTCTTAAACATAGTATAATTTTGTTGTTCTCCTTCTTCAATGTGTAGTACTACATGTAATCCATAGTGTTTTGATTAAATTATGTTCTTCCTTCATTACTTTATGAGGATTTGCAACTTTGAGTGTTGTCATGTTCATTCTCTTATGTCATATATCTTATTTTTTTCCAATGATTGAGTCATATTTTGTAGTATCCCTTTATTGATTAAAATATTATTTCATAATAGTTGTAAAGAGTAATTTATTTTTTAAAATATTGATTACATTCCTTATGCATATAAAGGATATTAGTGAGGCATAATATAATAAAATTTATATTTTTCAGATAAATCTTTTGAAGTGTTTAATTATTAAAATTTTATTTTATTAATATTATTTAATTTAAGTTTTCTATTTTTTAGAATTAATTATTTTTCTTATACATGTATAAAATGCTTAATGAACAATCTTAAAAATCCCTTTTGTTAGTTGAATCTTTTAAATGTTTACAAAATAGGAAAATTTAAAATTCTTTTTATTAATATTAATTATTTAAAAATTGTACTTTTAAATATTAATTACTTATACGCAAATAATCGCTAATCATACAAATTTGTATTTTAAAATTGAGTTTTTTCAAATATCTAATGGATTAAGAATTATAAAATTTATTAATATTGATTTATTTAGAATTTTAAATATTTTCCACTTTTACGTGTAAATAATATCAAGGTTATTTCCTAGTTAAAGGTATAATTACATGAAACTTTATTAATTATATTTTATGTATTAACTAATAAAATTTAAATTTTGAATATTGTTTTAAAGGGTGGGTTTTAAATATTATTTGAATGACTTGACAATTGAATAGTTACCATTTTCAGAATTAATTATTTCACAAAGTTAAAACTTATAAATTGTTACCATCTAAAAATTTGATTTTTTTTTGGAGAATACACTTTTGATACAGTGTCTGTGGTAATTAAAGCCATTAAAATGACTTTTGATTTTTTATTACACAACGTAAAAGTATTTTATTTAGCATAATTTTGTACAAATAAAATTGTTTGAACTCCCAATAAAGAATATAAACAAGGTTTGAAATTGAAGTAACATATTAAAAGTTATATGGATAAAGAATTTGATCATTTTAAGAAAATTTAAATATATTAAATTTCAATTTATTTTTAATTATATATAATTCATTTTTTAATTTTTTGTAGATATAGCAATTAAAAGTTATTACATTTAAATGTTCTTATTATCAAGTTGTTATTTATATTAGTTGATAATTGTTGTCTTAATTTAAGAATTTTTTTTTTCAAAGAAATTATTGAAGAAATGAGATATTTCCTTTCAAACAAATAAGATTGGACAATGTTTTTCAATATTGTTTGGTGATTCTTTCAACTTTCTTCATATATAAACTTAAGACTCAAATCTAAATATTTTATATTATATAAAAATAATTTTAATATTTAATTTAAATTATAAGACTTATATAATTTGGAGAGATTTATGTAATTATATAATAAAAGTTTATGTACTTTATATAAGTTGTGAATATTTTTTTTTACTCTGTACTAAATGTCTGTTTAGTGAAACCTTTAAGTCTAATTTCTCAAATCCTTAGTCTATACAAAATAACTTAAAAGTGAAAAGACCTTTAAATAAACAATGATTTATAAATTATTATTTATGGTTTATTTTTGTGTGTGTTTTTCTGCATTTTTATTTTTAAATAAACGATATTACTTATTCATAGACTTGTATTGTTAATATAATTTTTTAGTTTATATATTTCTAAAGATAAATAAATATAAAATTTATAGTTTGTAGTTTATTTTAATAAATATATATAACAATAATAAAAATAAGAAATAAGAAATAAGAAATACATGTAGATGTAGATACAATGTTTATTTATTTTGTGATTGATACATGTTTATTTCATTCTGTGAAATAAAAAAATAAGAAATACATGATAGATGAATGTGTTTGGTGTAATTTTTATGATTATCATATATATATATATATATATTTGTATATATTTGTTAAAATAAATTATAAATTTTTATATTTATTAACTTTTAAAAATATATATAATTTATAAATTCATATCAACAATATAACTATAAATAATGATGTGATAGATGAATGTGTTTTCATTAATAATAAAAATAAAATATATTGATAAAATACTTACATAGTAGTTATAAAATAAATTCTCCTTATTAATAGTTAAATCTTATAAATATTGATGATGATTATATATTAACATTTATTTTATTTTCACTGTAACTATATTTTTATTAATTTGTATATGAAAATATATTCTTATTAATAGGTCTTCTCTAATGTTTTTTTTTTTTCATTAAAGAGATTATGTATTTTTGTCTATTATTTTTTCCTAATTTTCTAAATTAAAAAAAAAAAAAACAGTCCTTCTATATTTTGATTGGGGAGAAAACTGGTTTTAAGATAAATTTATTTCATCAACTTTGTAATTATTTTAGGAATTTCATTTCAAATCAAAATATAAATGAACGAGGTTTTTTATTTTTTTATTTAGAAAAAAATGAATAGACAAAAAAATCACTTTGCATAGATCATTTTAAGAATAAGAACTTTGTAATCGTTTTGAAGGCAAACACTTTTAGAAAAATATATTTAATAATTTATCTTCAATAGTAATTTTGAAAATATTTTTATGAATATATTTTATTTTTTAATTATTATTTTAAACTTTAATATTTAGTTTTAATATTTTTTGAAATTATTAATGATTGAAAATAATCTATATAATAGTTTAAATTACTATCATGATAAAAGTAAAAAAAAAATACAAAATAAATATTTACATTGTGAAAGTGCGAAAATCAAAATACTTGTAAAAAAGCATTTCGTGTTGGCAAAGACACACATCTGAAGTGCATAGTCTTAAAAAGAAACAAGAGAGGGTAAGGTCCTGTTTGGATCAAGGTGGGGATTTGTGAGGAGGGGAGGGAGTGGATTTGTGAGGATTAGAGAGGATGTGTGAGGATATGTGAGGTTGTTTGGATTGAGGAATGATAGAGTGGATTTGTGAGGATAGTTTATTCTAAGTTTACAAATTTGTCCTTGTTATTAAAAAATATTTGAATAATGAATTATGATTTTGTGTGTGTAGGTTTGAATTAATTAATTTTGTTAATATATAATATTCATAATTACTTATATTTTATAATAAAAAATTTAAAAATATAATAGAAAATATTTTTGTGTTAAATTGAAATAAAATTATTAAATATATTAAAATTTATGAAAATAATA
>Ga0123342_1004212_pt1 | contig 22221 bp, 12 predicted proteins | sample Turbeawhitnodule_FD_89960 | JGI IMG/M metagenome (GOLD analysis project Ga0123342, IMG submission 89960) | Root nodule microbial communities of legume samples collected from Mexico - Turtle bean Mexico white nodule | ecosystem: Host-associated > Plants > Roots > Nodule | place: Mexico: Nepantla... | reverse complement strand
TTATCTTTAAAATATTATTTCATCCAACTAAATAATAATGAGGAGAAAAAATGAGAGTGACGTAAATAGATAGGACTTAAGAGGTTTAATCTAAGAAAATACACTCAATAAATATTAATATTTTAATTATTTATAATTTTTTTAATTTTAAAATTTATTTTAACATTTTGTATGAGATGTTTTTTTTTTTTTTTTTGTTAGAAATACTAATATTTTGTTTGTTGTAGGGGTAAAGTGAAACAGGGTGTAAAGATATAATCACCCTTAATCTAAACCGAACAGCAGGTAATCTAAACCGAACAGCAGCTGTCACCTTCTCCTTCATCTATAAATACGCACATGCAAAGCGTTGTGATAGCAGCACAAGGCTCTGAATATACAACTAGCTTTGAAGAATAACCATAACCATGCCGTTGAACATAACATCTATCAAGACATCCTCTAATGGAGCGTGGCAAGGTGATAATCCTTTAGACTATGCCTTCCCACTCCTAATACTTCAAATCATCTTAGTCCTCATCGTCACTCGCTCCCTCGCTTTACTTCTCAAACCTCTCCGACAACCCAAAGTCATTGCAGAGATTCTGGTATGTCCCACTCATTCCAATTAATATTATTAAATTCAACAAAGTTTGCGCTAATGCACTTGAAACACTTCGTACTCAATCATGCTTTCTTTTTTCGATGTGATTAGTTTTAAAATTACTGTTAATATGTGAAGGGTGGAGTTTTGCTGGGGCCATCGGCACTGGGAAGAAACAAAACTTATTTGCATCGTATGTTCCCTTCATGGAGCACGCCAACACTGGAATCTGTAGCAAGCATAGGTCTTCTTTTTTTCCTATTCCTTGTAGGTTTGGAGCTCGATCTCAATTCCATTCGCCGGAGCGGCCGAAGAGCCTTCAGCATCGCCGCCGTGGGGATATCTCTTCCTTTCGTCAGCGGCATCGGCATCGCCGTCGTCCTCCGCAAAACAGTGGACGGCGCAGACGAGCCCGGCTTCGCGCAGTTCATTGTATTCATGGGCGTGGCGCTTTCCATCACTGCATTCCCGGTACTGGCGCGCATCCTGGCGGAGCTGAAGCTCCTCACGACGCGCGTGGGGGAGACCGCGATGGCGGCGGCGGCGTTCAATGACGTAGTAGCGTGGATCCTACTCGCGCTGGCGGTGGCTCTGGCGGGCAACGGCAGCGGGTCCCACAAGAGTCCTCTGATATCGGTGTGGGTTCTGCTCTCGGGGCTGGCGTTCGTGGTTTTCATGATGGTGGCTGTCCGACCGGCGATGGCGGTTGTGGCAAGGAAGGGCGAAAACGACGCGACTGACGAGTTTTATGTTTGTTTGACGCTGGCGGGTGTGTTGGTGTCGGGATTTATGACGGACCTGATCGGGATTCACTCTATATTCGGGGCCTTCGTATTCGGGTTAACGATTCCAAAGGAGGGAAACTTCGCGAAGAAGCTAATGGAGAGGATCGAGGATTTTGTTTTAGGTTTGTTGCTCCCACTCTACTTTGCCTCCAGTGGCTTGAAAACCGATGTAACCACCATACGTGGCGCTTCCGCGTGGGGGCTTCTGGTTCTGGTCATAGCCACGGCTTGTGCCGGGAAAATTCTTGGCACCTTCGCCGTCGCCATGTTCTGCAAGATCCCCGCCAGAGAATCTCTCACACTTGGCTTTCTCATGAACACCAAAGGCCTCGTTGAGCTCATCGTACTCAACATTGGAAGGGAAAAAAAGGTCACTTTCTTTCTTTTCATACTTTTTTACATATACTCATGTTCACATACACTAATCTTGCTCCATACACATGTTCACGTATTAATTATAAACCCCTCTTTCAATCACAATTTAAAATTTGTCACTTTAGGAGAGATCTTTCACTCTCCTTGAAGTTTCCTTTTCTATATTCCTTATAAATATTATATTGCTTTTAAATAAGACCTATTGCAGATAATATAAATCTCTCAACATCAAAACTTTCTCTATGTCAATAGGAGGCTGCTGATTAAATACCACGTGGCAGAATAAAATACCACTGCCTTCCAACACCTGTCTCTTTTAATCGAGAACCTAGGGTGAATCTTTGAATATTATTCTAATATAAAGAAGAAGATTAGTTACACATGATATAGAACTAGAATAATTATACCAAATTCTTTTGAATAGTCACCCCCTTTGTTGTACAAGCCATTTGTTTGACTTTTACATGGTGGATTTTGTGGGTTAAGAAGATAGGTTAGCCAAAGTAGACGAACTTGAGTAAAATATTTCAAAGGAATTTTTTACAAGTAAGCCTTTCAATTTTCCTACATTCTTTGAACACCTAATAATTTTTTTTTTCTAATTAATTCATCCTGAATTATTAAATATTTTAAAAAGAAAATGTTATTTATTAGGTGTTGTAGAAAATGGGGTGTTTGTGTATCATCACTATATTTCAAAACATCGTTACCTTCAAAGTGGAAATGTATTTTATTGCAGCCGTCACAGTTTTGTTGCAGTTGAGTAGCCAAGTCCAAGTCGTATAAGATGGGAAGTTAGATCAAAACTGTGACTGGTCTAAATGGCATGTCATTTACGTTTAAACTTTTTTTCGTGATTCCTGAAACGATAATCTTGTGAACTAAGACTTTCTTGATTCCCTCGTGGGCCCAAAAGAACATGGTATCAATAAATTTCGTGACATTTATTACCTTATAGTTCCTTAGGCACAACGAAGAACTTCATTTTGGTTTTTTTTCCTATAAAACCTGTTATTCTCAATTCAATTCCATCTGATTTATATCTGATTTTGATAAAAACAAATATAGCATTGCCACTCCTACCTTTCAAAAAGTAGACAAGATTCGGTGATAAGTTAGGATGCTAAAACTAGTTAGTGCAGTCTATTAATGTTTTATCATTTACTTCTCTGAGAAGAGTAGGTGTAAAGTTATGGGAGTCAGAACATCTTATCAAGGAATGTGAAATTGGTGTTGTAAATAAAGAAATGCAGTACATAGTCCAAATAAGGAAAGAGACAATCAATCCAAAATCATCTATAAATAAATAACATATAGGACACCACATATTGAATGCTTTGATTAATATCTCTTAGACGTTACATATTTTCATCATGATTATATCTATATTAGCTTTCCATTTTGTAATCATTTTGCTAGAATCAATTTTATTTGTTCACACCAAATTTTATACATTTTCAACTTGTTTCTTTATCTGTTTTATTCTTAACAATATCCCTCACTATGCTTAACTTTTACTTACAGTAAAAATGGTTAACCAAATATCAACATGTAGACATGTTGCCATCTTCATTAATAGTCTTTTTATTTATTTTTAGGACTAAGAAACTGTACACCTATATATATATATATATATATATATATATTACTAATAGTTTTTCACATATTGTCCCCATTCTTTAAACTTTACACCCTTAATTATACAATAAACTATATTTTGTAACTAGAATAGGATGTGGATTGTAAATAGTTTCGAGTTCCTAGTTGATTCCATAGAGTAAGAAGAGTTATTTGTGTCTACTTGGAGAAGGAGATGGTTTAATTTTGATAAATGGTGTTAATTTTTCAGGTTTTAAATGCTGAAATGTTTGCAATTTTAGTTCTTATGGCTCTATTCACTACCTTCATCACAACACCAATAGTGATGGCCATCTATAAACCAGCTCGAGGGAACTCAATGAAAGCCCCGCGGAAGCTAAGTGACAGTTCCCGGGGTTCTAGGGATGAAGTGATTAAGAAGTTCAGAGTCTTGGCATGTCTCCATGGACCAGCCAATATCCCTTCAATCATAAATTTGATTGAATCAACTCGAAGCATAAAAAAGTCCTTCATAAAGTTGTTCATGATGCACCTTGTTGAGCTCACAGAGCGTTCATCCTCTATCGTCATGGTTCATCGTGCCCGCAGGAATGGTTTCCCTTTCTTCAACCGCTCCCATCGTGACCAGTGGCATGACCGAATTGCAGGAGCCTTTCAAGCCTACAGTCAACTAGGCCGAGTCATGGTTCGCTCCACAACCACCGTGTCTTCTCTCTCCACCATGCATGAAGACATCTGCCACGTGGCGGAGGAGAAAACGGTGACCATGATCATTTTGCCCTTCCACAAACACTGGAGGACAGAAGTGAATGGGGACAACCAGAAACATCAAGTGGTAGAAAACGCAGGTCACGAATGGAGAGTGACGAACCAGAAGGTACTTATGAATGCACCTTGCTCAGTGGTCGTGCTTGTGGATCGTGGATATGGTAATTTGCCACAAACTCCAATCCCAAATTCCAATGTTTCCCAACGAGTGTGCATCATCTTCTTCGGTGGCCCAGATGATCGTGAAGCTCTAGAGTTGGGGAAGAAGATGGTTGAACACCCAACAGTTAAAGTAAGTGTTGTAAGGTTTATTGAAAAGGATGGGTTGGATGAGAACAACATCGTTTTAAGGTTCTCACCTGGCCAAAACAACGACGAAAGTTACAGCTTCTCCACTGCCAAAGTGAATCACCAGAAAGAAAGGGTAACGCTCTAAAACACTTACAAATTGCATAACAAGCTCAAGTTATACATAACAAATTGCATTCTGTTTTTATAATGGAGATAAAAAGAGATTTTTTTGAAGATATATATATACTTAACATTGTATTACTCTCATTGATGAATTACAGGAGTTGGATGAGGAGGCAATTAAAGAGTTTGAAAGCAAGTTGAATGACATGGTGGAATACATTGAGAAGTTCAGCGAGGACGTTGTGGAAGACGTATTAGTAATAGGAAAAAGTGGGGATTATGATCTCATAATTGTTGGAAAAGGTCGATTCCCATCGAATATGGTTGCTAAATTGGCAGAAAGGAAACCAGAACATGCCGAGTTAGGTCCTATTGGAGATGTTTTATCTTCTTCAGAACATGAGGTGTTGTCATCTATATTGGTTATTCAACAACATGATGCGACATTGGTAGATTATGCTCCGGTATGCAAGGTGCATGATGAGCATCGCTTGGTCAACAATCATGAATCATCTCGTAGAGTAGGAATTTCAATTGGAGATGACAGTCCAGTGTAATATGCATTTTCATTTGTAGGCAAAAAATGTAATCAAATCTTAAACAACATCTAAAAAACATTCTCTCTTAAGGATGTTTGTTTAAGTAAAACCACATTACCTTATATATAAAATAACAAAGTCTTTTATACTAATATCACAACAATAAAAATGGATGAAAAACTAAAAAAAGACGCCATATTATAATTAGTGTGGGCATAACGTCCCATACACCGTGGGCGCTTAAGGCTGAATCTTCTATTAACTCAGCTCTCGCTTACTGCACATTAAAAAATTAAAAAGCGAGGACCAAGTTCAAACTAAAAGAGCTAAGCTCTAACTTGAGTAAACACGAACAAACTTAAAGGGGATTTAACCCTCGCTAAACATGCATACTAGAAGTAAAAAAAAAAAAAAGTTGTTAAGGATCAAATACCATCCTAGAATCAGTGAATTTTATTCGGCCTCACAAATTAAGTTTTCAATAGAAGTAAAAAAATAACTCCAAACTCATCACGGTCTCATCATTAAAAAAAGTGTTTATTTACAATTATTATATATGGATTTTTCCGTATAAAAGAATAAAAGTTATTATATAAAAATTATTTTCGTATGTAAGTTAAAAATGATTATATACGAATTTAGTTCAGTATGTAAATAAACGTTACATATTAATTTTTCGTATGAAAGTGAAAAATAATGACCTATAAATATTTTAGATTCTAAAATAGTCTTTAAAAGTTTAACAAAGACTAATTTAAAATATAAAGTTATTAGTGATTAAACATTCATAGTTAATTATTAGATATCAATTTAAAAATTACTTTATAACTTTTTATTAATAATATAACCAACCAATAATTTTTTAATTTATAAAATAGTATATAATTTAGTTAATATAGTAACTAATTATTTTGGTATATAAAATTAGTTTATATTTAATGATTTTATTGTAATATATGTGTTGGTGGAATCTTGTCAGAATGAGTCTTGGTTTTTTTTTTTTTGTCTTTATGTAATTTCTATTTTTGGTGTGGAGTGAGACACTCCTAGAAGATTTTTATATAAATTTTGTTTTTCTATGGTGTGAGGTGCTCCTAGAAACGTTTTTTAGCCAATGTTTTTAGCTTGAGAAATTCTCCTACCTATACAATGACATTTAATCTTTGGAGAAATGGGGTGTACGTATATCTAGACTTATACATGTTTTTTATGAGCATGAGGCTATGATTCAATTATTTTAGCTTTTTGTATACACGTTGAACTACTCTTTAATATTTTCATTTATTAAAATTCTTTATTACCCAAAAAAAATCAAGTCATTTCTAATTTAGCTTTTATTCCCCTAAGTTTACACAATTGATTGGAGTAGTCATTCATACATTAGGTTAAACTTTCCTAGCGTATGACTCGATTATACTTTGATTTAAAATTATACCTTTTCTACAACAACACAACTAAATAGTTTTAGATATCATTATACATTATATATAATAATATTCTAAACAATTAATGAATATTTCCTTCATATTTCAACAATAACTATTTCAATTTGCAACATAAAACATTCTTGAAATCTTCTTATAACTAATATAATAAGTTACTATATTTATCGAGAAATTTTCTTATAAACAAATTCAAACAATGTAATTTAATTGTAATGATAAGTTGACACCACACGTATAAAAAATTCACTTAACAACCTAATAAATTAATATTTTAATTATATTTAATTTATTTATTTTATTAAAAATATTATTATATTATTATAATTGGTTGTCAAGTAGACGTGGTTTGTTATTAGGTGTCAAAGTGATATTTTTCGGTCAATAACAAAAAACAAATTAATTTGCATTAATCATAGAATTTAAATTTTAGTTATGATATTATTTCTACATTAGAATTTTTATAGGAAGGTTATAGAGTAGATTGTTGGTTATTAGAGAAGTGGATGATATTTAATTCATCCCTTATTTAACAATTGTGGTAGAAGAAGATGAATGTCTTACACCAAATGAGATCACACCACCGTCAACAAATGGATCACTACTATTAGATCCACTATATAAGACAAACATAATAAAGAAAAACCATTATTTTTATGGTATTACATGAAAAAAATAAGAACTTAATAATAAATAAAAGTTATTATATAAGTAAACCTAAACCTAATGTCGGATGAGAAAGATGTGGTAGTGGAGGATTAATAGTAGTTATAGAGAATGGGATCCCCTGAGTCTGAACTGTGGAATGATGTCCTAGAGTTCAAATATAGATACTGGAGCATGGTAAACTCAAGTACACTGGTTCAAAAAAAGTATAGATCTAGATGGTGGAATGATTTATACAAAGTTAGCCTCTTAGATCAAGGAAGCAGATGGTTCAAATTAAATCTGGTTTGGCAAGTAGGATTCGGGGAAAAGTTCAAATTCTGGGAAGATGAGTGGTTAGCAAATTCCCAACTCAAAAGAGAGATACTCCATAATTTACAATAATTCCTTTCTTAAAGATAACCCTATTGGTTTCTTCGGAAGGTGGTCTAGTGAGAGGTGGGAGTGGGATTTTGGCTATAGAAGGGAGTGGTTCGAATGAAAAAACACCTATGGCAAAAGATTTTATGTCATGCTTGTCACAAGTTTCCTACTTTCAGAGAAGGAGGATTTATGGTTATGGAACGACCCTCGTCCTATAGTTTCTCAATAAAATATGCTTATAAAAAGTTAGCAAACCATGGAATTGAGGGTGTAATCGAGTTGTTTGCACATCTTTGGAATCTAAAGGTTATGTCATCGGCTCAGTTTAATGTATGGAGGGCCTTATAAGGATAGTAACTAAGTTGAACCTGCACAAAAAAGGTTTGAGGTTGAGGGATACATTATGTGTGTTATGTGGGAGGGAATAGGAGTCAACTTCACACATTCTTGTTTAATGTAAGGTATCAACTACAGTGTGTAATTTGTGCAATAATTGACTTGGAATTAGCTCGATGAACCACAATGAGTTGACTAATCATTTTGAACAATTCTCATGTATCTTCTTTAATAAAGAAGGAAATAGATTGTGGAAAAATTTATGGGTATCTGTGATATGGTGTATCTGAAAGCATAGAAACAAGGTTATCTTCAATTAAGCAAAGATAGATGCAGAGGAAATCCTTACCATGACACAAGTTCAATCATGAGCATGGATGAGAAATAAAGTAAGGTCAAGTTTTCTTTTTTTGATTAGATCTTATCCCTTATCTTGACAATAACCTGACAAAAACTGAGCCAAAGAAAGAATTTCAGAAAAATCCAGAATTTCCTCATTAAAAACTATCTTATTTCTATGACGCCAGATTTCACTAACCATAGCTATCCATATATTACCCAATCCGAGATTTACGTCCAACAATAAAAAAAAACAAATAAAAATATTCTTCCTTTTTTCCATAAAAAAGTGCACAAATCATTTGTGACCATCACTTACTCCTACCTTCTTTCTCCATCACTTTCAAATACGTCAAATCATTGGCAAAATTCTTATTTGGGTACAAAAGAAGTAATTATCACTAAAATTGTTAAATTGGTAAGAATTTAGCAATGTATGATATACAACAAAAGTATTCCCTAAACATACCGAAATATAGTCAAAGAAATTCTGTGATGCTTCAAAAGATCCAATAAAAAAAGAATGCAATACTTTTAGGATTTTTATTCGATTTTCTTAACTCGAGAGACTATAAAGAGTACTATCATTTGGAATATTTTTATTTTATTTTAATGGTACTAGAACAGAGAAATGTAAAAAATATGAGATACTTTATTATAAAATTTATGAAATTGTGATCTGGAACACTTTTATTTGCAAGATTCTTTTTATAAAACTTAAGATAAGTTATCATTATACTTATGATTTAAGAAAATTATATGTTTTGAGACTTTAAACTGAATAAATTATCTTGAAAGATGAAATCATTCTCAACACTTTTCAATAAGTTATCTTGAAAAGATGAAATCAGTCTCAACACTTTTTGAATAAGTTATCTCAATGGATGTTTTTGTGAAATAGTTTTTATACAAGAAAATAAAAGAAGGAGTTATAAATGAAGCAATTCCTTAAAGTAGTTACGTGAAAGTTGCAAAAGACAAATAACATATCATACTTGGATAAAGCTTATAACATAATTATCGTTGAGAGAAAGTTAATTTATTTTTAAAAAGTACTAATTGTTGTTGTAACCCCATAAATAAGATTTAATAGACTCATACACATTTGTAACATAAATACTCATTCTAACACACTCCAAAATATAATAGTAAAAAATCAATTTATTATTATTATTATTATTATTATTATTATTATTATATTAAAATGTGAATTTTAAGTTTAAATCAATAACTAAACTTGACCTATGTACACTTATCTATATATTGTGAACCCTCTTTGTTTCTAATTAATATGTATCTCATTGTGCTTCTTAAAAAAATATTCTTTTTATTTTTAATGTATTTTTTTTCTTTAAATTGTTTTCTTTTACGTTAACATTATATTGCATTCACTATTTTTTATGTTGATACCTATCATATTAATATTTTTCAAAAGAATGATAATATGAACTATATATTTTGTTTACACTACAATAAAATCATTAAATAGAAACTAATTTTAGAGACAAAAAATAATTAGTTGCTATAATGACTAAATTATAGACTATTTTAAAAATTAAAAACATTATTGATTTTTAAATTTGTTTTTTATTAATGATAAATAGTTTCTAAATTGGTATCTAATTAACTACCAAGATTTTTGCTACCAAATTTAGAATCTAAATAATTAGTAGTTAAAATCTTGATAGCTAATTAGGTACCAATTTAGAAACTATTTATAAATAATAGAAACTAATTTAGAAACCAATAATTTTTTTAGTCTCTAAAATTATCTCTAATTTAGTTATTATAGTAATTAATTTATTTTTTCTAAAATGGATTTCTATTTAATGATTTTGTTACCTCTTAATAAATCAATTTGTAATAATTAATATTAAAATAAACGTTATATATATATATATATATATATATATATATATATATATATTGATTCTGATATATACACTAGATTAGATATCATATATTAACATTAAAAAAGAAATAATCAATCTGAGTTGAAAATCTTGTACTGTTGACCATTATCAAGAAACTCAGTTTTTACCTAAAGCCAATTGACACGTCAAGCAGGACAAACATTCTTTGAATTGTAATTGTATATCTAATTTTTTATTATGTTATAAAGACTTGTATGTAATTTTTATTTATAAACTTGTAAGTATTTAGGGAGTGGTAAAATAGGGGATATGACAAATAATACAAATATAAATAATTGTAATAATAATAATAATAATAATAATAATAATAATAATAATAATAATAATAATAATAGTTTGGTACATTTAATATAGTCTCGTATTGTTTAAGAATTTAAGTCAATAACAGTTTATATACACATTTCATTTTAATCATGTGAGACATCATTTAAATACAAAACTGTTATGGAACTTTGAATTCAAAACAAACACTGAATATAATAATTAATTTTAGTCATTTCATTTAAAAGACTTGAAGTTAAAAAAAAATAAAAAATTATACTAGTAATGAAAGAATAGCAAATGTGTCAAATATATATTAGACAATAATTTATAATTTAATTCAAATAAGAGTGAGTCCATTTACAAGCTAACCATAGTTAAACATTGTTAGTGTGGTCTAGCGACTTGAATTAAGACGACACATCTTTTTTCTTTCAATCTTATACGTACAAAGTTAAAGATATTCTTAGACAATGCTATCTTGATAAGGTTCCATATGTATATGACTTGGATAATAAATATAGAATCAATTAATAATGATGGGACAAAGTTTACATACAATTATGATAGAGGTTTTGAAGCTGGAAATATAAATGTTGATATAATGATAAGAAAACTTTCAACTTGCTATACCTTCTTTTTGCATCTCTTTCAAATTCGTCAAATCATTGACAAAATTCTTATTTTGGTACGAAAGAAGGAATTATCGGTAAAAGTGCTAAACCAAAATAATTTAGGCATTATAAGCGATCATGGCATGAAAAGCAACTTGATAAGAATTTAGTAAATGAATGACATCCAACAAAAATATTCCCTATAGTCAAAGAAATTGATGCTGCAAAAGATCCAATAAAAAAAGCTATTCTTTTAGGGTTTCTATGCGATTTTCTGACACACAATTTTAGGATTTCAAATTAGTACACAAGATTAATTTCAATATTATGTCGTAATTATACAGGAAAACGACTTTACATCAGTTGAAAATTTTCCTATCCAACCATTTTATAATTAATCAGCATATACGATGCAAGTCGGTGTCTTTAGAATTTGGATTTTAACTCTCACACAATATATGTGAACATATAAGAAGTAAACGGATTAGCACTACAATTTTTTTTTAAAAATTTTACTAGGTTTCTTAACGGATGTTACAATAGTTTCCAAACACATACTTGGGTTTTCAAACACATGTTAAGTGTTGATGGCTTTTTTAAATAAATCGTTGATATTTTAAGAAAATGCGGAAGTGACATTTTAGAGTTGGAGGAAGATTCCTAATGATTATAAAAAAAAATATAGTTAAAGAATATTGTCCAGGTAATGTAAAATTTTAATTTATAATTTACTTGTACTACAATTGTGTTAAATTTAATTGTTTTATGTTTTGAATGTTAAATTTGATGTTCTTTCTGATTTTGAACTTTGACAACAAAGAAATGATAAAACACATCCTAGAGAATTGAATGCCGTGGATCTAGAAGGAAAAAATAGAAACCTTTTATGGAGTTAGAGTTGGGTCATTGGCCATCTAATATGAATTCACCATTTGTACATTATTTCGATATCCAAACCTTAAAGTTTACTAAAATTACAAGTAGTTTGATATTAATTTGTGCATCATTTCAAAGTTATAAGCGACTCATTCTTTATTTGTATATCATTATAATGTCTAACCTCAAATTTATTATAGTTATAAGTAACTAGTTTTAATTTATACATCATATGATCGAAGTGTAGAATCAAAATCACTAGTGTTTTAAATGACATGGTCTTAATTTGTACAACATTTCAGCATTCAGACTCAAATTTATTAAGATTTCAAGTTATTTGGTCTCGATTTTTTAAGCATTCCAACATCATGCCTCAAGATTATAAAATTTATAAAGGATACAAGTCTTGGTCTTTTAAACTTATAAAAATTAAAGGTGATTCCATCTTGATGTGTACATCATTCCAATATCCAGCCTCATATTTATTCAGATTACAAGTGACTCAATCTAAATTTGTTCTAACTTCAAATTAAGTAATTCAACCTTGTGTAAAATAGATTTAATATTGTCACCTTGTAAAAAACATGATGTTCTACAACATGTCATAGTTTTCCTTCTAGTTTGGATTACTCTATGTTGACTAAGTCACTTATTAACCTCATCAACCTAAGACCTCGTCTCTGATCTTGCATATTTCTCGAAAATATTTCAATCCTCGACTAGTTTGGATTACTCTATGTTAACTAAGTCACCTATTAATCTTAGTTCGAGACAGAAAAAATGAGTACAATCATAAATATATTATTTGTCTGTTATTGAAATATGGATTTTCAATATATCGAAACAAATTCTTAACAAATCTAAACTCATTTCATCACGCTCAGAAATAATTAGGAGAAATATACACCCTAAAATTATTTTCCAATGTATAGAATTAATAGAAGAAACCTACGGAGATAAGAGATTGTAACATGATAACGTATAGTAACACCTAACTTTTTCATAAAAAAATCTTGAATTATCATAATACATATTTTGGATATCTGCTCTAAGCACCGGAACAAAAAGGATATCAAATATGTATACACAATCAACCATGTGCAACAAAGGAATGGATTACTGGCAATACCTCTCTTCCATAGCACACATCTAAGAACTACGTAATTCGATAAATAAACTTAATCTGTTAAAAAGTATAATAATTAATTTTCTTTTCAAAAAAGTATTATCTGTGTACAATTGAGCAGCGTAGCCTGCAAATCAATCTTCTTGCTCCACCTTCAAAAGAAAGTACTGAAAACCAACAAGGCAATGTGGAAGCATTTCGCCACTTATGCTTTAAGATCTAGGCATGCTCCCGAAAGTGGAGGCGTTTTTATACGATGGATAATGACACATTATGTGGAAATAACTAAGAAGAACCACATATTCATATATAGAGCAAGTAAAACCACAAATAAGGCAAATTAAGCTGTTATAAACTCCAGAATTATGAAATTATCGTGTCACAATAATGTTTCATCACACTTCCAGGTCGAAGTAATTATAAATTTGGGCAATTTGCCCTTTCTTTAGACACTTGTACATATAAAACTACGTTTCCAACCGTACAGAAGTCCCCAAAAAAATGCATAAAAATTACACAAGCGAGGGTGGGAGAACAATGAAAAAGAAAGACTTGCAAGACAATAGGCTAACCTCAAAAAAATATCATTCTTCCAGCACAAATGGGGCATGAATTCAATAGTGACCAACAAACTTATAGTTGACAATCAGGTCACAACAATAGGTTAAACAGCATCCCTGCTCGGCTCGCATGCCATCATCCAATAGGTACTGTATTGTTGTCACTTACAACAAAACTTTGATCCTGATGATAGAGATAAGGTCAAACCTGGTTCAAGATATATATAAATATATATATATATATATATAGTAAGCCTAATTATAGTACATGAGTGCTTTAAATCAGAGATACAACAAAGATATTAAATATTAAAAATAATAACACAATAAATAAAAAATAACAAATTCAAATATAAAGATGCTGACATTATTACATACAAAACCTCATTTTCTACAACGCAAACAAGTAACACAAATTGGAAAGTGAAAAGGTTCGGAAGTGATGCTCGCTAAAATTAAAAAGGGTAAGCATTGATGAATTGGCCATGGGAGATGATGTTTCTAATGGCACACATAGAAATTCTGGATTGTGTTGAGATTACTTTTCAAGTAAACAACCGTACTGGGCTAATAAAAATGCTTCCAAATGCAAGCCATTCAGACAAAATTGTAAATTTTCAATAGATCTTTTTCTTTTATCTACGTTACCTGTCCCACTTCGGTAGAACCGTGTGATACAAACCTTAGAGAAAACCTCCTCCTGTCCAGGCAACACCCGCCTTATCATTATGACCAGCAGCTTTATTATTAGATGCATTCCCATAGAAATCGTCAAATCCTTCATATTTGTTATTATCCCAACCAGCCCACCCATCACTGCTATGGGCAGCTGACCCTTTAGCTGCTTCTTTCTTCCTTGTATCTTCATGGTCCCAGTCATCCCAAGAGCTAGAGTTGTAAGTATCAGATCGCCCGCCTGATGACTGATGAGACGATCCTTTTGCAGGTTCTTCCTTCCTAGAATCTTCGTGGTCCCAATCGTCCCAAGAGCTTGAATTAGTTTGTCTACCCGTTGAGTGTTGTCCTTCTCTGCCAGAAGAATTCCAGCCTTTGTTCTCTTGATTAAACTCCTGATAGAAACCGTTTTTATCAGTTTCATTTCGTTTCCAGTTATCAGATGTCCCATTTGGATTATCTCTAGTGTATTCCTCAACCTTCTGTGTAGCCATTGCCATGACCCCTCTCATTATACCCCATGTCCTATGTCCAATCTCTGATGTCTTCTGAGAGACAACATTGACAGTTTCATTGACCTTGTAATCATAACCACCCTCTTTTACCTGAAACAAGAAATACAGTTAATTCGGGAAATGAATAACCATGGAATGCAAAGAACAAAATTGCTGTGAGAAGTTTGATAAGTAATTAGATTCCCGCCTTTTTCCACCTTTCTTAAAACAGAATAAACCACAGAATGAAATTATACACAATTCCTTGGCCCAATGACACATGCCAAAAAGTCCAAACTTCATGACTCAATCCCCATATGGAAATAAATGACAGCAGTATGAAAGCCTAGAAAATAGGATTTAAGCAAACTACAACACCACATTGCAAATCTAACGAGTTGTTTACCATCTTCATCAATGCCAATCTAGTTAGCATATAGCTAATCTGACACCCAATAAATAACAGAATATTTCTACATGCACTTATCCAAAAAGCACATTTCTACTCACATTAAATCCAAAATTTTAACTCCCTCGGCACTTTCTGTTATCACTACGAACATTCACTCACAAACAGCATCACTAGGCCACTTTAAGCAAAGCTCTACATACTAGTCTTATTAGAACCATTTGCAACAGCAGCCCTCAGAAATTTTTGCTAAAAGAGTGAAAACAGTTACCAATCAATTGTATTCTTAACTTTTTTCCGAAAGAGTGAAATTAGTTACCAATCAATTTTATTCATAAAATTTTTCCAAAAGAGTGAAAACAGTTACCAATCAATTATATTCATAACATTTTGCCCAAAGAGTAAATCAGTTATCAATCAATTTTTTAAAAGAACTTTGTCAATAAGAGTGAAAAGCAGTTATCAATCAATTTTATTCACAAGGCATCCATGATGTAGGTTGAAAAAAAAAATCAACTTTATTAGGCACGACAATTTTCTTTTCCCAAATCTAAAACCAGATGAAGCTCTAAACTAACTTAAACTGCATATAAAGATAATACTTTTAAAGAAAAGCTCCCCTGCAGAAATGGGGAGGGAGGGGGAGAATGTAGTGAATTTGTAATGAAAAGTCTGTTGTCAATTTTAGTTATAGTTTAAAATAAAAGAATTGACAGATGGAAATGGAAAGGTTTTTTATTTTCTGATACATGGTACTTGGTAAAGGGTAATAACGAGGTTTAAGGTGCATCACATTTTTAAGTTTTAATCATCCATTAGTATTGCTTTATTAATCAAGTGTAGATAGATTGTTTTTATCAGTAAGAGTACAGAATGATTTAAATCTGAAATGTGAAACCACCATTTTCAGCAGTATGAAGCAGGGCCACAGCTGGCTGCTACTTAAATGTGTCCCATAAAGTATGAAGGGTCACAATAACAATAATACCATTTTTAAAATTGGCAGGGTCCAATATCATTTTTCCTAGAATCAATCCACATACATAATAAGAGTGTTTGGGATGACTGTAAAAAATAAATTATTTCAATAATTAATTAGTGCTATAATTGATTATAGTGAGAATTAAACTTTGTTTAGGAAAAATTGTTAGATAGTGGTTTTAAGATCATTAATCTCGTTTAGAAAAATAAGAAAAAATCAGGTTTTATACAAGAAAAAAAGAATTATTAAGCTTAGAGGGAAAAATAATCCATTGAAAAATAAACATAAGCTACAATTTTTAAATTCATGAAAACAACTTTTTTTCAGAAAAAAAAAAAGTTTTTATAAACTTAAGTTATTGTCCCATACATATAACTGAAATTGCAAACAACTTTATCCCAAAACAAAAACTACTGAAATCAGCAAATGTAATATTTCTCAAACGTGCTTGAAGTATAAATATGAAGAGAGAGAGAGAGAGAAAGGTCTACTTTCAGAGGCATGTTGCAGGCCCTCTCACATGGTATGGTGTTACCAGAACATTTTAATTTTCATAATTGAAAAATCCTTGAACATGAGTATGGACAAAATATTTAATTTCCCCGTTCTTTCAAAATAAGAGTCATTTTAATTTTTTTATTTCTGTTACAAACTAATAATTTTTCAAATTTTAAAATTATTTTTTGCATACTCTTGTATATAATTAATAGTGATTAATACAGTATTACTTACATTGAGAAAATGACACAAAAATAATAACACGGAAAAGTTAAGAGTATTTTTATCTAATTGTGTATTTTTGTTATAAACTTTAAAGATTCCATAAATATGTTCCTGAACAAAATAACAGGATCCTATCCCCTACAATAAAGAACATAGATGTAGGATTTAAATAATAGCCTATTCTTGTATTGCAAATAAATATATTTGCATGAAACTTGCTAGAAAGAATTTGGAAATTGTCTTACGCTATGATTTAAATCTCAGCATGTCAGAAATTCCTTCGTTGCCTATTGTTCTGAATACCGCTTAATCTCTTAAGGTATTTCTCCATAATATCTGGCTAACTAAGAACTGGGTACCCTTGATTACGCGAACAATAGCAAAAATGCCTATATGTCTAACACATGAAATTATATCTAAGTTCGTTCCACGATAAATTAAGCAGAAAAACAAAACAATTACCTTAGCAGAGATCTCTTTTGTCCCGGCCTGAACAACACTGGCAGCGGACTGAGCCGCAGAAGCAGCAGCCAACGACAATTTACCGAATCCCTAAACACACACAAAATACATACATTAATGGAACAGCTCTCAACGATATATATTAATATTATTAACAGACAATTTCCCATTAAAAAAATAAACAGTTCCCATAGTGACCTGAGAAACGACAGATAAATAATCGTTTTGCTGATTAACCCTTTGGCTCGGGGCGGGGCCGGATCCGAACCCAACGTATTTGCCACCCTGCGAAGGCGGAAGCCCCTCCGGTCGCGCCTCATTCTCCGCCCTCCTCCTCGCGAAGAAATCCTCCTTATTGGCAGCAGAGGCTTCAAGCTGTGCGCGCGTGTACATATCCTCCGTCGACTTCGATCTCGCCACGCTCCCGCCGCCGCCGAACCCCCGTACATCGCCGGTGGATTGGTTCCGCCGCAGATCGGAGCCCGCCCGCGCCGATCCGATCCCATCGTCCGCGTCCCAATTATCCCATCCGCCGTTGTTGCTGGTGGATAGGGGCGGCTTTCCCTTGGAGACTGAGGAGCGAATGGTCTCCTTGACGACGGGGGGATCCCGCCAGGGGCGGCCGTCGGCGATGGCCTGGATGCGGTCGCGGTAGACGGAGGCGGCGTTGGAATTGTACTTGGCAACGATGTCGGTTTCCTTGGCGATGCCGTATTGCTTGAGAAAGGAGTTGAGTTTATCGTTGCCTCCAGCTTCCATCTTCTTGATCTGGATTTCGGACCAGGAATCCATGGTGACGGATCGAACGAAGGAGATGTGGACGCCGAGGCCGCGGTGCTTGCCGGAGCACTCTAAGCACATAAAGACTCCGTACGACACTGACGCCCATTGCGGATTCTTCTGGGAACAGTCGACGCAGATCTTGTTCGCCGCTTGGGATTGGAGGTCCCGGAGCCGCCGCGAAGCCATCGGAATTTATTTTGCTTTTTAACTGAAGGGTGCAGAGAATTGAAACGGAATTTGAGAAAGAAAAGAAAGTTTGGGAAGGAATGAATGAATGAGTATAATGCGTTGGGAATTGAGAGAGAGAGAGAGAAAGAACGGAAGATTGATTTTGGTGAATCACCGACACCGTCAAATTGGGACGGAATTATTGGATGCTGACTCGCTATAATTCTTTTGCAATTCCCTCTTTGCTAATTTTATATTTTTTATAATATTTTAAGTCTTATTTTATTTCCTTATACCCTTCGCCCAACAAAAATTATTCAAATAAAATAATTACGCACTAAATAATAATTAATATTGAAGGATGAAAACTATTTAAATTTAAAAGAAATAAACACACCTGTCTTGCACTTGGTAAAAAGAAAGCGCGGTACTCTCTCTGCCTACTTGTCCTGCATTTGCTTCTATGTTGTCTTGTCTAATGTGAACTTAACATGGATTTTCTTGAGTAACAAAGACCGATTATTATACTATATTAATAATTTATATAATACATTTTTTTAATTCAATTGTTTAAATTCTAACTTATATTATTTTGTATTTAATTTTTTCAAAATTGAATAATTAGAAATATATAATTAGGGAATTCCAAATATATATATATATATATATATATATATATATATATATATATATATATATACTATGGACTTTAATATATGCAACAGAATATTAAACAATTACTTTTTTAATTGTTTATTATTTAGTTTTGTCTTATAAAATCAAGTTTCTTGCAAAATCCTTTTACATACAAATAAGATTTTTTAAAATCATAACCCATAGTTGTTTATAATCCATAGCTTATATTATTCTATTATTATATTATGTTATTATTTTTATTTATAATCAATGTTATATGTATATTTTATATATCAATCTTATATTATTTTTTTAATTCTTAACATTATCAGAGCTTAATAAATATAATAATTATTATATTATTCTAAAGATAATATGATTATTATTATTTAAATGTGTTGTGATATTATTTTTAAGATAACAAATATAATTGTTGTTAATTAAATTTGTTATTATATTATTTTGAAAATAATATTTATGATTATTATCATCTGTGATATTATTGTGAAGATAACAAATATAATTGTTATTATTTAATTTTTTTATTATATTATTCTAAAAATATAAATATATTTAAATATATTATCATATTATTATGAGATACATATATAATTATTATCTTTGATCCTCTTATTATTTCTACTGTGCATCTAAGCATGATTTTTCTTAAACAATCTTACTTGCCCAAATCCACAATTAGTTTTAGAAACAAATGAATTAAATCATGTAAACAAGTTTTTGGGTGAACAAAATTGGGTTTATAAACTATTGGGTTTGAATTCAATTTTCAAACCAATCAAAATGTTGTGATCTTAGCCAATTTTGTTGAAATAAATCAAAGCTTTTTAAAATAAAATAAAATTGTCTGACAAATTAAATTTAATAACTCACTAATATTAATCTACAACTAATAATCCTTGTCTAATTCATCCGATGAGTCAAATGTTTGAATGTAAAATTTTAAAATATTGAATTTAAGTAAAATTTGATTGGTCATGTTAGATCCGAATGCACTCAGCCTAATCATTACCCGTACATAAATGAAATTTTAATTTTATTTAAAGAATAATATACTAAAGCTTTACATCCAAGTTTTGTTATTCTTTAAATATGTTAGTGCCCTTCAATCAAAATTAAAGTTTTGTCTTGATAATAATGTTAATCTGTTTTGAAAGTTCTGTTGTAATGAGTCTTAAGTCTTGACACCAAACCACAACAACCTAAAGAAAAGTAACATAAAAAGTGAAAATAACTTGGTTGAAACATCAATCGAAACCTTTGACGTATAAATTAAGCAAATGCCTTAGAATTCTGTACAACAGCAAGTGATACGAGAGAGATAAGTTTCAGCTTAAATCCTTCTAATGTTTTGCTAACTTCAAATCTAAAATGTTGGGAGTGTTTAGGGTTTAGGGAATGTGTAGTAATTTTTTATTATAAATAGGTCATAAACTCTTATTGGTACTACATGTATATGGATAAAAAATGAGTAATCAATTTTTGCAATGCTCGAGTGTATCATCAGTGTTATTAGTACACTCTTTAACCTTCAGAATTTTCATCTCCAACACATGATACCTAGCTGTCCCTTGTGTTTGGAATGATATTTTGTACAAACTTCTTCTTAAGAATATTTTGAGAGAGAAAATATATTTTTTCAATTACAATTAACACAAACTAATTTATGGAAATTGTTTCATATATATTTAAAGAATTTCTCCATAAAATCTAATTGAAGAGAAAAGTATGAAAGTAACTAAAATTATCATTTTTTTATAAATTAAATTAACTAATTTATATTAAGAAGTAAATTTTAAATCTAACTCAATTTTACAACACCATTTTATAAATGAGGTTTGCACCCACTTATAAACTATGAAATATCTTAATCTTTAGTTGATGTGGGATTCCAACACACATCTCACGTTGATATTGTCAACTCGTTCTTAAAACTATATATTTATGGGTGATCCGATGAGAATCTCATCCGATAGTAGGTAGTCTGATAAGTCTAACAAACTTTAACTAGGATAAATTTTATATCACTCTTTGATACCATCTCAAGAAGTAAAGTTTAACTCAATTTTACAAAATTGACTTATTTGCACTAAGTTATCATTAGTCGATGTAGATCTAAACAATTTATTAACCGATTAAATGTATAAATCTACATAAATATATGAGAATTTTTATATATTATTTTATGCCTAAAGTAATTTTAACTTATATAAATATCAATTTTGTTTCCTTTTTCTCTTCTAAAAATTCTTATGAAGAAACATATTCCTATTTTTCTCAAATTTTTTATTTTTAACTTACGTAGAAGCAAAATTTAATTTAATTTTTTTTTATAATTTTCTCTTTTAAAAATTTATTATGAAGATGATGTTCAAAGCCAACGAGATAAATGGTTTATAGTAGAAAATGCACAACTAGTTGCTATTTTATTAGTTATTTAAAAAACAGTTACAAATTGTAAGAGGTTCGCAATTGATAGGACGTTCGTAAGGGGTTGTTGTTTAGGTTCATTTTGTTAAAGGGAGAATTTGGAGGTATAGAAAATTTGCTATTACTAATTTGATATTTTTACAAATTTGGAGGTGGTTTGGTTAATTGTAAAGTGATGTTACTTATTACAAAATAAAAATAAATATATGCATATATAACTAAATAAAAAAAATTATACATATATATTACTTATTACAAAATATATAACAAGTTAATATACATATTAAAATTTTAATTAGTCTACTAATATAAGATAGCATGATAAAATGTGATATATGACATAACACATGTTCCCTTAGGTAATAATAATAATATTCTGTGTGGTTAAAAAAATTGCCCATGTGAGAGTAAATAAGTCTGCATATAATAATTACTAATTACTCTTTATCTTTGATTTTGTGTCATTAAAATAATATACATTTTTTTAAAAAACAAAAAACAATATTTTTACTTCAGAAAAATAAAACAGACTCAACAAAATTCAAAAAGCCCAAACAGATTTGTCAAGAGGCAATTGCTTCCTGCACCCAATCAATTGTGACTGGCACCCGACAAACTTTTTAAAATCCCAGTATGCCCTTGTCTTGCGCAGAACAACAATAACACTACAGAAAAAATTATCCGCAAGTCAAATGTCTCTTGCGGATAAAAATATCCGGAGGCCATTCTTCCACAACAGCAGATAAAAATATCTGGAGGCCATTCTTCCACAACTGCGGATAAAAAAATCTGGAAGTCAAGTGCTCACTACGGATAAAAATATCCGGAAGCCATTCTTCCACAACTGCGGATAAAAAAATC
>Ga0123342_1004211_pt1 | contig 22227 bp, 10 predicted proteins | sample Turbeawhitnodule_FD_89960 | JGI IMG/M metagenome (GOLD analysis project Ga0123342, IMG submission 89960) | Root nodule microbial communities of legume samples collected from Mexico - Turtle bean Mexico white nodule | ecosystem: Host-associated > Plants > Roots > Nodule | place: Mexico: Nepantla... | reverse complement strand
ATATATATATATATATATTAACTATTTAAGGATATTATAGCCTTTTCATAAATTAAGTATAAATAAGCTTAACCTAAGTTTTAGAGCTAAATATATTTTATAGGTAGTAAAACTCGAACTCCAAATTCTATTTGGTTTGTAGTTTGTATTTTTTTGGATGTAAGAAGTAGCAAAAATAAATAAAACAGAAAAATAAAGTACTATTTGAAGTTGTTTGCACTGAAACGAAAATAAAAGAAAGAGAAAAAAACAAGGTTTTATATATAGATGTATCTATCCTTATATAAAACAAAACACAATTTGTCTTGTTACTGTAAAAAAAAAGAGGGACTGTCCAAAGACTTGGTAATACTTTGTCATAAAATCATAATATACGAACACTTTATTAGCACTTGTAACTTTTGTGTATTTCTTTATTCATATTATATCATATCACTTTATCGATATTATAGTTAGATGTGCTGAAGTTGGATTCAACCAAGATAACCTTGCAAAATGTTATCCTTTAAGCATATACTTTTGAATTTGAGTTCTCATTTATATGTTCGTATGGAAAAATATTTTATAAATATAACTAATTTAGAGTAAAATATTTCATTAATCATAGGTAAATTAGTCATAACAATAATTATAAGAATGTACTAATATTTTAATCTGACAAGATAGGAATATTTTTATAAATATAGTATGAGTAAAACTAGTAACAACCCAGCAAACTTAAACACCAAGATTTGAATATAATTTCTTTACTTGTACATTATTCCTAATATACCTCTTGCAAACTGCCATCTCCCTTCCACCTAATATTCACCAACATCAAGGGGTTTGATTCATTTGAAATCGCTATATAGTGAATGACAACAAATTCAACCAGCATGAAGTTGAATAGATGGTGTATTTTGGTTGGTTGAATGATATAATTAAGAAGTAGAATAGCCAAGATAAACACACAATGATATAATTCTATTTTGATGTCTCTGCAGTCTTACAATTAATTGTGAATGAGCATTAAGACTAAAAATGAATACATATTTGACAGAATTGAAAGAATAAGCTATTTGGAACGTAAACCAGGGATATTCCTGAGGCCCATCTTGCCAAGGACTATCTTAGCTACAGCTGGAGGGTTATCAAGCCCCATGCTTCGACTGAACTCGTTTGCAAGCTCCACTAGCCTATGCTTGTCACGCCCCACTTTCTTGTTCGAATTGTAGTAACCAAGCCATGCCTGATATGCTGCTTCTTTGTTCTTCATATCCACATGGGATAGAGCTTTTTCTACCTGTAAACACCAAAAATGTGGTTGTCATATATGGCTCCAAATTCATTCCTTGATAAACATGCCAAAACAGGAGATGGAAAAAAAATATGAACCCAAACTTTAGTCTCCTAAAGATACAAGGGTAATGGTTTATAGAACTTGAGAAAAGGAACATAATCCCAAGCTAATGTTGGATAACAAGTCTCACATTGGTGGGTGAAAACAAGTTAGACGGCATAAGCAAGAGTCATGAATCAAAAGTGTCAAGATAGTTTTTGGACAAACAGACCATTCAATCTAGGCCCTCTAACACTTTTGAACAAGGTCTTGAATACTAATTCTAACAGTTATTTTTCAACAAGACATTTATTATAGTCCCTGTCAATGATAAAGCGAACAAGACTTTGCAAAATCGAAGACCAAAGTGATTTTATGATTTAGGAACTAAAATGACAAGCGACAACCACCAAAGGAACAAAAGTGGAAAGTTAGTAGAGAAGGACTACAGTGAACACCTAAAATTGGAGACAGAAGTGAAGATTTGATCAAATTAGGAACTTAAATGACAAGCGCTTACCATCAAAGGGACTAAAAGTCTAAAACGAGGTTTTGATCTAAAAAAGTGTCTCCAGTGAAAAGTAATACCTTTCTCTTAGTATCAGGATCAACTGAAGGTACCACGGGAACTTGCTCAATAGGCAAATCTTTTATGGTAGACAAAAAGAACTCTTCCCAAGGAGCCAGCAGCAGTATGCCCTGCCCTTCTTTCCCTCTTCGGCCAGTTCTACCCAGGCGATGTATATACTGTTCTCTATCTGTTGGCAAACCAACCTGTCCATTTGACAAATGTAGGAAAGACGAAACAAAATAATTACTTTTATCGTATAATAGCCTGTGTTTTAACTTCTCAACAATGCCCACAGGTGTCACCTTTCAGCAAATGTATAATGTATCGAGCATTCTTTCAAATATTCATTGATTTTCATGATAAAAGGTAAAATGTTAAAAATATAACCCATATAAAGCGTCCTAGGATGCCTGTTATCATGGTTTGCAAAGGCTGATTACAAATATCAGAATAATGATATTGGGAATGTGTATCGCAGGCAGATACATCTGTAGCTATTACCTGTATAACAAGAGTGACATCTGGATAATCAACTCCACGTGCAGATACATCTGAAGTAACCAGGATGAGACCCTTTGACTTCCGAAATTCCTCAGAGACTCTGGTTCTATAACTCTGAGGCTTTCTTGAATGAATTTCTCTCACATTCAAGTTCAACTCACCAAGAAGTTCAGAAACAAGTCTAGTGACCATAGCAGTTGTGCAGAAAACAAGAACCTGATAAACCAATACATTCATATCTTTGTAAAATATGTGAACTGTGAATGAAAAAGTAAAATATTTTGTTGTCTTATCACATAGAATTTAACCAGTAATAGAGCAATAAAAAATTATAGCCTTGCTTGTTAATCATGTTATATGTCTTGAAGGTGTATATTGGAAAACATACCTTGTAATCAACATCATCTGCAATGTGGTCCTTCAGAAGAACATATAGTAAAGGGAAATGCTTGTCCAATGGAGCAACTAAATGCGTCTGGCGGACCTGAAATGATTCAAAACCCCATAAATAAATATCATAAAAAGACATTATACTGGTTCTAGCAAAATGCGCATTCATTACCTCAACCATGCAAGTACCTTGTTAGTTATTTAGCGTGAAAATTATAAACAATTACCTGAGAATGTGTCTCTTCACTACCCTCTTGAACTGTATTGATAAATTCGTGATCCCTTCTCAAAGCAATATGACAAACTTGACGTACCTTTGCAACAATAAATTACCAGAATAAGCTCAATACTTCTATCTTTTCTAAACAAGAAACATACGACCATAAAATAAAAAGGTAAAGAAAAAAAAATACCTCTTCTGGAACTGTGGCAGAAAACATAAGAGTTTGTCGTTGTTTAGGGACTGCTGCAATTATCTTTTCAATGTCTTTGCGAAATCCCATGTCAAGTAAATGATCAGCTTCATCAAGCACCAAAACCTTCACACCCATCAGCCTAGATGCAAAACCAGCAGTATTCTCAATATGGTCTCTAAGCCTTCCAGGAGTAGCCACAAGGATCTGTATACAGCATGCAACTGGAAGTTAACGGTGTGTGTGAACAGAACATGTGACCTTATTATCACAACTAAATATTTAATCAACAAAGTCTGGAAACTAGTTAGTAGTTAGCTATATGAGGATGAGGATGCAAATAAATAATAGATCAAAAGCCTTAAATCAAATTAAAATATCAAGATGCTACTAGTTTTAGGCTACAGTCAGGTGATACTCATAAAAATCTTTTGCTAAAACACTTATACACCAACATAAATTTGGTGCTTTTTGTCTCTTGATGTTTAACAGAAATTAGTAAAGAAACTTATGATGATGATAAAAATAAGTTTTAATCTAATATGTTTGGTCAAAAAAAAAGATCCTACAATTTGTGACAGCTGGAACACAAATGTGCCAACAATAATATGTACAGCAATTTTACGTCAAGACTGTTTAGTAGCGTAGGGATATTTCAGAATAGATTATGGGCCATATGGAGGCATACAGTAACTAATAACAACATAAAATAAACTTTGGTAGCAATGAGAAGAGTTTACCTGGCAAGGATTTGCTTGCATTCGCTTCTGTTCTAGAGCAAGTCTTGTGCCTCCAATCACAACTTGAACACCAATGGCAGGATGATACTTAAGCAGTTTATTGGCCTCTGCAGCAGCCTGACTTGCAAGTTCTCGAGTTGGGCATATGACAAGAACAAAAATTGGTGGCCGCCTATTATCACGATCACTTGGAGGTGACTTTACCACAACTTCAATTGACGGAAGCTGAATAAAAACACTTAAAAAATTAAGAGTAAAAAACTACTATTCATCTGTTACTACAGGTGCAACAAAACAATAGATTAGTTTCCAGCACAACGATTTGTGCTATTAAGTTGAAGCTCAAGTAGACCTTTTCATGTATTCTTTTATTAGACATTTTAATCAGTATTTTAAAACTTTTAAAGGTATTTGTTGATCAACATAGAAGATTCTTTAATACTCCCACTGCAGACTAGTTAAAAAATGTTATAGCAGCCTCCATGCCTAAAAACAAAAACAATTGAAAAGAAAATAGAAGCAAGCAAGAATTGCCCAATTGTCATGAATCATGATAAAATATCCAACTCTGTTCTGAAGCCCAAGAAATTAAGCAGAGTGGTCCAATGAAGTAGTTTGCTTATTTCAAATGTATCCCTTGTGTCAACTGTTTCTTACATTAATTGTCACCCATAAATGAATATGAAGAAACGTCCCAATATAAAGAGGCAATTAACCACCAATTTACTTAGGCAAACACACACCAAGAGACTTACCAAAAATGCTACTGTTTTTCCAGTGCCTGTCCTGGCCTTGGCAAGGACATCCTTACCTAAAAATGTTAATCGGAATAAGTGCCCCAATAATAAATAAACTCAATAAATATGAGAACAATGTGGACCAGAGCTGGAATAAGTTCTAGTTTAATATTATCAATTAGATAGCTCAATATTTTAAATACAGACTCTTAACATAGTATGATATTTGCAACACAAATTATAAACTCAAGACAAAAAGGATACCAAAAGGAAGAGAAGAAAAGGTCACAGGGTTTGACAAAATCATATGACATGACATCTCTTACAAACAGGCAAAGCATAGCCACAAAAAATGACATTATATCGTAAAATCGTTTTCTTATGGCTCCATTCTCCATGGCCAAGGAAAAAAGACCAACCTTTGAGAATTACTGGAAGAGTAGCCTCCTGCACAACCGTCATTTTCTCATATCCAGCATCCTTGATTCCTTTTAGTGACAGTGGGGAGACTGAACATTGGTCAAATCTGTGGCATCACACCTCAAAAATCAGACATTCATAACCCGACAGCAGCATAGCATAATAAGATTAAAGTATATGCCAGAGCACATAAGGTAAACATCACAAATATACAAGCAAAAGGCTCTCCTTTCTCTTCATATTAATTTCATTCCTATCCTCCTCTATAAATCAAAGACAACTAGCTTTTAACATGTGCCCACCATGAGAGTATCCATAACCAATTTCCAACTTCATGCATGGAAGGTATGGAACAACAACAACCCAGTAAGTACAGTTGCATAATCCCATTCATTGACAAACACAAAGTTGACAGTATCCATTCAATCTAGAAAAAAATTGTATTGAACAATAGACACCCTCTCATCCCTTTCTTTTTCACTTTGTTCCACATCTCAAGGCTTGCAATCCGAAAAATCCCAAGACAGACAACTCAGTCCAACTCGAGTCCAGAGCAATAACAGGTCAAGCCAAAAAAACCCAAATTCAATTAGCAAACTGGGTTCCTTTTGTCACCTCAAGCCTACATACACGTTTCAAACAAGTACTACCAGCTACAGTAATGTTGTGTCAGCTAGCCAAACAAGTGCATTATGCAATAATAACCAATAGACTCGATACATTCACACAAGCAAGGAAACAGACAACTAGAGCATATTTAGACAAGCTTCACGTAAACATATTTTAACTTATGGAGAAACTAATTTTTTATTTTTAATATTATTTTTTCTCTCCTAAAACTGTTTAATGGAGAACTTTGTTCAAACATACTCCAAAACTACTCCAAGTAGCATAACAGAAACATTAATGGTACAATGAACACACCTTGATTCACTCAGATAAGAATCAGAACCTCCAGGAGAAGATGGTCTAGGAGTCGGTTCAACAGTCTTCGGCTTCAGACCGTTTTGTTTTCCAAACAAAGCGGTTCTACTCTTGTTCAATATCTCCTCCTCCTCACTCCCATCACTGTTTTCATCTTCACTATCATCTTCGCTGAGAAACGTTCCAACGCCACCACCCTTGAACTTCCTTCCACTCTCCACCATTTCCTCATCGTCGTCACTCCGAGGTTGAAACTTTCTCCTCGCACCCGCATTCTGCCTTCCCCTCATCAAATCCTCGCCCCTCCTCTTCCCCAAATTGGGGGAAGCCCTATTGTTATTCCTCCGCGGCGGCCGGGTTTCGCGGCCTTCATCGTCGTCGCTGCCGAGCCGTTGGAAGCGGTCGACCCGGCCGGTCCGCAACTCATCGACCCAGTCACTGAGTTCAGCCTCGTCGTCGACGAGGCTCTTGGAGGGGCGAACCGGAATCTTGTCGCGGGCGTGGGCACTGACCCGGGCGGAAAAGGCGCGAGCTTTAAAGGTTGCTGCGGTTCGGAGGAACTTGGAGGGAGGGAAGAAGATGGCGCGAGAGAGAAGAGGAAGTGTGCGAGGCTTCATGGGAAGAAGGGGATGAAGAAGACGAATTTGGGTCAACAGCTTTGTGTGCATAGCAGCAGCAGAGCAGAAGAAGAGAGATAAGAGTGTGTGGGTTCGTTCAGAAGTCACAACCAACGAGGGTTTTGTGGAGGGAATCGATGGAGGGAATTAGGGTTTAAGGATTTATATTTTCTTTTTTAAACTCTTTTTTTTTTGTCAAAATTTGAAGAATGTCTTAATATCTAAAAGTTCGTATTTTATATTTTTAATGTTGGTTCTTTAACTAAAATGTTTAGTACTAAATTTTAAAAATTATGATAAGGTAATGTGAACATATACTATTTTTTTTTAATTGGAGGATGAAAATGTAGACCTAGAAATGTATACCTTTTGAGAAACATATCAATATAGGTAAATCATATTTCAAAATATATTTTTTAGTAAATATATTAAAACAAATTTTAATGTATTTTAAAACAGAATTATATTTTTTTAAAAATTAAATAATACAAATGTTAATTTAAAATATAATTTATTTTCTTCAAAAAAATCGCATTTTTTAAATACGTTCAAAAAAAAATCATGGGAAAAAATTAAATTATTGTGAGTATTAAATATAAACATTCAACCAAAAATTCACTCAAATATTAAAATTATTAAAGCGAATATTTAACTTAATTTTATAAATTGTATAATTTATTCCTTATATTAATACTTAAAATAATATTTTCAATAACTCTTTTAGTGTTAATAATGCTGAGTAATGCTAGTCCGTCCCGCAAGTCCACCTCGTGCTAAGAGTGCAGACTCATTTCACTGATTCATCCCACATAAGAAGTAATATGCGGGCTAATTCGCATAAGATTTTTTTTCAAAAATTAAAATTTCATTAATTATAAAAAACTTATTCCTACTACTGAATAATTAAAATTTTATCCCTATTTCAATTCATTTAATTAAGATAAAAATATAAATTCAAGTATGAGGGTTGTTAGGAGACTTGATTAAAACTAATTAAAGTTTTGTTTTGCATTTATTTTTATGTAAATGTATAAGAGTATCTTATCAAAATTTCGCTACAAAATATTTTAATGAAGATGACTAATTTTTTAACTATCCTATTGAAATATATTTTTTATATTATTTTTTTATTAAATTTTTTAAATATAAGACTTTACATAAAACTAAATTCATTATCATTCTTAATATTAACTCCTTTAGATGATTAAAATAAAACATTCCTTTTCTTAATACATTAAATTCAATTTTTTCAAATAAAACAACAAAAAAGTCACACGGTAATAATGAGTGAATGGGATATGATTTCTTTTTTTTACAAAAAAAGTTAATTATTTTTTATTTACGCGGGCCAACCCACCTCGCCTCGTTGTTGGCCTGCACGGGCTGCAGGTTATTTGGGGCGGGCCAAAGTGATTTAGCGGGTTAGATTAGTGAGTCCGTCACGCACTTTATAGTAGCGGGAGGCGAGCCGGCCTACATGACTCGCCCCGCATTGTCATCCTTAACTAGGGGTGACAAAGTGAGGCGGGTCGTGCACTGCTTAAAAAAAGGTTGGGCAGGGTGGTTTGGTCCGCATAACCCCCATAACTTTAAAATGTATAAATTTTTTTTTGCACCCCATATTTTCTTCATGTAACCTCATATTTCATATTTCGAAATTTTTAATAATATCTGACTACGCATGTCTCGTGAAAATAAGGCTATGAGACCATTTACCTAATCATCTAAATAAAAAAAACTCAAAATTTGTATTTAAAATAATATTTCTTTTTATGTGATGACATATGATTGTTATTACTTGGGATGTCGTTGTAATGATGTTTAATACAAAAACTTTATATAAAAAAAAATTACAACTGCATATACGTAGTGTGAGAAATGATTTTCTATTCGAATGTATGATCGAAATATTGAGGTGGAGAAATTCAAAATTTGATAATTGAAATGCACGGTAGATTCTGTAAAATTCATTTTCAACTCGTTGTGAAATAATCATTTTTGTTATAAAAATAGACCTTCATTTAGTACTACACTAAATCATTATTTCAATTCATGTTTTGACTTATACAGCAAAGAATAGAAAATCTTAATCTTACTAATAGTTCAATCCAAAAATATTCAAAATTTCAAATAAGATGAACACTAGTTAAAGGGGTTCCAACTTGAGTTTGAAGAAAAAAAAAATGTAAATACAAAACCTATGAATCGGTTGTACTTTATCAAAATCTAAACATATGAAGTTAAAGTTTGTATCTTATAATTTTGTCAGTATCAATCCTCTTGCTTCTGTCCTCTACAAAATAATAAAAAAAAAGGCCAATTTGTCAAATTTAAAAGCAGCAAATTAGCCTAGACTTCACCCTTCTGAGGTTTTATTTAGTTTTGTGTAACAGGTTCTTCTTCCATTTTGTTAAACGAAGCAAGAAAGCCAGCACATCAGAAGGGTCACGCAGGGAAAATGAAGCTTCAGTCTCCTTTGCAATGGAAGAAACAACAATGGGAAAACCATGTCCAATGTCTCTTATAACCTGCATGCATTTCATCAACACAAAAACCATTGTTATGTCTTCATTATGTACAAATATTTATAACTATCAGTATGTTAAAATCATGTGTCTGTTTTAAAAGGTTGAAATATCCTTAAAATATTTCACATTATTTGATTTTTTTTTTGTTAATAAAAATAAATTTTTATATAAAATTAGTAAATTTTGGTTCTCATTCTTATAAACATTTTTTTTTTACTTTTTAGTTTATTAAAAATTTATTAGTTTCAATAAAATATGTAAAATTTAGTTTGTGTGTGTAGAATACCTTTATTTTTATTTAAAAAAAAAATAAATCACTCTTTTTATGTGTCTATAATTTATTTTAAGATTGACTGTGAAGTTTATAAAATAATACATGTTGATATTATATTGCAATAGAAATATAATAACCTGTTTAACTTTTTTCAATAAATAACTAGTTAACTAGTTTCATATAATCCTAAAGGTCGAAACTAATAGTTTTACATTTTAAATTAACAAAATAAAGTTTTTCTCTATAAATAATAATCAAAACTCACTCATTACAAGAATTAAAATCATTTTACTACTAAAGTATATAATCTATCTAGAATTAATTAGCAAACATTACAAAATATTTTTCAAATCAGTTAAGCTTTCAAGAATAGAGAAAAGAAAAAGCACTCATAAATATTTCCCCCTCAAAATTAGTCACACAAAAATTCAGGAATTTCTATTCTCTAAAATTATATAAATTAAAGAAATTATTGTATGATTGTGGGTTAATTATATAAAAAAAATATTACTATAATTAAAGGCTGTGAAATAAGTAAGACAATTAAGTTAATTAACTAAATATAGATTATAAAAAAAATATTCACAAGAATATTGCATATTTTATTATATTCCACCGTGAAAATGGAGGTTCTCATATGTTGAGATTGACTTAAAAAATCATTAAAAAGTATTTGCAGAAGCTATTTAATGAAACTGTCAACAATTTGATAACAAGAGTAAACATGAAAGATACAAATTAGTCGACAAATAAATTTTTGACGTACAAAATGTATATACATTTCAATGTGGGTGTGAACTGCAGAAAGAAAATTTGGTTGTGTTGGTAGATTGCATGGATTTATTTTTCCATTGATGTAAGAAAAAAAAAATCAATTACTCAAAAAATCATATATAGTACAAAAAGACGTATGTATTTTAAAAAATGAATTTGGGATTCATAAAAATGACATGTTTTAAAATAATTATTTTGGACTTAAGAAATCGTCGATGATTAGATGGATAACTAAAAGCACACATTGAAAGAGTAGCATAAAGAATGGAAAATCTATAAATACGTATAAGTAGGGTCCCAATAATATAAAATTTGTGTTGGAGATTTCTGTGTTAAGGGAATTGTTTGGGAGAATGTTCAAAAGAAAGGTTATCATTACTAGTTATTCATTATTCATTTTCACATGAAAACATTTAATATTTTTCTCAAATTGAGATTTTTCGTTAATGGGAAAGTCTAAAAGAAATTAGAATAGTCATCCAAAATAAGAATATAATAGTTATGTTTTATTGTGTTAAAGTTGGAGAAGTGAATAAATCACTATGCATAATGTTAAAAGACATCAAAGTATTAGAAGATGGAATATAAAAGAGCTTTTTGACATGTTTTCCAAACACTTCAAACTTAAACAATAGATGATGATAAGTGTGTATAAGGAATATATTTATTCTTGCTAAGAGAGAATAAAATAGATGTTCCTGAGTGACTCAATCTAGTGTGTCATAGAGTTTGAGTGATAGCTTCTAAAATGGATGACAATGGAACACATGATTGTTGGTTGTGAAAGAATGCACACAGATCAAAAAAATTTACAAGTTTTGGGGCATGTAGGACATTTTCTAAATTTAATGGTGGATATGATGGTGGAAAGGTATGATTTTACATAACCTCCAATTAGAATTTCTTGTACACTACCAATAATAATATTGCCATTTAAATTTCTCATATTAAAATAAGATGAAAGATTATCTTGATATGTTGATTTGTTATCCATATACTAATTTTCATGAGGAATGTTGATCAACATTACATGCATAACAACCTCAATATCTATAGATGTATTGGCAACATAACTTGTAGATGTTGGCCTAAAACTCCTTATTTTATTGGGTCACTTAGACAAATCCATTGAGAAGATGTATATGGACAAGGGGAATAACCTAAGGTTGTGACATCCACCTTCAACCAAAATATACATATTGTTTTTGTTGTAAAGGGGGTGTCATGAACTGTTGTTTCTATTGTTACTGGCTACTCATGATCACCATCGCAATTGTCTTTCCCTCCATTCGTTGTTGTTAAGATTTTCACCCTTTATTCATATTGATTGTGTGGGGAATTTTCATAATAGAAGAATGTCTCATCAACATCCTTATATGTTATCGCAACCATTGTTGTATTCAAACTCATGGTTGTCATCTTAATCAAATTAGTTTCTTATATTGTAAGCATGAAACACGCTTGATAGAAAGAAGGAAAGGAGTTGTTTTGTTATGTTAAATCAATGTACAAACCCTTTTATATACATTAGTGAGTCTAGACACCATTTGAAGAACGAATCACTGATTTGAAATAGGTGCATCAATATTTTTCAATTGATCTAAAAGTATTTTGAGTCATTGACATTATGTTGATGCCTTTGAAAAATCTTTCATTTAAGTGAAGGAGAATTCTTGCTCGAGCATGATCGCACATGAGTTTTGATTATCTTGAAAAATGTCTCGTAACCAATCTCACACCTCTATTGCAATGGGGTCAGACTCAAATATGGTGCTAAAAGATAATTTAAAGTAGAATAAATCTACGAGAGAATCGTGGTGTTAAAAGTCCTCCATAATTTTTTTCCTAATAAGTTTTTGGCTTTTTCTTAACATTTCTTATCATTATATATCTTCCAATAAAATGATATGTGTAAGATTTACATAATTTTAAAAATATCAACTTGTGTTGTATATTGAACATTTTCCATTTCAAGAACAACAAAAATATGTTTCTTAATATTAGAAACTGAGAAAGTCCCATGAAATGAGTTTGTCAAGCCATTGTTGACAAACAAAAAGACTATAGAAGAATGAAGATGATTAGAAGAGGAAGATAAAAAATTTCCTTAATTTCTTGAAACCATGAAAGAAATTATTTTATAATTGTATTTTATTGATGGAGTTAATTATATCCAAAAATATCAACAAGGTTATAAAAAAAATCAAACTAACTAAATGGAGATATTAACTAAACTAACATTTTTAATATTACAAAAAAATATTAAAAATATTTACAACAATATTTACATATCACAGTTAGCATCAATACTGTTCATTCAATTTATTTCACCACATAACTGAATCAATTTTAATTGACAATATAAAAGTGTTTACCCTCATTTATGAAAGTTAAGGTGTAAAACTCTACACATGAGGGTTCTGTTTTATTAAACCGTACCTTAAAAGCATCTTCATCAGTTCTATCATCCCCAAGGTACAATGGAAAAACATTGTTGAAGTTGTCAAAGCCAAGAGTGTCAAGCAAATACATAAGAGCACGTCCTTTGTCCCAGTTTACTTTTGGACGTATCTCCATAACCTGATCAAAGATGAAGATCAAGTTTAAGAATCCAACATTTTTGTATTCATCAATAGCAATCTTAGCAACCTTTTTGGTACCTTTCTTCCACTTGATATGTGGAAATTGGGGTGAGGTTTCATTATGGACTCCACCATTTCTCTCAGAACACTAACATCCTACAATTTTGTGCAGCAAAATAATTGCATAAGCTTTATATTAGGAGGGTCATGATTTTATATTAGATTTGTGTGTCTAGTGTTTATGGTGATACCTCTTCATTTTTCACACACCGATAGTGTACAGTGACACAGAACATGTTGTCCTCAATCATAGAGCCCTTTATTCTTCTTGTATTTTCTTTCAAAACCTTGATTATCTGCATGACACAAGTGGAACATTCATGAGCAAAACAAAAATATATGAACATTCAATTCTCTTCACTGTGGAAGAGAGAAATTTAAGGCACAGTATCAATTTCACAAGAGTCTTTCAACTGATAAACTTCATGAATGTTTACAGGTATCTGTGGAGAAGTTAAAGCATGCAAAAGTGTTTGATATATTTTCCTTTAGTTAATAATTTAATAGTGTATGGTTTATGATTAATTGACCCTCTAAATTGGCTGTATACTGAAATTAAACTCTTTCTTGTTCTAGAATATTTATTGAAAAGTTTATTCATGTTTAACTCAAAATGCAAGTTAGACCAAAGTACTATAAATGATTATTTTCATTTTGAACAGAAAAGGAATTACCTCTTGAATTGTTGGCAAAAATTCTTTTGCAGGATGAAAGTGAACAACATGATTACCCTAGAAAGGTAACACACTATGAGACATGAATGAGGAAATCAAATTGTGACAAGCATCATGTAATTGTCATTGTCCTTTTTGATTGTAATGTGGTTTTGTCCAAACATAGGCACAACTATTGTACAAAGAGAAAGCAGATGTATATAAACCTTTTCATCAACACACTTTATCTGATGCTTCTGATCTTCATATTTTGAAGACCCTAATGGAGTTGATATATCCATACCATGACTTCCAGCATAGTAAACATTCCTCAACTTCACAAATTCATACACCTGCATGTCAAGAGGAAAATAAAGGCACTGAAAATACAAGGCTGAGAAACAATGCATCCTCAAAAAAAGGATGATGTTTCATGTCTGCATAGTGCACTGTTCTGTTGAGTGAGTGGATTACCTTATCCTTACGCCTTCCACTAACAATGGCAGTGGGAAAACAATAAGCAACTTCACGCACAGCTGCGCGCATCTGCAAATTGCAAAGGCATTGACAACTAAGTTTTGAGAAAATGAAAGCAAAGCAACAGAGAAAAACCAAAACTACAGAACTTGTTAGGACTCATAAAGCCACCACAAGTTTTTCTTGTGGTGTTGATTGTCCTATGAAAAGCACTTACAGCATCACTCATGTAAGCCTTATCAGGGTCATCTACAATCGGTGAGAGTGTTCCATCATAGTCCAAAAACACAACAATCTCTTTCCCTTCAGCAACCTTCATCACTTCCTCAAAGTTGTCCAACACAGAAGGGTGCTTTCCCTTTCAGCCACACAAAATAATAATTAAGAACAAGAACCAAATAAAGAGGTCAATATATATATAAATCAATGGCAGAACTATTGAGCCATTCAGATAGATCATGCATGACACACAAAAGCATAATTGGTTGAAATCTGGCAGATATACCATGCATATATAAGTTACAGAATATGAGAACAAGTTCATCTATATATATCCTAATCATATAGATCATTAAATATTGAGTATATTTTTTGCTATGCAAATGCAGGTTTTAAACTTACTAGCCAGGAAGCATAAGAAAATAATCCTCCATTCTCATCAATCTTTGCAAGTGAGATTGGTTTCATGTTTGAGTGATCTGAAGGCTGTGATAAGTATCCCATCTGAGATGCAGAAACTGATCCTTTGCTACCTGCATTCAAGTGTTTGTTTGAGACTTAATGGTGGAAATAATGTCTTGCTTTTAGTATACATCCAAGCAATACATTTCACATTAAATCTGTTTATTAAAAGTTTTCAAGGTAAACTAATCAGAGTAAAGGGTAATTAATCTGAGTCTTAATAAGCACTAAATAGGGAAAAAAAGGTGAAAATAAAAATCAAACAAAATGAGACAAAACAGGTATATGCAGTTTGTGTTAGTTGACCGTTAAAAGAAGAATATAGAAAGTTCACAAGGCTTTTGTTTTTTAAAGGCTGCCTTTGGCTATGAACTTTCTTATTGTTCACGAAGTGCAATTGTACAAAGAAAGTGAAAACCACGTGATACCCTTATCTTTTTCAGAAGAAAAAGAAGCTCCTTATCTGAAACTCAAGCTGTCACATTCTGCATTAGTTTCCACATCATGAACTCAGAATTCAATGAATAGAAAACCCCATGTTCTTTTTGTGGCTACAAGTTAAGGGATAAAAGTAGCCAATTAAGGAAGCACAAGAGGTGTGGAAAATAGCTAGAGAAGGAATACAATGAATTGCAGAGATCAATAGACCAAAAAGAAAACCAAAAATTGTGTTTAATTTACAGTAATAAGTGGTGTTATACATGATTCACATGCATTGGTTTCTACTTTCTATACCAGTTTGGCACTATATTTTGGCACAATTTGAATAAAATTTCCTCTATACACATTGATCATGGAATGTGAAACAAAAAGAATCTTGCATCTGCCATGTAATTTGCAGATAAATTTAAGCAAAAGTTCAACTTAATATGTTCAATAAATATATTAATCTTCATTATGTATTCACATGTTCATTATATGTTTGAATTATATATATCCCTACCACATTTGCTTAATCTTCCACCAATGGAAGATTTATATATTTCTCCATTTTTTTACCATAAACTTTACAACTACATTATTGATCATAATTAAGATACTACTTTCCAATATTTTCCAACAATAATAATTCTGTAATCAATAGTATCACTGAAACCAAAATTACCAGAAAAATAAATACCATAAATTAACCAAGATTTTTTTCTTCCTGCACACAAAGAATGGGAAAAATATACATCTTTAATACAAATTACTTAATCTAATAATAGATGTATTCAATTGGGAAATATCTAATTATAATTTATCTGTCTTTCCCTTGTATTAAAGTTCTGTAACAAAAAGTGTTCTGACACTATGTTTTCTTATATCTTGTAAATTAGTTTTGATATACAGAAAAAACAAGCACACACTTATTATTATTTATTAGACTATTCTAATCGATTAAAAGAATAAAAATGGTAAGGATCTTGCAAACCAAGTACCTTAAAAAGATTTTTTGAGGAATCAATAAATAATTTTCAATTAGAAATCATTCTGAGACATTTTTTTTTAACTTTAATATATATTCTCAGTGTCAACATTCCTTAAAGTTTTCTAAATAGTAAATACACAATTCTTATCCTAAATGTGTCGTTTTTATTAAATAAAAAAATATAAGGAAAAAAATTCAAAAGAAAGGATATTCTTGTGTACTTTTGGGATGTAGGTATAATTTTTATTTTCTAGGTAATCATGGGCAACAAATAAATTGATAAGTAAATAAAATAAAATAAAAATCCTCTGCTAAATGTAAAAGTTGTCGATAAGATGTTATGATCAAGTAATGAGTCATGTTTTCCACTATATATGGAGAAAAAAAATAAAGGGAAATTACAACCACAAGTGCATCTTTTCTGTCTAAAGGTTATGTTGCCCTTAATATAAAATATAATATCTTTTGTAACGAACAATTAGAATAAATAAATGAGAAAATATATAATTCAAAAAAATAAATTATATACAGTTGAAGCAAATATACGTAATTACTAATATAAAATAAAAGTAGTTTTTACTAAAAAATAAATGTAATTAACAATTGAGTGATAAGTGTGAAATGGTTCATTCTTAATAGAATTGTGGGATTCTTGAAATGGAGTAAATATATTAATTAATTTGAAAAATAATTAAGGAAGTGGACCATATGCCATCTTGACTTTTTAAAATAAAAGTTAAGAAGTAAAAGTGTTGTGAAGGATAAATATTTTTAATATATTTATATATAGAAAAATAAATATTTTTTATATGTCAAACAACCTATTGCACCATTTTCTTCCAAGTTTAATTTTCATGAACTAAAACCATAAAAAAAATATTTTCAATCAAATAAATTATATTAGATAAAAAAATTCAAATAGTTATTATAAAAATCAGACAAAAAATGTTATATATGATAAATTTAGATTGATAGCGTGAATGTATATACTATTATTTAGTATATTCTTAAAATAATTAGAATTTGACATTTCTTACATATCTTTTAAATCATGGGATTCATGATATATTTTATGATATATTTTTAAATATCAAAAGTATCAAAATACACCTATTAACTTTTAACAGTGATAATCTTATACCATATTACAATTAAAAAAAACATTTTATTAAAATAAAACAACTTTAAAATTATATTATATCACCTCTTATTTATAAATGTTATTTTATTAAAATAAAACAATTTTAAAATTATATTATATTACATCTCATTTGTAAACTGATACATTTATAATGTCCATCTGTTAAAAGAATATTTTTCTAAGAGTTAATAGTTAAACACTCTACTTAATATTTTATCAAATGAATATTATTCTTAATTATCAGCATGTGCTCTGAAATAAATATTTTAATTACCAAACGAAACATTAATTAATATATGGGTAGCTTTAATTTATAATAATCATGTGTAGCATATAAATGGCAGATATGAAAGCATCTGAGTCAATCAATAGCGAAATCAAATACAAAAATATTTCACATTAATAGCTGCATTAGAGTCATAGAAAGAGGTTTATTTCACATTTTAACTGACCAAACATATGTTTAAAAGAGAATATTAATTAATAATTATTAATGCAGATTTCATTCACATGCTTTGATTTCACATTTCTAAAGGAAAATTATTAATGGTAGGAATGTAAATTTGGTACATAGTATTATGTGAAACATGATTGTTCAATGAATCCTCATTCATTCATTTCAGTAGTTTCTGTCACAATTCATCTGCAGGGGCAAAGGTTTACACACAAAACTCAACCACTCTAATGTTAGTAACAACCAAGTTTTGACAAAAAAAAGACAAAGAATGTTTTAGTACATATTTTCACCTACCTTAATTTTTCCTTTTTGTCTCTCTTATCTTATGAATGGTTTTATAATTAATTTTATAAAATTATTAAGGTTAAATATATTTTTGTTAATATATTTTTTTTCTTAGTCTAAATTTTAGAGTTTTATTTATAGTAAAAAAAATTATTGGAATGAATCTTAAGATTTTTTATTTTTTTTACGTAAGAAACAATTTTTACACTATAAGAAAATATTGAAATAAAAATCAATTTTAGAGACTAAATATGATTAATTGTTATAGTAACTAAATTAGATACCATTTTATAAACTTAAAAAAAATGGTTTATAAATTAGTTTATATTATTGTAAAGTAGTTTCTAAATTGGTATCTAATTATTAGATACCAAGGTTTCAACTACCAATTATTTAGATTCTAAATTTAGTAACAAAAAATTTGATTGCTAATTAAATACCAATTAAAAATAATAGAAACTAATTTAGAAACAAAAATATTTTCAGTCTCTAAAATGGTCTTTAATTTAGTCATTATAACAACTAATTATTTTTTATCTCTAAGATTGGTTTCTAATTTATGATTTTCTTGAAAATGATTCATTCTTTTCTTAAAATGGTCAATGATTCATTTAATAATTTCTTTATTACAAGTGTATACAAATTTTAAAATTAGGACAAGCAAAAAAAATTTTTTTACATAAGTACAAAGATGAAAAACATTTAACTCAATTTATTATTATATAAACAAAACGCATGTCTCTTACATAAATTAGAGAAGATGATAGACATGCATTGATTATAATTTATAGAAAAACTTATTCTCTTTCTGTCTCAATGTATAACCACAAGGTTTGAGCAAAGATTTTTAGGATCACTTTTATAAAAAAACAAAGACCCAATCTTATTTCTTTGTTTTTCTCTTCAAAATTTACATCTTATCACTATTTAATGAAGAAACCTATATTTTATCTTTTCACTTAAAATTTTCATTCTCTCTTCCAACTTCTGTAAATCGAAAGGGTGTGTGAACATTTTCCTGGTGGTGAACTTTTATGGGCAGAAAATGAAGAATCAAGAAACTTGAGTAGAATAATGGCAAAAGTAAAGAAAAGAAAGAGACATAAGCATGAAGAAGGTGGAAAACACCCATTAAGCATATACTGATAAATGTATTATCTATGTAATTGAAAAGTATAAGAACATCATAAGTAAAACTTGAAGAGAAACAAATACTCACAGTGAGAAGAATAGTTGCAGAAAACCCTGCAAAGGATGAAAGATTTGGAGCTTGAAGAAGAAGAAGAACATGCAACACCAAGTCTTAGACAAATGAGGTTGTAACACATAACATATGAAAAGAGTGAGAAAGAGAAGAATTATATATATATATATATATAATATTATATATATAGGTAACATAAGATAACGTGGTATATATGTAACGGAAGTTCATGAGTCATGAGTCACAAATTGTTGTGTTTTGTTTTGTGGGGCAGTTTCCTTTATACTTTTTGAGCCCATAATAAAATTGGGTACTTTCCACTCACTTTTTCTCTATTCATTCTTCATTTGAATATCCATGCATAGTACTTTTACCATATAACAAGGGAAAGTATTTACTGTTACAAAATATAAAAGTGTTTATCTTTTTCTGTAAAATATAAAGTTTGTGTGGTTACATTTTAAAGTTTTTATTCATGGGTTATATTAACATTTTTTTTATCATAACTATTGCTGTGTGATATGTTTGTTTATTGAAAAATGTTAATTTGATAAATGCATATTTAAAGGCATTACTTTACAATATTTTAAAATAATAATGATATGTTGATAACTATGCAACAAATTATAATTTTGGAAAGCAAAATAATTTATTATTATAATAAATCAATTTTAAAATTTTATTGTTTCGTATCATAATTGTAAACTACTGTTATTCATTATGGAGCTGCGAAAGTAATATATATATATTTTTTTAACATGGAGAATTTTCTAACTTCTTAATATATCTTAGATTTACAAATAATTATTGTTAGTTGGTATGACGTAGCTATATCAAGTAATATAAGTGTTTTCGTCTGTAATGATTTTAACATAAAAGTTTTTTATAAAAAAAAAATATATCTTAGATTTGTGTGTTTTCACTATGTTATTATACAAATATAATTAAAATGAACTATCACAATTATTATTTTAAAAAAAAGTGTTTAAAGTCATGAAAAAAACGTAAGAAATAATTATAAAAATATTTTTTAATATTTTTTATAATGTTATAATTATATAACAATAAAAATTGTATTTTTTTTTCATCAAAATAATTGTTACTCATTCTGAATATATTATTGGCAGTTATAAGGAAATGTGATTTTAAATATTATTTTGTGTGAATATGGATATATGTAGCTTTTGTATGTGTTTGAAATGTAATATAATTATGAATAAATATATGGTATTTACTGTGCGTTGGCTTTTAATAAAAAAATTATTTAATTTATTAAAAAAATCACCTTTGATATTATTTAACAATATAAAATTAATTAATTATTACTTCTTCTAGTTTTAATATAAGACGCAATTTTAAATAAATAAATTATTATTTTTATAAGATGTTTTAAATTTTTATATAACATTTTTGTTACTTTTACTAAATATTGTGGGATATTTATATTTTTATAAGAGAATTTTAAAAAGTTTCATATAGTGGTAACAATTTAAAAACAATTTACAAAATCAAATTAATTAATTATTTTTATTGTGTAATTGTATCTTAACTTTCTTGTATTACGATATATAGTAAATAAAATTCGTTGCCATCTAATAAAAAAAGTACCATGCATTGTTGGTAAATTTATAATAATTACAAAAATTAAGTTTTAAAGGATATCTCATTAATTAACATTAAATTATTATAACATGCAAGGAATTTTTTTTTTTTTACACATGTAATTATTTAAAGTTGTAATTAAAGTGATATTTAATTGAGGAGGTGTTATTATTAAGAGATGGACTTTAAACCTAACTTAGCTTACAAAATCAAATTATAAGGTATATATTATAAAATGTCTTTACTTTTAATCGAAGTGAGATCTTCAACACACTCTCCTTAATGGCTTAGTAGTCCAGTAGTAGGTGACTTGATAAACTCAACAAATACTCACTAAGATAGATTCTAAATTTGATTCTTATACCATTTTAAGAAATGAATTTTAAGTCTAACTCAACTTTATAAGACGAAATCATAAGATGAAGTTTGCATTCACTTATATACTGTGAGACGTCTTTATCTATAGTAAATATGGAAATTCCAACCGTTAGTGATAATAATGATTATGAACATACATTTTAAGTTTTTAAATTTTGATTGTCTAAAAATATTTAGAGATTTTATCCTTCTATTTTATTATTGATAATAAATGAAATCATTTTGATAATTTATTGAATGTGTTAGATAAAACACGTAAAATTAGGTTCCGCGGAATTTTTTTGATCCGAAATCATTTAAGAAATTATAAAATACGAAAGTCAAATAATATTTTTATTTAGGCTTAATGTATTTCTTATAAATAAAGACCTAAGAACATATTCATTGTAGGTCATATTATAAGATTAAATAAGATTTACACATGATTCTTATAAGATTTTTCTATTGGACTATGTTGACATTAGATTAAAAAAAAACTATGATTCAGGGTATTAAATAGGACCTGTATCATTAGAATAAAAAAATATTTTCTGTCTTGAAAATATATATTTTTGCCAACAATTAAATAAAACATTAATGATAGTGTGAGTTTGCATTTAAATAAGGTTGAAAAAAGATTTTAAATATGATGTGGCTTAGTGGAACTCACAAAAATTAAATTAAAATCTTCATAAAATAACAATGGAAATGTTACAAGGAGAGTTGTTAAATAACTTTTTTGTAGACAAAAAATTCTAAACTTTTCATAAGTAGTAGGGATCGAAAAATATCTCTCCAAATATTCATCATAAATCAAATTTCACACATTGAAAATTGTTATCTAGGGAATACATGAGTGACCAAATTTCCTCTTTATTGAGTTGAACGTAACAAGAATTAAACTCTTGTAAATATTTAATTTTAAATTTACCAAATGTTCATTTCAATTAAATTGTTCTTTTTTATAGTTAACGTTTGTGTTTGTATTTGTAACACCCCATAATTTACATATAACTATTACAATACCGGTTCTACATAATTCTATACAAGCTTACAGTTTTTCAAAATATTCCTAATACATGATTAGGATTTATAGAAATACAAATATTT
>Ga0123342_1004210_pt1 | contig 22234 bp, 19 predicted proteins | sample Turbeawhitnodule_FD_89960 | JGI IMG/M metagenome (GOLD analysis project Ga0123342, IMG submission 89960) | Root nodule microbial communities of legume samples collected from Mexico - Turtle bean Mexico white nodule | ecosystem: Host-associated > Plants > Roots > Nodule | place: Mexico: Nepantla... | reverse complement strand
TAAGGCCCTCCACGTAGAATAGCGATCAAGTCAGAAGAACACATGGCAGTAAGTACTGAAACATCAAGGTGTATAAGTTTCCCTGAAAGTTTGCTAAGGTACGTTTTTATTCAGTTTACGTTTCGAACGCTTTAAAACACTTTAAACGCTTTAAATGCTTTGAACGTTTTAAACGCGTTGAACGTTTTTAAACGCCTTAAATGCGCTTTATGACGCTTTAAATGCTTTAGACGTTTAAAAGAGGCTTTAGACGTTGGAGACGGGGATGGAGACTTAGTTTTACACACACACTCTAGTTGCTTGCTCGCGGACCCACTGTACGCACAGGCAATTAGTGAGAAATTAGTTACTCAGTTATTTTACCACCTTCAGAGCATCCATTCACTGTGTTCCGATACAGAGGTGTGTCTTTTGATGTTTCTTGCTTGCTGACTTGAGCGTCGGAGTGCAAACGGCTGCGAGGGCGCCCTTTGTTCTCTCTGTTTCAGGTACTCACGGCGGCTAAGGGTGGGGATTTGGAGCAAAGATGAAGGAGTCCTTGATACACGAGTCTTAGCTACGCACGAAGACGTTCCCGGTCAATCGGCGGGAACACAAATTTATACAAAAGAATCTATAAAGAGAGATATTAATTGAAGCCCATTCTTGAAAGCTTGTAGTCTTCTTTTGCCTTTAGGCTTGGTCCTCTCTTTATTTTAATTCTTCTTTAATTTTTTAGAAGACTAGAAGAAAGAACTTCAAATGTGTGGGTGAATGACCTCTTCCTCCATTAGTAAAATCCTCTCTTATTTGATCTCTATCACAGCAGCCCATACATCATGGGTAATCTCCATATCTACACCTTTAACATGTGAAACAAGATTGTTTCCTTCAAACTTCAAGTTTGTGTAGAAAACCCGAATTAGATCCGGATATATGTTCCCCTTCATCTCCAAGAACCTCTTCAGCATCTGTTCCTTGAGAAGCCTTCTCACATTGTCCAACTTTTGGCTTTTCAACCAATCAAATGAGACAACTTTTGGATTGTTTATCACTTTTCTACTCGTTTCAAAGCGATACTTCTCAATCAATTCATTATCTCCTGAAAACCAGCCCTCAATACGCCCTCCTGACCTCACAACCCTAGTTTTAATTCTCTTTGATGATGGAGGAGTGGAATCCATGAAAGCAGAATGAGAAAGAGGCACACACATAAGGAGAGAAAGAGATGTTGCAAAAGATGAGCCAATGGGTTGTTTTTGTGAAGAAAAACAGCTGCAATCAATTTTATAGCAAAGCAGAAACCTTATTTGATCCTTTGGTGATAGTGGGTTTCAGTCTTCAAGGTAGAAAAGCTGGTCCAAGCCTTGCACAGAAAACGTCAGCCCAGAGCAGAAAATCACATGGTCCGCACATGTGATTTTGACTAGTCATAAAGGCACTTGAATTTCCAAGATATAGTATATATTCCTTTTATGACAAGATACAACTGCCTCCAGAACCAAATCAGACTTTCAAGACAGCTTTATTGACTCAAGATCCCTTTATGATTGAAATCTGTAAAAGACAGAATGCATAGAGAAATTAAATCAATTCTTCACAGTGCTGTCAGAGGAGAAACAATCGGTTGTTTCGAGGAAACAATCGGTTGTTTTTCTGCAGCAGTTAACAGAATGTGAATTCCAAGCATAAACTGAGAGAAGTTCAAAACAAATGTAATTGCTCATTTGTAAATAAAGAAATTAATCATGAATTAGTAATTGAAAAGCAAAGACAAGGAAGGTCTTATCCTTTTGTTATGAAGTCCCTTCAATGAGTCATTGTTTGTGATCAAGAATGCTTCTTTTGGCTTTTGAAACAACTGGTTCTGGTATCAGCTTTTTAATCCAGTTCAAGACACACTACTTTTCTTCCAAAAGTTTGATAAGCTAACTCAGGACTTCACACTTTACTCAGTATCCCTGCATCATAATGAGTTCAAGCAACAAGATTTGGTCCCTTTACAAAAGAGGGTTCTTTTGATTTACCTTTATCATTTGAAACCTCACAACCTTTGGGAATCCCATTTCATGATACCTTTAGGAACAAAATATTTCCTAATTTTACAGAATCTGACAGAATGGTCTCTCTTCATGCAGTAAAAGCATGTAACAACCAGTTGTTCGATTTAACAATCGGTTGTTTTTTTGGCAGTTTTGAAAATGACTTTGAAAATTTATCTTGCTTGTTCTGTGGATTAAAACCTAATCCTGCTTTTCCAAAAACACAGTTTTGAGATGCCAAGACATTCTCAAAGTTGGATTTACCCTTTGAAAGCTTGTCCACATTTCTAATAAGATAATGAACTTTCTTTTCAAGATTTTCACAATTTTCACAAACAAGAGAGTCACACACATGAGAAGAGTTTTTACAATGCTTTTCAAGATTTTCAAAATCATTTTTTGACTTTTCCAGTTCTTCTTCAAGTATCTTGACCCTTTTTTCAAGCTAGTTGTTCAACCCTTTTAATCGATTGTTTGAGAGAGCCAACCGGTTAGCTTCTTCATGAGTTTCTTTAAAAGCTTGAAGTAATTGACTATAATTTTTAGCACTTAATGAAGCACATGAACTTACACTACTTGAGCTGCTTGAATCATCATCTCCTTCTGCCATTAAACATAGGTTGGCTTCTTCATCTTCACTTGATGAGGAGCTTGATGAAGAGACTTCATTTTTATTCCAAACAATATATGCTCTTTTTTATTTTCCCTTCTTTTCCTTGTAGTTTGACTTCTTCTCCTTGCCTTCTTTATTTGGGCAATCAACTTTTATATGCCCTTGTTCACTACAAACAAAGCAAGTATAGTTGTTAGAATTGAAATCACTAGTTTTCTTGTTTCCATACCTTTCTTTGTTGGAATCTTTGTTGCGATTTCTCTTCAAGAACTTACTAAACTTTTTGGATAGCAAGCTAAGGTTTTCTTCCTCACTTTCATCACTTGAATCTTGTTTACTCTTGTGCTTGGCAGCTTTCAAGGCAATGCTCCTCACATGCTTGTCTTCACTTTCTTGAACATTGAGTCCATTCATCTCCAACTCATGTTCTCTAAGCTTACCAAACAATGAGGTCGTAGTCAAGGATGTCAAGTCTTTTGATTCAGAGATTGTTGTTACCTTAGGTTGTCAAGATCTATCAAGGCACTTGAGAATCTTGATGTTTAGTTCCTCTTTATCAAAGGTTTTCCCAAGGCTCATTAGATGGTTGATGATGTGAGTGAACCTCTTTTGCACTTCAGCAATAGATTCTCCCTTGAGCATTCTAAATATCTCATACTCTTGTATTAGAGTATGTTTCCTTGCTCTCTTCACATCATTTGTTCCTTCATGGGTGACTTCCAAAGTGTCCCACATCTCCTTGGCCGATGAGCATTGTGAGATCCTGAAAATTTCATCTGAATTCAAAGCAGATGTTATGATATTCTTGGCAATGCAATCAAACTTGGCCTTTTTATTTTCAGCATCAGTCCATTGGGACCAAGGTTTTCAATAGAAGATCCATCCTTTTCAAATTTAGGAATAAAAGGGCCATTCTCAATTGCATCCCAAATTCCTTTATCAAGAGATTCAACAAAGATTTTCATTCTAACTTTCCAAAATTGATAATTCAAACCACAAAACAAAGGTGGTCTGTTAATTGAGGCACCTTTCCCAAAAGGTAGTTTTTCAGCCATAGAAAAAAGATTTTAGGATCAAACTTGAATATTTTTCAAGTGCCAAGCTCTGATACCAATTGTTAGAATATATGGCTTTAAACGAGAAGAGGGGGGTGAATTGTTTAAATGGGGTTTTTGAAAACTTTTTCAGCTTGAACAAAATCCTTTGTGTGAATCCAGATCAGAATTTCAGTTAGCCAAGAATTTAAGCACAAAACAGCAAAGCACGAGAAAAACAATCGGTTGTTTATACTAATAAAGCAATAACAACTGAATTTAAAAGAGTTTAAGGGAAGAAAGAGATACACCAACAGTTTATACTGGTTCACTCTTAAACCAAGAGCTACATCCAGTCCCAGAAGCCACTGGGTAATCCACTAAGCAATCAAAACAGATTACACACAAACCACCGAAGTAGTGACCTTGAACCCTTCAAGAAACACACTCACTTTGGCACAACACACACCAAGAGTATTGATCTTGACCACCTCAAAAGCACACAACACTCCTTGGGAGCAACACCAGAAAATACAGAAGATTGAGAAAGAATTACACTTGTTTACAGAATAATCTGAAATCAATACAGATGCAATCCTATTCCACTCTTTCTTAAGAAAACCCAAAGCTTGATGTGAATGTTCAAAACTTGAAAGCAATCTTTCTCACAACTGAAAAACTCAAATTTGTTTCTCTTGTTTGTTTTAAAACATAAACAAACCTTTTATACTTTTCAAAGATTGGTCAAAGCATTTAATGAAGGAGCGTATTCGGTTGGAAATCATTTAAAGCACATTCAACCATCAAAACAAAATTATGTTCGGATTTTCAAAGAAACAATCGGTTGAAACCACGAAACAACCGATTGTTTTGGTTTGACAATAAGTCAACCAACCAAAACAATTTTCAACCTTTTCAAAAACACCTAAGAGTAAAACAATCGGTTGTTTTGACAAAACAACAGGTTGTTTTTCACTTAGTTTGAAAAACACTTAATTTCAAAAAGATTTTAAAACACATTAGCTTTAGATTCAACAAAGAGTGTATTACACTTTTAAACTACCCAGATTCCACCCCAAACACAGCAGCAACTCCAGCCTTGCATCAAACACTTGGATTTGGATTCTTCAAAGCTCTTGATCACTATTGATCAACAATGTCTCTATATGAAAAAAATTGGGAAATTAAGGCCCTCTCATCTCCTAACTTATTTTCATGGAGAGTGTTAAAAAACATAGAAGCAACAAAAGATAAGTAAGGCAGTCGGGGAGTACAACTTGACAACATGTGTGTAATGTGTGGACAAGAGGATGAATATGTTAGTCACCTATTGTTAACATGTGATGTGGTCTTGGTGGCATGGAACCTATGTTATAGATGGATTGGGAAACATACAACACAACATAACATTGTAAAAAATCACTTTTGTCAGTTCAGGATCTTAAAGCTAACAGAATATGAAAACAAAAACCTAAGGGTGTATGTGGATTGCAATTGTGTGAGAAATTTGAAGGCAAAGAAACAATATTATTTTTAATAATGATAGGCCTGATCTTATAGAAATTTTTGTTTTGCCACAATTCAAAACTTGGTCTTGGATCACTGGAAATGAACAAGTGACTTCTTTCTCATACCCAACTGGTGTATGGACCCTTTAAACTGTAGGAAAACTCTCAAAAAATAAAATCAAAAGCAATAACCAGGTTAGAAGATTAATGTATACATTTTTCTTGTGCTATAACCAGTTTGTTACATGGTATACCTGGATGGTAGTTGTTAGCTATTATTTGCAGGTGGAAGGTTCACACAAGGATTACATTATGATTTGGGCAGGCAAAGAACTAGTCAATATCTTGGTTACAAATTCAACATCTTGAGTCAGAGTACATTTAAATACCAGGTTGCAGTGACTGTAAGGAGATTTCGAGGAGATTTTCATTAATAGATTGGACAAATTACAATTGATTTGATAGAGGGACACAATATAGGGGAAGTCATTGTCTAATTGTTCAGGATTTTAGTAAACAATGTTTGTAATATGTTTAATACAAGATTTTGTGTTTCTCCATTGTTGGGATGATGACTTTTTTGTATTGTCTGATGACGTCCTATTTGGCCCCATCAAGTTTAAAACTCTTTTTATATACAAGTTGGATCATCCCTAAAACAATTCAATTTATTTCATTCATTTTTTGTTGATAAAAAAGAAAATAAAAAAATAACTTCACCAAAAAAAAATATAATACGACGAGATAAATTCAACTTTAACAATTAGTAAGTTGTTCTAGGTTTTTAGAATATATAATATTGAATTGTTTTTCAGTTATGCACAATTACTTTTCTATTTGAAATTTCAATTAGAGATCCCACATTAACTAGAGATTAAAAATATATCACAGTATATAAGTGAATGCAAACTTTATCTTATGAAATAATTTTTTATTTTTTTTTTATCACCATGAAATAATTTTTATAATGTTAAGTTAAACTTAAAGTTCATTTCTTAATAATTTTCATGTTGACGAAGAAGCTAAACTTTTATACATTATTTTTTTATAAGTATTAATTTGTCTTTATTCTCTTAAAAAGAAAAGTTCCTAAAGTATAGTACCAACAATTTGGGTGGAGAATTGAATTTTTTTTAAAAATAAGCGGCAAAAAATTATTTCCTTTTTTATGGAAACTTTGTGATATTAAATTAAATGGATGAGTCTGACTTCATTTCATTTTCTTTATTAAATTTTAAAATAAATTATTCTAGAGGGTACAATTGTTAAAATTGTTTACTTCAAGGTATTATCTTTATGAAAGAGCTTGGTGAATAGCTTAGGAAGTATCGACATCGTGAAACAAAAACATTTAATTTGCCGCGTTCAATTCCTTGTGTCTATAGTTATATGGACAACATGCATTTGTGGATGATAAAGGTTTTTCTGATGCATTTGCAATCTTTTCTTATTTAATTAACCTAATCGGCTTAATCACAAGAACTAGGTTTTAATATGTTGATGATAACCATGGATGCAACCTTTCTTGACATTTTATTTCTTAACCTAACCGAAATGCATGCTTGTTTTCAGAGTCTCGTGGACACCATCAAGAGGGCATTGGCTCTTTCTTACGCATGACTCCCTCAAATTTAATGTTATGTTTGCTGGCGGTAGAATTGGATTTGGTACTCGTCCAAAAAGAATCACTAGCATTCTTGGAAACCCTAATCGCACATAATATGAAATATTTTCGTTTTTTAATACAATTTATTTTATATTCAAAATAATTGTATCATGATTCGAATTACCACTTATGCCAACTTATGTAATTATTTTAATAATATTAATATCAACCAACTTTTACATTGACTTTTTATCTAATTAGGTTTTGATTTTCTAATTGAGATTCGGAGAACTAATCACTTGGTAGTTTAAAATTTCTGCTTTGACCTTTTGTTCATGCTTCATACATTATATATTATCTTGGTTTTAATCATATACTGCAGCTAGGGTCACTTGCTTAAGTTCAGTTTGACTGATCTTTAATTGATGGTGAGTGTAATTAATGATTTTTCGTTAATTGTACATCTTTGTAATTAAAAATGAATTAAGGTAATTATATATGTAGTTGCATGCTTTTAAATATGTAGATATGCCAGCTGATATTGACAAATTGCATGAATCCCTTTTGCGACTTAATGGAGCACTCAAGCCTAAGGACAGAGTTTAAATTCTATTTAATTATGCTCCAGTAATTAAATGATAAAAACAAAGTGACAAACACTAAAGATTGTATCTTTTCTTATACTACACTTGTCACAAACTAATCTCCATTACTTGGCTTAAAAAATTCAGAAAAAAATCAGAATCGTGTTGTAAAATCACGAGTCTAAAGCACTTAAGTGAATTGGTCATGAATAATCATTAGGAGGAGAATAATTTACATTATCTGCGGGTACCAACTTGTTGTAAAGCTTTATTGCAGAGATTGTGGCAAAGACAGTGAGAGTGTATTGCCTTACATAAAAGAATAATTAAAGAAAAACATTACTTGTTTCATTCTATTTATTTTGAATTTTTAGAGAATCGTATGGTCGTTCATTTATAAATATGAATCAAAATAAAATTTAACAAATAAAAAAGAAACGAATAGTACTTTTGTTGATACACTGTTTGTCCACTTAATGTTACTATATATAAAAGAATTGTTTGTTTTCTCATGACTATGATTGATGGTGGGGTTTTGTGTGTTGAATCAAAAGTTGCTTTTCTATATTTCAAATTCAATATGGCAGTCGCACTAATATAGTGAGAAAGCACACTATGAATTTAACATCTCTCAAGGATTCACAAAAAAAAAAACTTATTATTGCCATGAATATTCAAATGCCCATCAATGCCAAAAACTAATCATTAATCTCTAAACTTTATTAGGGGGCGTGAAATATAAATATTACATGCATTAGCAATCTTATTAGTTTGATGTTTTCTTTTCTCTTTCATGATATATCCTTTGCATCACGTGCCCGTGAAAAAAATATGATCATTGTGAAATCAGGGAATTGAATTTCTGTGATACAATAAAAGCCTTTTTTGGTGTTAATGGTTTTTGCCGGTAGAGATAATCACAAAATGTGTATATAAAGGCAAAACTTGATTTGAACTAAGAAAAAAAAAAGTGAGTGAAGCCAAATATAGTTATATGAAACTGTGTTTGCAATGATTAATGTTGTAATTAAATAGCATTACGCGACATCTAGTATTTTTACTAATACACACATCTATCAAATCAAAAATCAGTATAGTGATTTGGAGCATGGAACTTTTGATGTTAATTAGCTTGTTGTATGTGTGTATATAAATATAAATATATATAAATGTTAGGGCCTGGGGATCACTATATATGTATTTCCTGGGTTCAAAAAGCAAAGTAGCAATGAAAGACAATCATGGGCAATGATAAAGTCAATTATATGGGATTTGATATGATAACCACAAAGTGATGAACCCGTGCAAAACCCCATTATAAATATGATATAATAATGAAAGACTTTTAAGGGGCATCAACACATTAATCAATATATTATTACAGTGTTGTTTCTTGATATTTAAGCCACTTTCTTTTAAGTTTTGATTCCCAACGACCCCACATTTTTTCAGTGCATTCATCCTAGCTAGAGTTCCATTTTATTTAACATCTGCCATTTGCCTCTCTGTTTATGTTCTGTAACACCAATATCATATATGCTTCTTCATCATATATTAGCACAACCTTATAAAATATATCATATAGAACTCACAATATCAGTGCTCGAAAACCATCTCCGAGTAATTGTCTACTTCTCCAGTTTTCTGCTGCAGTTAATGTATATGCATATATATTCTGCTGCTATATATATATATATAATCTTTCTAGAGTAATACTAATAGTGTATATGATTAATAATTTAAATGAATCTTGACATGTTGTTGAATGTGTCTATTTATATATACATGCTCTTGTCAACGCCTTCATCATATGTTAAGGAACAGGAGTTACTCATATAAATTTGTTAGAATGTGGCTTAATGCCTTATGCAGATGAAGCTTGCAAAAGTGGTGCAGTATCAGCCACAATTTTTTCTCTTCAACCAAATAAGAATAGATTCATATACACATTTGTATATTATATGCTTCACCAACACTTAGTATTTTTCTTTTCTTATAACATTATATCACATATCATACACATAACTGTTCTTTCTTTTTCTCTTTTTTTCCTTTCTAGGTGGTTGCTCATGTTGACCAAGTTTTTTCTCATAAAGAACATTATCATACAAGTTTTTTTCACACTACAAAATTATTAAATAAAAACTAATTTTAAAAATTAAAAATAATTTATTACTATATTAATTAAATTATATATTATTTTATATACTAAAAAATATATATTATTTTATCTACCAATTGTTTGTAAATAAAATTATTAACCAATTAGATATCAATATAAAAATTAATTTATAAATTTTTATTAATAATAAAATTATTTGAGATACTAATAATTTTTTAATCTATAACATAAATAAATCAATATAGTAACTAATTATTTTTTATATTTAAAATTAATTTATATTTAATAATTTTCTAGTAGTAGTGTAGAGTATTCTTTATTTTATAACAAATATTCTTTTTGTTATAAAAGATATTGGCTAATTTTTTTTTGTTTGTATAAGTTAAATATGTTAGGAAGCATAATGTGACCATTGTTTATCTGTTGAGTTGCTATGAAGTGTTCCTTTTAGAATCAAGTTTGGAGGGTTTTTTTTCTTCTGTATAAAGGTTAAAGGTTGTAACATCATTTAGTTTTAAATTATTCATTGTTCATAAAAAATATAATAAATATCTTTCTTTTTACATATTTTTGGGCCTTGAACTTGTTCAATTTTTTTTTCAATTTAAACCTTCTTCCATAAACATTGAATACAATGGAATATTTGTAAATTATTAGAAAAAAAATTCTATTAATTAAATGTTTTTAGGTTTTTTAAAAATAAAAACTTTATACAACTGTAATTTATATTTTAAATATTATCAATAATTTTTTTCAACATATCAATTAATACTTATGCAATGTAGGACATATTTGTCAATATTAATTACAAAAATGCATCTAATCATTAATAAAATGGAAAATTGTTTATGGGTAACAATATGCAAATAAAGAATTTGGGTCAAACCCAATTATTTCCTCCTTGAATATTTGCATTCTATCAACCACAAACATCCTTCAAATCTCCAAAATCTTCAAATTAATAATCTCCACCATCTTTAAAATCACAATCAAAATCATCATACAAATCTTCAGATCAATTTTTGGAGCATATAAGTAAGATATTGACTTGAGTATTAAAAAGTCTTTCTAACACACCTTTGTAGCACCACCATAATGAGACATGCCACCCCATCCTACTCTATATGTATTGTGACCAGAGGCAGAGATCCCACTCACAAACAAGACTGTATGTATCCTGAATCAGAGTTATATATACCTATTGTTTATAAATATATAACTTCAATATATAAGAAAAAAATACAAATTTATTACTTTAAAGTTTTGGATGAAAGATGATGTGATGTTTTTGTGATCTTTGTTATTTTGATCTTCTCATATTATTTTTTCTTAAATAAAAAACTAAATTTAATAATTAAATTTTCTCCCTATACTTCCCTCAATGACCAATAACACTGTAGCACAGTGAATTTGAATTTTTTTTTCAATCTTTATAGAATTTATTTTTAAAACATCTGTTATTTTGTAATTATTTAAATGATAATTATTAAATAACTTAACAAATCTATGGATAATTTTGAAAAATAGTTCATCTTAAAGAACGTAATGTTTTATTCCAGAAGATGGGTAAATCAAATAGAAAAAAAGAAGATAAAACAAGTTAGCAATGAAGCTACAAACATTTAATTAGACACCCATTATGTTAAATGAACTTCTGAGCAATTCACCTTCGTGTAGGTTGCCGAAACATTTTCTAAATTCTCTCACCAAGAGTAATTTAATTTCATCTCCTTTAGTTTTTTCTTTTACACAATTAACAAAAGAAGATGTACTTCTAATAGTCCTCTTTCCTTTAACCCATCAGCCATTAAATTATTATCACGCAGGAGTTTGGAAATAACTTGGGTTAAATGAGATAATATGAGCACAAATTTAAGGATAGGAGGTTGGAAATAAAGGATTTAAAATGGTTCAAGATGATTTTATTAGAGAAATGGAAGTGGAGATTAGGAGGGGAAGATGACGGTTTATGGAATGTATCCACATTTTTTTATTTTTATCATTTATATATATATATATGTGTAAATGCTTTGTGTTGATATCTCCATTCAACTGGAAGGGCTCCTTGTATATTATGTTGCCTTTAATATATATAAGAAATAGTGTAAGCAGAATAATCACATATATTATCTTTATGTGTCACATATAATTAAAACGAACAATACTTGATTTTGCGATAACAAAATATGTTTATAAACAACATTTTTGCTAAAATTTCCTTCTTCTCCTTCAAGGTGTCCTTTAATAAGAATTTTTGTTGAAGTTTGAGAAACACCTCTTGATAATGCAACATATAATTGACCATGACTAAAAACGTGTCGTGGAAGGTAAATTCCAACATTAGGTATAGTTTGCCCCTGTGATTTATTTATAGTAATGACAAAACTTAATTTCACAGGAAATTGTTTCCTAATAAGCACAAATGTGAGACTTGTACTTTCTATTGTTTTATGTTTAATTCTTGGTAAGAAAAAAAAATTTCCAACATGTTGACCTGTCAAGTTTTCAACATCCAACATGTTCATGTAGAACCCACGACACAATAATCTCGTCCCATTACATAACCCAGATTTATGGTCTCTGTTTCACAACAACATTAATGGTGCACCTTTTTTAAGCTTTAAAATATGTGGTGGCAAGCCACTTGGAGCAATGGAGTTCAAGTACTCTTGTTGGTATAGATTATGTGACACAATAAATTATGTTGTTCTCCAAGAAAATGATTGATAATCATGTTATTAAGTATTTCAACATCTTCATTTTTTGGAGTCAATATGGCTCTCTGAACCATATAAGATGCATCCCATGTATGAAATTGCAATTGGGGAAAGGTTTCTTGTATAACTTTTGTATTGAACTCTCTCCTTCCCATGGTATTGCTAGTCCATGGGGTATTTTCACCATATCATCAAGAATTGTAGGTTCAATCCCATCTCCGATGGACATGAGGTATTTTGCAAAATTGTGATCATGGGTGCTTCATCCCAAATAATTGTTGTTGTTTGTCTTAGTAGCTTTGCAAGATCAATTTGTTTGCTTATTGAACAAACCAACTTCTACATTAATAGGTATCTTAAATTGAGAATGTGCAGTTCGACCACCAGGTAATAATGTTACAGCTATACCAGAGGAGGTTGTCGCTAAAATAATTTTTCCTTTACTTTTATAATATGCAATTAATGTACGGTAAATGAATGTTTTACCGGTTCCTCTTGGTCCATCCACAAAAAATACTTGACTTTGCTTACGATGTATTACATCTAAAATGGTATTGAAAGAGATCAACTAATCAATATTCAATCTCTGTACATTGTCAACATCTTCATTAGGTATTTGTATTGATAACTCTTCTTGTATAATTCTTGGTACTAAAGTATTTTCAAATGCATCAAATGTTAATGTTGGTAAATCAAAATCATTGATTGTTTTACCATGTTGAATAAGAAGATCATTTAAATCCCTCAATAGCATATTAACGTTGATGCCCATAGAAGTGTTTGTTAAAGTATAATCTTCTACCGTAAAGATATAAAACTCATTCCAGAGACTTCGAACATCAGTTGGTTCACAAAAATTAATATGGTCACAAACAATCTCCTTAAAGCATAAGGCATTTGTAAACTTGATGCTTCGACTAAGCATTCATGAATACTATTATCGCTTTCTAAAAATCCCCAATTTTCAGCTGCTTTTTTAAATGTGGGGCAATATGTTTCATTTGGTGATAATAGGTATTCCCAACTGGTTGGCCCTCTTATATGGGATAACAAAATACGCAAGAAGAACTTTTCTCCTTCTGAAGGAGATACAGTATAAATTCGACCAATAACTTTCTTCCTTGACCTTCTTGGGTACCGTTCCTTTTGTTTGTTGTGCCAACAATAATGTTGTGGAATTTCTCTATACAAATAACTTCTAAAATGTGGATCTCGATAATATAGTGCAAAGAATTGTGTGAGTATGGTTTTGGAGGTATTGTCATCATTTAATACATCACTTATGTTCTGATGTTTATAGAAGCGCACCTGAAATAGAAAGTAAAAAACAAAGATGATGAATTGAAATATTGCACCACTTTGTCTTCTCTCTCTAGAATTACAGAAGGACAAATAGATAAAATAAGAACCAACAAAGAAAGTTTCAAGATTTGAGGTGCAACTTCAGTTTACATGAATTTATACTAGACAATATTATACTATACAATAAGAAAACATTTATTTCTTTTATAGAAAAATAAAAAAGAAGCGCACCTGATGACGATTTGGTAAATGAATTTGTAATCTTTCTACACTTGGATTCATTCGATAAAGTGTAAATCTGAATATTTTCCATAAAGCCTCCGGAGCTCAAATCCATCTAGCATCAATATATTGTTGGACTTCATCTACAATTGATCCTCTACGAACCTCCATTGCTACTCGATCTGGACCTTTGTACACATACTTGTATAAATATTTAATACTTTTGATGCTACTCCACACCTCAACATTTATATGACAATCATATTTTAACAACAACCAAGGGTTTTAAGGAACCCCTCATCTGTTGTCAACATTTGCATTTCTATTTATAGATACTGATGCATTGAAACGCCTCTTGTATTGTGGATATGAAGCATTACCTTGACGTGTTTCTTCCAAGAACTCTTTAGGATACTTTTTCTTACATTGATTGTGCTTCATACATGGTGATCTTGGATTAAGAGTTCTGCAAGGCCCGTGTATCATGTGTTTCAGTACATCTTCGTGCAATTGTGGCTCTTCTTCACTTTTTGGTATTTCTGCTCTAACAATGCTATCATAATCTTCTGGATCACGCAATTTATCATTATCTTGTAAGATAAGTAACATATGTACATGGGGTAGTCCATGTTTTTGAAATTCAGTCACATACATGTAACTTTTAACTTTTCCAAGAAGTCCTTTATCAATAACATCTTCCTTCAATTGTTCAAATTTTGCTCGAAATATTCTTGTGACCAAGTCAGGACGATCTTGTGGAGTTTGAAAATTTTTAAGTTCTGATAAAATTTCACTCCAAGAAGGATTGCATGTCATTGTAAGAAAAATATTGGTTTACCATCATGAGCAACAATTGTCATGACATCTTCATATCGTTGTGTCAAGTCTCGACGACTACCAATAAATGATGGGAGGTAGGAAATAAAGGATTTAAAATGGTTCAAGATGATTTTATTAGAGAAATGGAAGTGGAGATTAGGAGGGGAGGATGACGGTTTATGGAAACATATCTCAGAGTTTAAATATGGTTTTTAGAAAGGACTATTAATACTATTAATATTACAAATAATAGAAATAATAATGATATTTTAATTAATATTATTAATATTAATAAAAAAATTAATATTATTAATATTAATAAATAAAAATTAATATTAATAATATTAATAAAAAAAATTAATATTATTAATATTATTAATATAAATCCATGTGTAAGAAGGTAATTTACCTACGAATAATGTGTTCGTGTGTAATAGAAACAGTAGTTACCTACTAACTCTAGTCCGTAGGTAATGGAAAAAGTAATTACCTACCAACTCGAGTCCATGGGTAATGGAAATAGTAGTTACCTACCAACTCTAGTTCGTGGGTAATGGAAACTGTAATTACTTACCAACTCCAGTCCGTGGATAAATCCAACATATTTATAAAAAAAAATTAATTATTATTTAAATTTAATTATTATTTCAAAATTATTATTTATTAATATTACATCTTGTTGTGATTATTATTTATAATTATTATTATTCATGTTACCAACATTATTAATATTATTAATGTCATCAATATTATTAATAATAATAATATTATTATTAATAATATTATTAATTTTATAATGTTAATAGTATGTATATCTATTAGTTATGATTATTATTTATAATTATTATTTATTATTATTTTTTTGTGAATATTAGTTATGATTTTATAATTAATCATATTGTAATAATATTTTAAATATTATGTATATAATTATTATGATTAATATTATTTATATTACTAAAACTTTTAAAATTATTAAGATTATTTATATTCTTAATATTTTTAATAAAAATATTTATATTAATAATTAGTAATATTATTGGATTTATTTTAGATATAGATTCATGGTAAAATTTGTATATAATGTAAAATTTACCTACATATAGAGATTTGTGGGTAATATAATATGTAGGTAAAGTTGAATTTACCTACGAAGCTAGGATACACATCTTAAATGGCATGTCCGATACTCGTATTGGACACCAACACTCGTATGACACCTGTAGGACACGTATCTGTGAAGTTTCCAATTCAAAAAGTATTTGTTAGATTTCTAACAATTCTAATACGGTTCTAACACAATTTTAAAAAGGAAAAATACATTAATTTTCTAAAAATTCAAACTTTATTGTATAAATTGTTATTATGATTACAAAAATAAGAAACAAATTCTTGTGAATCAGTCATGAAAAACATCTTTCTGCTCCAAAAAATAATCTGGAACATACTTGTGCACGTAAATCTTTATTGTCAATTTATATAATTCATAATTATATAATATATATAGATTTGTGTCCCCGTGTCCTACATTTTAGAAATTTTACGTATCTCTGTGCCGTGTTTGTGTCCGTATCGTATCAGTGTTCATATAGTGTCTGTGCTACAAAGGTAGATAATATTGAATTTACTTACGGATTCATATCAGTAGATAATATTCGTAGGTAAAACTGAATTTACCTATAGATTCAAGTTCGTGGCTAAAAATTCGTCGGTAAATTTGATTTTTTTTTGTAGTGAGATATTAGGAAGTGTTGTGGAGGAGAAAACAATAATTTGTTCAATAATAATAGAGGTTGGAAAATTGGAAATAGGACTAAAGCAAGGTTTTGGACTGATAATCGATCGGCTTGGACATAAGCCTTTAAAGGAGAAGTTCCCAAGAATATTTCAAAACTCGGAAATTAAATGTGGTACTTTGAACCAATTTTGGAATTTGGAGTGAGAATCATTGGCAAGTTAATATGGAGAAGAGAGTGATTTGTATGGGAGCAGAAAAAGGTTGTAGCATTCATGACCGATTTAGAGAGTTTTTCCTTGACTAATTAAGGGTTAGATGAATGGATGCAGAAAGATGGTAATACTAAAACATATGCGGTAAAATCAGCTTACTCAAAGTTATTACCTCTAACAATCATTGACCTAGGGTTTTTCTTTGAAGAGTTTTGGAGATCAAAAGCCTTACCCTTCACCCACTTCTTCACTTGGAGGTTAATCATAGGTAACATTGTTACTGCTGATAATCTGCAGGCTAGGAGTATAAATATAGGTGAAAGAATATGTTTGTTATGAAGAATGCACCAAGAGAACATAAGTCACTCATTCTTTAAATGTGATTTATGGGTTGGAAGGGCTTAAGTTCACCATAACTGCCCAAACCAACAATTTTTCAGTATGATATCAGTAGGGTTAGGAAAAAAGAAAATGAGATTTGGAGATGTGAGTGGATAGCGGTAATATGGGGTATATGGAACCATAGGAACAATGTCAATTTTAGAGGTACTGTAGTGGATGTAGAGGAGATTTTTACAGTGGCACAAATGAAGGCATGAGTGTGGATTAAAACATAAATACTTAAATATATTTTTTTCATACACGGAAGGGTGTCTTCACCCAATTGAAATTTTGAAATTTGTTACGTAATGTCTTTCCTTGCAGCATTTTTTATCTTTTGCAAATGCGCTACTTGTCCTTGTGAGGTTCTCAGAGTTATAGGTCCCACAGTTCAAGATGTTAATGCTCATTTTTTCTCATTATGTGTCCTGGGACTGGAGGACAACAACTTTCTTTTGTACCACTTTAAGATGAGAATGAATCTTGGATTATCATGTATACTATCATGGATCATGGACTATATATATTTTTATTGGGTATGTACTGAGGTGTTTTATTAAAGAAATTATCTAAATTGTAAGGAATGCAAATTTTGTAATGTTACAAGGGTTTATTTTGTCTATATTATGTCTGTAGGAGAGAGCACGAGAAATATATGTTTTTTTGGTTGGTTGTGGTGCTCTTGTTGAGGATAGATAGAACATGTAGGATATTCTATTTTTTGCTATAAGTTTTTGTATACGGGTTGAAGTACCCTTAGTACTATCATTCATTTCATTTTTTATTGATGATAAAAAAATGTAAATAAAGATATTTAATTTTAAAAAGTTAAACAACTAATATTATATAATTAAATATCAAATAAATTATAGGAATGTGTGAGAAAGATTTATTGAAATATGTGAGTGATGTGATGGTTGTAAGTGTATTTCAAATTATTTTTAAAGGTGTAAAATGTAAGATTACAAATTTACCATTATGTATAAAAAAATTGAAAAATGAAATGAGTTATTTTTTTACATTTTAGTTAATTAAAATAATGTAAAGTTGCAATTATAAATAAAAAACAAAATAATGTAAAATGAAAATAAATTAATTAAATTAAATATTTAAAATATTTTTGTGTTATATTAAAATATATTTTATTATTCCTTTTATTAATTAATATTATTTAATTCCATTAATAATATAATTAAATATTTTTGTTAGTTAAATTTATGTATTAAGATAATATTATTTATGACTATTTCATTTATATTATATATATATATATATATTATTTATATAAGAATATTAATATTAATGATAATTTTCATTATTATTATTATAAAAAATTTAATATATTTTAAAAGTAAATGAGTATTTAAAATTTGGCTAACAAAAATTTTGTGTATGTTTAAAATTTAAAAATACTATGATGTATGAATTAATAAAATATATATTTTATGTATGGTGTATTATTCTTTATTTGAATTTGTATGGTATAAAATAATGAAAAAAAACAAAATATTAGATATTTATTATACGAATAAGGTTGTCGTGCACTGAAGTTCATTTCAATGATTAATATCACTCATTAATTCTTTTGGAATTGTAGGCCTTAAATAAGAGGGGGTGAATTGTTTATAAACATTTTTCGCAAATGTTGAAGGTAGAGTGAAGTTCAATGAACAATCAAAGAACAAGAAACCAAATCAGCCAACAAATAAAATTGTTTTAAGTTGATTCCAAAAAATCAACAGGTTGTTTATGCGATTCAACCGGTTGTTTTTATTAGCAGTGAATAAAAAACAAGCTAAAACAGATTTAAATGAGATAAGGGATAGAAAGATCACACATCAAATTTATACTGGGCCACTCTTAACCAAGAGGTATATCCATTTCCCAGAAACCTCTGAGCAATCCACTAAGCAATAAAAAAAACCTTGATTACAAACCACACACCAAAGAGGTGATCTTGAATCCTTCAAGTACACACACCTCCTTTGGCTAACAACACACCACATATCAGAACACCTTCTAGACCTGCACACACCAGTCTTTACAGAATTACAGAGATCAAGAGAGAAAAGGAATGATCACAACTGATACAATCAAAAGATTGAATTGAAAAATACAAAGAATTCCTATTCCACTCTTTAAAAGAATCCAAAGCTTAAAGCAATCTTGGAGAAAATTGATTTTATAGGTATAATTTGATTTCATAACATTTAGGAGCGTATAATAGATTATTTATACTCCAAAAAGTTGTTAAAAACATTTAATGCAAGAGCTAAATCAGTTTTGAATCATTTAAGACAAATTTAACATACTTAACAAATTCTGTTAAAGATTTTCAAAAATCAATCGGTTGATTTCTCGAAACAAATGGTTGAAATGATTTGACAGCAAAGTCAAACAAAGTCAAGCTTTTCAAATCCTTTTCAAAAACCACTAAGTGTAAACTGATTGAAACGATAAAACAACTGGTTGTTTTTCCACTTCCTTAGAAAACATTTTTTTTCAAAAGATCTTGACTAAAATAGGTTTGGATCATAACAAATAGTGGATTTACAAATTCAAACTACCCAGAACACACACACAAGCAACACCTAGGCCTTGAAGCAATCCTCATAGATTTGGAGACAACAAAGCTCATCTTTAACAATCTCCCCTTATTTGATGATCTATTTGAATTTGAAAGTACCTACAAAACAGACAAAATGAATGTACAAGGGAGCAATCATATGTAGGTTCCTCTTGCACCAATGAACCAGTTTTCACCATGAGATTTTTATAAAGAAAACCAGCAAAATTAGTGTGAAAAAACGTGTGAATGAGGTGTACAATCAGAGTTTTATGCAGCAGCATACTAAACAGATTTAAACCATATGTATCAGCATACAAACCACATTAAAACCAGATAATTCTCCCCCTATTTGTCTTCACAAATAGAGTAGAAGAACAAATTATAAACATAATTAAGCAAGATTTTTAGAATAAAAAATACCCAATTCATTTCTTATAAAGAAAAACATCTCCTTAGGCAGTGGCTTCGTGAATATGTCTGCAAGTTGTCTTCTAGTTTCAATAAACTGAACTTCACAATCCCCATTGCTCACATGATCTCTTATAAAATGGTGGCGAATCTCAATGTGTTTTGTCCTTGAATGTTGAATCTGATTTTTGGTAAGATTTATAGGACTTGTGTTATCACAAAGCAAAGGCACCTTGTTGATCTTCAACCCAAAGTCCTCTAGTTGTTGTTTGATCCAAAAAATTTAAGCACAACAGCTTCCAATAGCTATGTATTCAGCTTCAGCAGTGGAAAGAGCCACATAAGCTTGCTTCTTGTTATACCAAGATATGAGACTTGAACTAAGAAGATGACAAGTCTCACTTGTGCTTTTTTTATCTAGCTTGTACCCTGCAAAATCATAATCAGAATAGCCAACTAAGTGTATAGGAGAGTGAGAGGGATACTATAAACCGACAGTGGTTGTGCCCTTGAGATACTTCAGAATTTGTTTTGCAGCTTTAAAATGAGATTCTTTTGGATTGGATTGAAATCTAGCACAAAGACAAACTACAAACATGATGTCTGGCCTGCTGGCAGTGAGATAAAGCAAAGAGCCAATCAATCCTCTGAATTTTGTTTGATCTACTGTCATTCCAGCTAAGTCAACATCCATATAACAGCTTGTAGACATTGGTGTGGACGCCTCTTTACTGTTTTCCATTTCAGACTTCTTAAGAATCTCTTTGCAATACTTGGTTTGATTGCTTGACCTGCAGCCCTAAGAAGAAGGATAACTCCCCCATCAAGAGGAAATTGCTAAGTCTCTCATACCACTATCTTGGAGCTTGTTTGAGTCCATACAAAGCCTTCTTCAGCTTGTAAACATGATTGGGATTTTGATGATCCTCAAAACCGAGTGGTTGTGAGACATAAACCTCCTTATTGATGAACCCATTTAAAAAGGCATTCTTCACATCCATTTGGAACAGTTTGAAACCACTCATGCAGGCAAAGGCAAGCAGCAGTCTCACAGCTTTAAATCTGGCCATAGGTGCAAAGGTTTCATCATAGTATATGCCTTCCTCTTGATTGTAACCTTGGACAACCAACCTAGCTTTGTTTCTTGTAATCACTCCAACTTCATCTAGTTTGTTTCTGAATACCCATTTGGTTCCCATTATATTCATGATGTCAGCTTTAGGAACCAGAGTCCACACTTCATTTATGCTGAATTGATTTAGCTCTTCCTGCATAGTAGCAATCCAGCTTTCATCCTTGAGTGTTTCACTTACAGAATTGGCTTCAATGTGAGACACAAATGCCATATGTTTGTAATAATTAGAGGTATATGTTCTAGTAGAAACTCCCTTGTCAATTTTCCCAATAATATTTTCCATAGAAAGATCTTTAGGAATCCTCCATTCTTTTGAAGATCACTCTATTGCAGAAATTCAACCGGTTGATTCGCAGATTCAATCAGTTGTTTTTTTGGACAGGCTTCCAACTTTTCAATAGAGATTTTTTGTTTATCCTCCTCTGCAAAATTCTTCCTAGATTCTTGTTCTACATGATTACACTCATAAAAAACAATGTGAACAGACTCTTCAACAGTCATAAGCCTCTTGTTATACACCCTATATGCATGGCTAGTTAATGAATATCCAAGAAATATACCATTATCCGCTTTTTCATCAAACTTGCTAAGGTTTTCCTTACCATTATTCAAGATGTAACACTTGCAGTCAAACACTTTTAGATGACCAATGTTGGGTTTTCTCCCATTAAACAGTTCATAAAGAGTTTTCTTCAAAATTGGTATAATTAGGACCCGGTTCATCACATAGCAAGTTGTGCTTACAACATCAGCCCAAAAATATTTTGGTAAAGGGGATTCACTTAACATGGTTCTAGCAAGTTCCTCAAGAGATCTGTTTTTCCTTTCCACAACCCCATTTTGTTAGGGAGTTCTAGGAGCAGAAAAGTTATGGAAAATGCCAAATTTTTCACACCAAAAAACTGAATTTTTCATTTTGAAATTGCCCTTCATGATCATTGCGTATGGCACAAATGTCACTGCAGTTTATGTTTTGTAATCTCTTGGCATACTTTTTGAATGCAGAAAATGCATCACTCTTGGATTCCAAGAACAATGTCCCTGTGAATCTAGAGAAATCATCAACTATAACAAGAGCATAGTAGTTACTGTTGAAGCTGAAGGAAGCTTCTTCCCTACAAAGACTTGATGTGTGTTTGATGAAGAAAATGGCTTGAGTGCTTTGAAGATTGTAATAGGTTTTTAGATTCATTTGTAATTAGGCTTGTAAATGTGTATGATTGCCTTTTGCTGTGTAACCTAT
>Ga0123342_1004209_pt1 | contig 22237 bp, 12 predicted proteins | sample Turbeawhitnodule_FD_89960 | JGI IMG/M metagenome (GOLD analysis project Ga0123342, IMG submission 89960) | Root nodule microbial communities of legume samples collected from Mexico - Turtle bean Mexico white nodule | ecosystem: Host-associated > Plants > Roots > Nodule | place: Mexico: Nepantla... | reverse complement strand
TTTCAACTTAGTTTGAAAAACATTTTGCTTTGATAAAATTGAGATGCTAATTGCTTTGAGATTTAATCTAAGGGTTGATTACAACATTGAACTACCCCAGAACAAAGCTTAAACCAGCACAGCCGCATCAAGCAAAGCAGAGGCTTCATCATCCTTCAAAGGATTTGGATTCTTCAAAACATTGAACACCACTTGGTTCAACATTCTTTACTTTAGGTACTAATGCAATTAAAGATGCATTACAACCCTTCGGGATAACACCTCATTCATGAAAAAGGGTCATCACTGCCAAAAACTCTTCTTTTATAATCTCCCAGCTTTTCTTGATAAAGTTGAAATTGAAGCCATTAGATCCAGGACCCTTTGAGCCTTCACATTGCCACACTGCATCCCTTATTTCTTTCTCGGTGAAACCAACTATCAGGCTCAAATTCAACCATATCAAGTCTTACTCCAAAATATTTTATTTCTTTAAATCTGTTTTCAAAAAGCATCTTCGCTTCTAGGCATACTGTACTAGGTTCCTCACACCATTGTCCCTCAACCCCAACGCCCTTTACTTCATTTCTGAGTCTTCTCAACCTCAAAGATGAATGAAAGAACTTAGTACAGGAGTCCTCATTCTTGAACCAGCTTGTTCTAGCTTTTTGGCAGATAAGTGATTCTAACTTTTTATCGGTTTCCCTCAAACGACTTACCAAATCAATCCTTTTCAACCTCTCACTTTCCAAAAAAACATCATTGCAGTCTTGGCAGTCTGAAACCTCTAATTCCTGTAGAATCCTCTTCTTTGTGCTAACAATGTTACCAAACACATACCTATTCCATAACTTTAGATCACCCTTCAGGCGTTTCAACTTTTCTTTGACCGTCGTGAAGACACTCCCCTGGACTGGATAGGAAGACCATTTATCCTTCACCATCTCAATAAAACCCTTCTCCATCAACCAAGCATCAATGGTTTTAAAGGATTTGGGACCCCAGTCCTTATCCAAGGATTTCACCACTAAAGCACAGTGGTTAGAAACTTCCCTTTGCACATGGGCCAGTTTTGCAGCCATTCTTTAGTGACAAGCACTCTGTCTAACCTGCTCTTAGCCGAACCATTTGAGTTAAACCACGTAAATTTCTTACCTACCAAAGGTAAGTCAAGAATAAAATTGGCATCAATGAAGATATTAAAGTCTCTTATCTCATTTGACTGGTTATCCCTAACCCTTACACCTTTCCTTTCACTACGACTTCTTATGGCATTAAAATCACCGCAAAAGCACCAAACCGATACTTGGGATGTCGTTTAAGATTAAACAAATTCCCCCACAGGGTCTTCGTTTCTCTCAAAGAACATACAACATAGACATTTACCACAACACATCTGCAATTAGATTTAAAATGTTGGCCGAAAACAGCAATGAACCCCTTCCTCATCACATGACTATCGTAACTAAAAGTTTCTTTATGCCACATTGACAGCAGACTTCCAACCAACTATAGTGTAGCCAACCAACTTTGTTGTCCCCCCACAAAGAAAAACATCCAGCTTCCGAAAGCACAACAATTTTTGTTTCTTGAAGACACATAAATTTCACTCCCTCGCAAGCTATGATTTGTCTCAAATACCTAGCTTTGGTACTTCCCCCCAATCCTCTTATATTCAGGTTTACTATCAACATAATAAACCATTCTTGTTACCCTCCTCAGAGCATTTCATAATCTCAAAATCTCTCTCTTCCAAACATAAATATTCTTTTACCACCTCCTCTTCATCCCCACGGTAGGTTATCCCTGCTTGCTTTCCAATCTCCCATAACTTTGATGGTTCCACCATATTACCAGGATCACAGTACTGCAAATTACAATTATTAATATCCCCGTCCGAGTTAGAGGCTGAACACCTACCGTCTCTGAGGTAAGGCGAAGTCCCAATCTGCGGAAATCTTGCACTTAGTCTCACTTACCTCGGTGTAAGAGTTTCACCTTGCGTTGGCGTGGTGGAGATTTGGACCTAGTTTCCACATTCGCTCCCTCCTCTCCTAGCTCTTGCGGCATCATCATACCTGATTTTACTCCCCCTAGAGCGCCATCACCTACACTAATTTCGCGAATAACAGAATTTTCATGCATCCCATCTTCCTCCCTCATGTTTGACGATGAACCATTCTCTAGCACTGTGTTATTTGACCAGCTCGCCACATAGATTGTGTTTCAGTCCTCCTTGCAGTCACTTACCTCCAATCCTCCAACCAAAGTTATGTAAGAGGCATTTATACTTCCTTCCTCACATGCGAGACCTGCTTGCGTTGGCCCTGGTCCATACCCACCATCTCCCTCTTCGTTATGGGCTAGAGTAGAGTCTCGACCCTTACCTAAATGGGCCTCCAACTTCCTTTCATGGGCCGAAACAAAAAAAGGTACTCAAAGAGTATTATTGCATTCAATATCCAGCATATCTTTAGCCAGCTCAGCGTGTGCGAGGGTGCTATTACAGGCAAAGGCGCATGCTTGGGAAGAATGGTTATTAAAGTCAAAACCTTCATATACCTTTTGTCCTTTTCTTTCTTCATTTGTGAAAGAATTAATATCTTTCCTCTGACAAACTTTGCTTTTTGAAGGTGAATTCCCAAAAAACATTTTTGTCGTATGTGAGCCCTGTTCACCACATCCCACTGCCTCTCCTCCCTCCTCCTTCCCTTTTGACCGGAAAACCTCCCCAACCCAAAGCTTGACCTCATCCTCACAACTTTTGACCGAAAGAGTTGTTTCTTCTACATAGGTTTCCGAAGAGGAAACACTATCAGACGAATCAAGGAAGTGAAGATTATCCTTGCACATGCCTGCAAAAAAAACTGGAAGCTCCTCTTCAATGACAATGTTACACGTTTGGTCATTGATCTGCATGCTCTTCACCAACTTAACTCTGTAACTTTGTGGAAGGCACACTTGCAATCTTGCATATTCCAGGTTCTCCCATATTAATGTGGATTTGTCAACAAACACCAACGTAGCCTCTTCTCCTACCACTTTTGCAAAGCAGTCCTTGTTCCAGAATGACAATGGTAAACCATACCATCTCACCCAAATGATTTTGTGATCTGCTACACTAGTTACCGACCAAGGCTCAATGCTGACAAAAACACAGTTGAACCATTCTTTATTATACTTAAGAAGAACCTTCATACTCTCCCATTCTCTTAGAGTTAGTAGAACTAAGTCGTCCCCCAAGAACCTCATTCTAATCATGTTCATACCCCCTTTCATAAATTCTTCTCCCACCTAAGCAAAGTCCATATCATCCTTGAACTCGCCTACAACACTTCTTTCCATCCAAGGCAGGATATAATGTTGTGTTTTAAAAACTGGCCCTTCGTTGACTTTACTTAACTACTTTTCGTTGAAAGTTGATGTCGTTTGCAAATATTGTTTCAAATCAATGATCTTATGTTGGGTTTTCTTAAGTCTATTAGATAGAGCTTTAGATATAATCTTATACAAACATTCTACCAAAGATATGGGTCTGAATTCATCTAGGTTTTGTGGGTTCTTAGTTTTGGGTACCAAGGTGATGAAGGATGTGTTACTTCCTCTTGGTCACCTCACATCCCTAATTTTAGTCATATAACTCTTAATTTTTTTTTTCTCTATAGAACTTCTTGTTTAAAGCTTATTTTGAACAAAGATGCAAAGAGTTGTTTTTCTCTTTAACCTTTCCGTCTCTTCCAATCGAAATCTTCTTGTCCATTTCACTAATCTCTTTCATGATTTTGTGTTTACCTTGATATATATCTCCAGACACCTTCTTATTTCAATCTTTTAGATTTTTTTCAGCCTTTTCAATTTCTCTTTAAAAATAAACATCCTCTTACCCCTTATCTCGTGACTATTCCATTTTACCTTAACAAACATTATTTGTAATATATCGAGATTTCTAAAAAGTGTAGGTCGCTATCATTTGAATTCAATTTTAAAACAATTGCATAATGATTAAAAATTATTTTGTCTAGTACAAGTTGTTTGCTTCTTTACCACACATCTAACTACTCCGGTAATACTAGAACTCTATCTAATCTATATCTAATCTACTTCTAGTTGTCGTTTGATCTATACCATGTATATTCCCTCCCAACCATTAATATATCCATCATTTCTAGATTTTCAATAAAAACATTAAATCTATGCATCTCCCTTCTATTGTTGTTGACTCAAACCCTTTCGTTTTTTAGTGCCTGTCACCTAATATTAATGTCCGCACTCCTAAAATTGTTTATTTCATCCCGCATAATATTTCTCTTTTAGCTAAATGCACACGATGAGTATACCTTTACAATTGTATCCTCTTGATTGTGTTCTCCCCATTTCCTTTCCAGGATTATAAATCGTGTATTAACTCTCACATCCAAGTCTACTTTTGCACCAAATACTCAAGATACCTCTGCACCATTTATGGATCTAGTATATGTTATTATCACCCAAATGACGTAGCATTTCTCTTGACTAATTTTCTCTCTTTTTATTTCTTTACATATTTCTTTATTTCTTTAATACATACTTTAAAAGTTGTTTATTCTTTTGGAGGGGTCAAATATGAAATTCATTGTTGCAATGTTTAACTCTGTTGCAGACAAATTAGTAGTGGAGTTCAAGCAATATTCACCTTCTAGTAGAAATAAAAGATCAGTGTTGAATAGAAACAGGCATGAGGAACAAGTTTCATTCCTTCGCTGGTTTGGTGGAATCAGAAAACTTGATAAGGAGGAGGAGATTGAAAAGTGGAACAACCTCTTTGCATCTAGATAACTAGATTGTGTCCACCGTTCATATGCTTGGACCAATAATACATGTTCATTATACCTTTTGCTCCAAACGTGTAATGCAGAAATAGAATATGTTATTTGCTTTAAAGTAAATTTGTGTTTCTCACATCTTATACTCTGATTGCTCTTCAACTTCTCATTAGTTACAAAGAAAGAGGAGAAAAAAGCCATGATGAATTAGAAGGGAATTAGCACATGACATGAGACGTTAGTTTAAGATATATATATATACACTTAATTGCTCAAGAAAAAATGGGTAATGAAAGATAAAGAAATCCAGAAAAGAAGTAAATGATATGATAAGAAAGGAAAATAAGAAAAATATTAAAATCCTAATAGAGTTTAACAATATCAAGTTCATTTTTAAAATAATAATAATAATAATGTATAAATGAAATCAATAGTACATCAACTAAACTAAATTATTGTTTAACTAGCAAATCTCACATTAATTATTTTTTTTATTAATAAGAAAAAAAAATTGGACCACTTCGTAGTGGTCCAACCTTTATACAAAAGGAATAAATCTTCCAAAACTTCTTCCTAAGAACAATAAAATCCTACCTACAAACTAACAAAGCATCAGCCAACACCCAACAAACAACAAGAAAATAACCAACAACTCAAAAAAACGCTAAATCAAATTAGACCAATTTGAGATCAAGACACCAATCAGAATAAAAAAAACGAGTTGAGGGTACTTTGGAAGTTACCCAAAACCAAACCTTTAATAGAATTAGAGCAAACATTTTTGAAACATCAATCACACCACCTTTAAAAATTACCTTATTCATGTGTTTCCAAATCTCACTTATTACAACCATCCAAATCGTCTCCCACTCAGCATTAACATATTTAGTTGCATTAACATATTCAATTCAGGCAGGTGCACTGCACATCTTGAATTGTAAAAGTGATGACATGATGAATTGAAAGAAATGGCTAAACTCCATCAGACAATCATAATTATTTAAGGTAGATCTGTTCAAATAGTTTTTTTTTAATATTTTGTTTCCTTTTCTTCTAAGATAAAAAAAATATATAATTTCATACTCTCCCTTTCTTATGTTTTCTACAATAACCGAATTTTGCACACGAAAATTAATATATATATATATATATAATATGTTATATCTAAATTTTTCATTTAACCAATGTCTCAAAAGTTAGTAATCCAGAGAATTATTATACTAAAAAAATCATATTAATTTTATAAAAAAATAATAATTAGTCATTATATTCACTAAATTAGATATTATTTTAAAGATTAAAAAATTATTAGTATCTAAAATAATTTGTACTATTAATAAATGGTTTCCAAATTAGTATCTAATTAGTTGGTAGCTAAAATTTTGGTAACTAATTAGATACCAATTTAGAAATTGTCTATTAATAATACAAATTACTCTAGATACCAATAATTTTTCAGTTTCTAAAATAATACTTAATTTAGTTAATATAGTGAGTAATAATTTTTCTCTCTAAAATTAGTCAATATCTAATGATTTTCTTGCAGTGCAATATCTAATGGGACATTGAAAGTTGTCAGTTTTTTTTTGTTAGATTAAAATGATTCTTGAGATGATAGTATAATTATGACCCCAATTTGTCTCCCAATGATAGTATAATTATGACCCCAATTTGTCTCCCAATGATATTGGTATATTGGTATTCAGAATCTATTTGCAATCAAGAAAAGTTAGCAATAACAATAAAGATCAAAAAGGGGTTGAGATTGTTTAACAAAACATATAAAAGAGATTAAAACAACAAATAAATAAAAAGTGTTTGATCCTTCTTCCACCATTGAATTCTTCACCGGTTCTATAAAGATTAGTCTTTTCTCAATCATCAAGAATCTATCTGCAATCAAGAAAAGTTAGCAATAACAATAAAGATAAAAAAAAAGGGGGGGTTGGGATTGTTTAACAAAACATATAAAAGAGATTAAAACAACAAATAAAATGCACTTGATCCTCAGGTTCATCCACCATTGAATTCTTCACAGGTTCTATAAAGATTAGTATTTTCTCGATCCTCAAGAATCTATCTGCAATCAAGAAAAGTTAGCAATAACAATAAAGATTAGAGACATTGGTGTTTTTTTTTCTGTGTTTTTCTAACCCTCCTTAAATAGGCATGTCCATGCAATCTCCCCCACATTTCTTGTTGGAGGCACCACTCCCTACAAGTGAAACGCGAATGAAAAGTGCGATTCAAAACCAGGTTCCTTCAGTAACCAAAGAAAATTTAACCAATATATATATATATATATATATATATATATATATATAATTTTTTGGGATGTTGCACAATTTGTTTATAAAAATCAAAATATATTAATTACAATTTTCAATTTCCATATAAAATCTTAAAATCACATTTAGGATATGTTATCCTCCAATTAACTGTAGCGTTTCATTTTGATAATTTATAATATATTAAATAAGATGAAATTGGAAAAAAGTATTATTTTATTTTACAAATTAGATTTTGGGGGTAACTTAATTTCATGACATTGGTAACATGGTGTGGCCTTGATTAGCTGTGTGGCAATGAATTTAGTTGTTTTTCAAAAGAAAGTAAGAATCCATTTTTCCCCATCCATGGGTTGTTGAAAGTGTGGACGCAACTTCTTTTCTAGTGCTAGTGGCATCTATTTTCACCTTTTGTTTGTGTTGAAGAATTCTATGTAACAAAAACATGACTACATTGTCTTAATCTCCTGTTCCTCATTCTCTATTTATTAATTGTCTGTCGCCCATTTATTACTCCTCTTTCCTTAGCTCAATCTTATTTATTTCGTACACACAAAGATTTGACTAAGGGTACAACACTACAAGTCTCAACATTGGAATCTCCGAAACTTTAACTTTAATTATATTTACTTTTTTAATTTTTAATAACAATTTTATTATAACTTTATGAAATTATAAAATAATCCATTTCAGTTGTTTTTGGTTTTAAAACAAGAATCGATTCTAAAGTTAAAATTCACTATCAAACAAATCCACTCTAAGCCATCCTTCAAATAAAGCTTGTGTATATTAAAAGTTGTTTATTATTATTATTATTTATTGAAAACACAGATGTTGTCACATGATGCAAATTCGTTTTTTTATAATTAAAAAAAATAAACAAATAAAAATTTAAAATATATTTAAATTTATTTTATACTGATTCGACGTAAAAGATATCCAAAAGTAAGTTAAATAAAGCAATCCCGTGACTTTTATACGGAAAAAATAATTATACTTAATTAAAAGGGGTTTAAAAAATGTGTAAATTAAATAAAAAAATCTCATAATGCATTATTATAAACTATTATTATTAATTAATTAATGAATTAGGGAATCTAAAGTTCATTGGTTTTATGAGAACACATGGTTCGCTTTTTATAAATAGAGAAATACTATTATTGCTTGTTGAAGTCAATAGTTGAATCAACAAATATTTTAAACTGACTAGAGTAAACTATATGATAATTGTTTTAAACATGAATGTAATAGGGAACTAAACTAAGAATCAAATAATGTCAATCATATAGTTCTAATCAAATTTCAATAATAACCTCATAATTTTATTAAGAAAATAATAAATGTCATATTAAAGTGCTTCAGCTAAAAGATAAAAACAATTAGCATACTCATCGTCCATGAATTTAGTTATTAACAATAAAAACCTTTGTGTTTGTGATAATTTAGTTTTTTGTTGATTACAAAATAGTCCCTCTTCCCTTCCTCCACGACACCACTTTTTTTCCCTTCTCAAATTAAGAAACACAAAATATATATCACACATTTTAACATTTTATAAATATATATTGGTAATAGAAAAACAAAAACAAAACAAAATTGAAATCTTTATTAGTAAAAACTAACTTATGTACAAAGTAATTATATACTTTTCTTATATAATTTTTTAAATTGTTATTTTTTATAAAAAAAAAATTCCAAATTATCCTTTTGAAGAAGGTAGTTGAAAGAAAAATGTATCCCAAATCCAAGAATGCTGCATGGCTCTCTTTTACTATAGTAGAAGCTTTCTAAGAATTTGGGAATATAGAGTGATGAAATCAAATATATGGAAGACTCATTATTCTATAAGACACTAAGAATCATTAATAGTTATACATTTTTTTATGGAAGGTTTAATCATCAAATTTACATATATAGGATAGTTAATTAGGTGAGTTTTGTAAACACTTAAAACCGTTCCCTAATAACTAATGATAAAGTATTAACTAGTAGTGGATTATTTTTGGTAGTGATGTGTGACGACCCATTTTGCTTTCCTTGCCAACTAAATAAATTATTTTAACTAGAAGATGCCTTTGCTTGCTTGAGTTTTGGTATAAGAAAAAATAATTTATAGAAATATACAGAATATGTGAGTAGGACCAACACAATATGTTTTTCTTTTCTGAGCAAGACAACATATCGCACTCAAAACTTCTTTTTGTCTCTTTACCTGAAAAACAATGTGCAACATCATCCCCCAACAATACCCTAAAATATACCAACCTTTCTATTCTAAAATTTATTCATTTTTATTTCTCGTCTTTTTAAATCTTAAATCTGTATATATAAAGATTGATAACATAAAAAATCTAAGAATAAAACTATATATCTACTATAAGATTTAATTAAAATATATTATAAAAAATTCGTAAAAAGTTAACAAACAATATTGATTTTTTATATAATTACAAATCATTAACTTCTATAATAATTAATTTTAAAAAATTAAGATACTATGATATAAATTAATTTTATTACTTTTAGCATTATTATTATCACTAAAAAAAATCATGAAATAGAAATCAATTTTTAGAAATAAAAAATAATTAGTTGCTATAATGACTAAATTAGAAACTATTTTAGAGACTACAAAAAATTTGATTTTTAAATTAATTTCTATTATTGTTAAATGATTTCTAAATTGGTATCTAATTAGCAACAAAGGTTTTTGCTACCAAATTTAGAATCTAAATAATTGATAGTTAAAACCTTAGTTACTAATTAGATACCAATTTAGAAACTATTTAACAATAATAGAAACTAATTTAGAAACCAAATTTTTTTTAGTGTCTAAAATAGTTTATAATTTAATCATTATAACAATTAATTATTATTATTTTTTTAATTAGTTTCTATTTCATGATTTTCTTGTAATGTATTATTATTATTATTAATATTATTAAACTCAAACTCAAATATTATAAATAAATATAAAATCATTAATCACGGTAACAAACAAACTTATTATAGAATAAGTTAATAACATAAACACTTTTATACTTAAATATGATAAAACACAAATATTTTTCTTATTCATCATGTTAAAAATCTTATAAATATGCACAACTAAAAGATGGTGATTCCTCTCTCATAAATGCATTTGAAGAAGAAGAAAGAAAATTTTGTTTTGGGTGGTTTCTTTTCAACATTATCTTATATGTGGATTCCATCTGAATAGGATGAAATCATCATACAAATTCTGAAAGGTGTTGGTAGTGCGTATGATGGCCTACTTGGCTTTTACCCTTCATATAATATGAATTACTCAAAGATTTAGGGCATCAAAATCAACTATTGCTTTCTTCTTTAACTTGGTTTTCTTACTCAAACATTTAGGGTGATTTGTTGTGTTCTTCATTTACTTTTTCCATCATACTTTGGAACTCCAACTGTTCTGGCCTTTAGCCTTGCTAAGTGGTGATATATAATAGAAATTGCAAAAAAAATGTATGAGTTTCTTACATAACATAGATTAAAATAGAAATATTCTAATATAAAATCATTTTTGGCATAGAATTTTGAATGTAAATGTAGTTGGCCTAATGGAAGGTTAGAGAAGTAAGAAGATAGACTAAGTTGAGAGCCTTATCTTTTAGGGACAATAATTTGTCACCATGCTAACCAAAGAATAATAAAATATTAAATTCAACAACGGATAAAATGAACTTCCATTCATTGGGTCTCTTCTTATACCTACTTTTCTCACAACAAAATTATTGTCTCTCTGCTCAAACTTTATAAGGAAAAAAATTTATTTGACACTATTTTTTTTTTTTACTTTATAAACCTTTTAATAATAAAATTTTATTTTTTTTAATAAAAATTAATATAAATAAAATTTTAAAATAAAATAATAATATATTTAATTGTTAAATTAAATGTAAATGTTATCTAGAGTATCAATCTATCATTGCTATCGTATAAGATGTCGTTATAGTGTACTTCACCGAATATTTCAATTTGGTGTCAAGTCTTTAAAACTTCAAAAAAAATAAATTATATATATATATATATTAAAGTATAATTAAAGATAAAATAGAAATACGAGTTGTATACATTAGATAAGAAACTTCATTATATATTCAAAATATAATTAAAGACAAAATAAAAATATGAAATATATAGATTAAGTAGGAAATTTATCATATATGGTTACAATTCCTAACTTTTAAGTAACGTCGTTGTTTACTTAATTACCAAGGAAAGTGATTTCGATAGGGTAATTTTAATGGCAGTCCTTGTTGCAATGTTGGAGAAAATAATAGTTAAATATTTATTATCATAAAATATAAATAATTATTCAATATTTATTAGTATCCAATTTATAAGATAATTTAATAAGTATTAATAATTTTTTTTAAAAAAAAATTATGAGTAAAAATAGAATGTATATATAAATAATGTAAATATCATTTGAGTCTCATGTAAATATCATTTGTTTTACTATGCACTCTTTAATTTAACCAATAGAGTAAACGTGGAATTAATATGCTTGTGACATACATTATCACTAATTAACTACGAGTTCATGTCATAGTGATAAAAAAAATACAAATGCAAGACGTTTAAGTAACGTCGTTGTTTACTTAATTACCAAGGAAAGTGATTTCGATAGGGTAATTTTAATGGCAGTCCTTGTTGCAATGTTGGAGAAAATAATATTTAAATATTTATTATCATAAAATATAAATAATTATTCAATATTTATTAGTATCCAATTTATAAGATAATTTAATAAGTATTATTAATTTAAAAAAAATTATGAGTAAAAATAGAATGTATATATGAATAATGTAAATATCATTTGAGTCTCATGAATTCTTTTAATAATAAAAAATACTAGAATTTTTTATTATCTTGTATAACCATGCACACCACACTAGTTAAGAAAACAACAATAAATGTGAATATTGTTTTTTTTAAATAAAGTAGAATGTTTATCTTTTAAAATAAATAAACTTAGAAATTATATTTAACTTTTCTTAAAATACAAAAAAAAATATTTTAAGATATGTATTATAGGTTTTAATTTTAAAATTGTCTTGAATATCTTTCAATATAATTTTTTTATAAGAATTTGATTCTTTATATTTTTAAACACTTTTAGTCTTGTTTTTTAGTTTTTATTATATTAATTATAACTAGTGTAGGGTTATAAGAATCCGTTTTCTTAATTTAGGGTAAATGCTTTAAAATGATAAAAATTAAAATTATAAGTTATGTTTAAGAATATATATTATAATTATAATTTTATTTATTTATATTGATTATAATAGCTTTCTTAATTGATTGAACATGTAAAACCCCCAAAACCGCTTATAGGAAGAACCAAAAGGAGAAAAAGTATAAAGACTTAGAAAAATAGAGAAACTTGCTTCAAACCAAATTCTAATAAACTTAAAATAGCCTAAATTTAATCACTTTATAACAGTTGAAACCTAATTAAAAAAAAAACATGAAAAAATACTCCAGAAAATCAAAGAAAAACTATTCTAAAAAGATATAATTTTTAGAAATCAATAACCAAATAATTAAAATTTATATTTATATCCCTAAAAGTATAACTAGAATTTTAATTCGTTATTAAAAATAATCTCTTCTTAAGCAGGTAAACAGACACTTCTTACATAAATATTTTTTTAATATGTATTATAATTAAAGTTCTGTTTAAATTATATATATAGGATATATAATGAAAATTTTAAATTTGTAATATAATTTTACTTTCAATTACTTAATTACTGATATTTTCTTTTTGAAAAATGGTTAAAATTTTAGTTAAAGGATGATAAAACTTCATTAGAAGAAATGTTAAGAAGACGTACACAAGTAAAATAAAAGAAATAAAAATTGAGAAATGCAAGAGTTAATATTTTGGGCATGCAATGAGTGAAATGTAGGTTTTAAGAAGAAAAAAATGAGAATATTTAATTAATAAAAGTAAGAATTCTTTCTCTGAGTTATGCATTATAATTTGTAATACTAAAATAAATATCTGGCATAAGATTGTAAATATAATGATGAAGAAAATAAAAGTAATTTTGTAAAACATATATAATGTGCAAATGGTAGTGAATGAATGTGAAAGCAATTTGGTGAAGGGAGGCATAACGAAGATGAATGCAGTTAGAAAGTTGAAGTTAAGGAGAAGGCAGGGGAAGAGGCCTGGTGTAGTTTGTGCGAGGAAAGCAATAAATATGGTCGATTTTATGAGGTCTTAATGAGTTGAAGGACACAATTTTGGTTGTTGAAATGGGTAAGGACTGATTGAGAATCCCACGAAATCCCTTGTCTGGGTCTTTGGGGTGGACAGTACTAGAGTTTGGTGGGAGTTAGGCAAAGGAACAGGTAGACTTTTATGGCACCCTTGGGACTTGTGACTTGTGACTTGTGTTGTTGTGACATACCCACCACCTGTGCAATCTAATGTTAATGTAATTCATCAACCCATCATTCATTTTCTGATAAATGTCCCTTTCTTCTCCCTCTTTACTTAACCACGCCAAAACAAAACCCCACTTCTCATTAAACTTTACATCACCCCACTTCCTCCTACTACTACTTACTATCTAATTATCCCTTTTCTCTTCTTTTCTGTCTCTCTGTGTGTGTGTGTCTGCATTAATTTGTACAGTTATACAACACCACCCTAACACATCCCACGTGGCTGCTAATGTACTACATTTCTGCTGTTCCCAGCATAGTGTGTGATTAAAGAGGGTCTATTGGTTTTATATTCATCATGCCTCTTTTTGGTGTGCTCATCATTCTAATCTAACCAATATACTGCTTTGCTTTGCTATGCTTTGCTTTGCCACCCTTCCTCTCTCAAGGCCTCCCCATCAATCACTTAACAGCTGCCTCCCACTGCCCGTACATCTTGTTTCTCTCCTTTGTGGGAATTCACTGTGTGTAGATGCTGCTAACACATTTTTAAGGAGCATCCTTCATCATTATTTTCAGTTCTATGTGGAAAGTGCTTTAACTAACCCTGCTGTGAAGCCTTGTCGGTTCTCTAGTTACACAACTTCTTCACTCAGACCAAGTTGTGTGTGTCTATTAAGGCGCTGAGCTAGGCAAAACCTTTTATTTGTCCAACTCACCTCACCACTCACCACTCTCCTCTTCCATTGGTGGATCTTTTTACTCTTTAATAGGAAATCGTTGGTTTGATTTTCAGCTTTGCTTCATCTCTCTGCCAAATTGCTTGACTTGGACCCTTCTGATATATAATCCTTCAATTACAATGCTTTACTTTCTTATATCTTTTGTCTCGTTTCTAATCCTTTCCAAGTCCTTTACCAGTAAGCCTCTCTCGTCAAGGGAGAGTGGGACCAAAATAGGGTCAATTGGGTTTTGGGGGAGCCTTTCAAGTTGGCTAGTTTCTAGTCTCAGAAAAGGAAGCACAAGCACTCCTTGTAGCTTTTTTCGGTTTTCTCTTCTCATGTCATTCAAAAATAACAGTTTAGTGTCTAAGGAGGAGAATGAGGAAGAGGAGGGGAAGGTTTCTCTCTTGGATTTGCCTGATTTACCATTGGAGTGTATCCTTGGGCACCTTTCACCTGCTGAATTATGTAGCGTGGCAACAGTGTGCACATATCTTAGGGATACAAGTAGAAGTGATCATTTATGGAAGAAACACATGGAGAGGAAATGGGGCAAAGTGTTTGGTGATGCTGCTTGTAGACAATGGAAATGTCATGTAGCTTCCAAGACCAGAGAGAAGATCTCCAACCAGCAAAATCAGAAAGGAATATTTGCTTTCCTTCATGGTGATTTTCGCCCCCTGGTTTGGATCAAAGCAAAATCAGAAAAGGGAACACAGTCAAGCAGCTCATTCCCGGAAGATTCAGTCATGGCTCTGTATCTTTCTCTTGAGAGTGGCAAATTTTGGTTCCCAGCTCAAGTCTATAACCGTGAGGTAATTATAAGGATCTGATTTATGGCTTTTTATGCTTCTCTAATCTCAATGACTGTATACCAATATTCTGTAATATGTACAGTAATTCTTCTTTTTGGGATTTTTTGTAATTGTTTCACACTTTCTTTTTCAGAACGGTCATGCTGGGTTCATGCTCTCATGTTATGATGCCCAACTTTGCTATGACTCTCGATCTGACACTTTTCAGGCAAGGTATGTGGAAAAGTTGATTCCTTCAAAGTTGAGATTGTGTGTACATGCCCTACTGTCCCTATGGTTGGAATTTGATGTCATGCCAAAACCTTTATAGGATGCCTTTTTTCCCAAACTTTTAAAGTTTGATAAGTCCATTCTTTTGGGGCAGGTACTCACCTCATGGGAGATGGACAACTGAGGAAAACATACAATGGGACCGACTCAGAGTGCCACCAATTGCCTCTTCTCCACATGCTCTTCACATCTCTGACTCTTTGGATAACTTGAGACCTGGAGATCACATTGAGATCCAGTGGAGAAGAAACAAAGACTTCCCTTATGGTATGTCTCATCCTTGTGACCTTATTTGGCTAATTTCCAAATTATCTCCATTATATGCTGTTATCTTACTTTCGGTAAGAACAAATATTATATGTATATTGCATAATCTTGTTGGAATAAAATTTTAGATTTTCATTGTAGGTTGGTGGTATGGTGTAATTGGTCATTTGGAACAATGTCAAGGGCATGGGAACCATTGCCTTTGTCACAATAATGGTAAGAGAATCCACTTGCACATTTTAATGCTACTACCATCTTCAAATTGCCTGCATTCACTTTTTACAGGCATTCAGAAAGTGAGAACTGCCTATGAAAATTGACGGTTTATGTTTTATCTTCATCAATTAGGTTTAAAACACATTCGAAATTTCAGTTCTCCAATCTGCATCAAACCATTATAAATGCTCCAACTATAAGAATGCATAAAAACTTGATTGCACTGAATCTGGTTCCACTTTCTAAAACCAAGTTTTCATTGGATTGTTATTTGTAGTAAACAGAATTAAACAAATTTTGTGAAGTTATAGCTGAATTTGTGCATTCATCATATTGAAAACATGATCAAAGTTGTATCTAAAGTGAAAATATGAGCTATGCCTTATGTTAAAAACCTCTAGTCTTAAGAGCTCAAAGAATGGGTTATCCCATGTGGTTGTGCTACTTGCTAAACAAAGTTTTAGCTGTTCAACCGATTAAAAAATGGCGCTGCTGACAGATATGGTGATTTTGGAGTTCACACAATACACTGCTGGATCCAGATGGAGACAAACCATGATAGATAGGAAGCATCATATAGAAAAAGGCAATGAAATAGATGGTTTTTATGGAGGAATCAGGAAGCTGCATAGCAGGGAAGAAATTACAAGGTGGAAGAAACTGTGGCCAACCAAAACTGTGGTACATGATTGATTGATAGCTTAGAATTTTGTAAATTAAGCAATCACCCTTTCTCAAATATGAAAGATTAGTTTGTCACAGAACGATGTCATTCCTAACAATAGGTATAAACTTGGAAAGAAACGGCGCAATCACCCTTTCAAAGGCTGTAACATGTGTTTTGCACGATATAAAACTTAGTGTATATGTTGCAGTTTTCTTACTACGTTTGCTAGATTTTTCTTCCTTTGTAAACATTTCCTAAAAGAACGTGTCTATAATAATTCATGCAAGAGTATTAGTGTATTCTTCAGTTTGGCTACAGTAGAGAGAAGTTTCGTTGGCTTTTTGTAAAGGCTAACGACAGAGAAGAAAGAAGAAGAACACAGGACAGAAAAGGAATTATTATTATAAAAGCTTGATATTATTCATAGAAAGAAAGAACATGTCTTATAGGTGAAAACAGAGAACAAAATTTTACCCAAGATCTTAAATTAAGTGGCTTTATATCTATCCTTTTTAGACTTGTTGATTAGTTTTAAAGCTGGCAAAACTGTATAGGAGTTTTACTCTTACTCAAAGAACAGAACAAGGCCAAGAAGGAAAATAGATATTCATAAATTTTAAGATTAAGAAAAAAAATGTGTATACTCTCTTTTAATCTTTGAATGGACATCCATAATTTTTGATAGTAACACTTTAACACAATTTTCATTCAACTTTGTCGTGTCACTATTTAACATGAAATCATTTTTTTCCACACCACTAGGGAGTGTAGTGACTAAACTATAAACCTATAGGATTAAATTATATGTTTAACCTAAAGTTATATGTTACCAACAAGGTAATTTTCATAAAAAGAACTCTTATCTTTGTGAAAGAAAATTAATATTATATTAATTAGTGAAAATACAGGTATCATATATCCAATTTTTTATTTTTATTATTTAGATATAATTGTTATGTTTAATATTAAAAACTGAATATTGTACTTAGATAGTATTTATTATATAGAGGTTCCTTATGAATTATATAAAATCAAATTATTAATTTATGCTCATGCTCAATATATTCTGAAACATTCAGCTTATAAAATTAGGAATTGAGTAATATATATTTAAAATATTAATTTATAATATTGATTTATTATGAAGAAGAAATTTATCATATAATAATTATAATTATTTAGTGAAATTCAATTGTAGTTAGTTTGGTGAGTTAGTTTGATGAGGGAAGCATAATAAACTCTTCATGCAATCATTTTATATCTCACTTCATACATTTTTACGTCATCATCTCTTTTAAAAAAGTTACACTTAAAAAAAAAAAGATTTAGGCATAATCCAAACTCTTTTTGGTGTATATTGTTTATTTCATCATTTTAAACTTGTAAACATCAAAATTAACTTTAAGATTAATAAATCTCATAAAAGCATCACTTCTTTTGAGTTCCGGACAATAAATTTATATGGTGGGAATCAACCATTAATTATCAATTTCAAAATTGTTACATAGAAATTCATTTTTCAAATTTAACTCTAAAATGCCTATCAAATAGAACTCTACAAAGTTTGATTCCAAGATGTGTAACGAACAGAGCCTCAGAATTTTAATAGGAGGATGCAACAAATAGAACTTTTATAAGCTAAATTATGGAATCCATGATAAATGGACTTCTAAAAGTTTATTTCCTTAACAGATAAATAAATATATTTTTAGAAGTTAAATTTTGGAAGCGAAATTTTGACAATTAAAAATTTGAATTATAGAAGAAAAACTCACAATTCAAGTAAGGGTAGTTTTAAGATAAAACATGGGAGTGTGAGAAAAAATAGAGTGTAAAATGTAAGAACAGGAAAAATAAAGTATATATCTTATTTAAATGAGAATGAGAGATTGTTGTGTCTCGGGATAGAGCCCTAGAGGAGGGTCCAAGTGAAAATGGCGGAGAAAAACATTTTGATAACTTTAACTAATTAAAAGGTTTAGGTAATAATAATTTATAATAAATAGATGTTGTTGCAATTTCAAAATATTTTTTTTAAACAACAATAAAAATTTAATAAATAAAAATACTCAGAATATTCTAACCAGATAGAAACTCTAAACTTTAAATCCAAAATCATAAACTCTAAACCTGACTCATAGAATGCAAAATACATAAGTACATACAACACATTATCCTTATTTTTTACTAATATGTTATCCTATATGTACTCCATTAGCATTATTTAAATCGAATTATACTTCACAAATTCTACAATTTCAAGTGGTGATCTACATTGTATTCCTGCTCCTCGTTTCTCTGCAACCAGAAGTCATTGGTACATTATTTACTTAATTATGGAAAACAAATATTATGTTACAAAAATCTCATCAAACAAAAAATATCCCTGGAGTCATTTATAATGTTTTATATCATGATTGTTAAACTCTTTTTTATAATGATAGAGTAAGCGGGACATCAAAGCATGGAGAAAAATAATAGGCAAACAACATTACCTCAACAATGAAAGTGAGAACCACCTTAATCTCTCCCCAATCTTCTTCGTCCTTCATAACCTCGTGAACAATTTCTCAAAGGGTACCGCTTTAAACAGTGGACTTGAATCAATGTTGCATAATGCTAATAAAAATGAATGCATGTTAGTATGTAAAAAAGTGTAAATGCTCTTACCTTTTTTTTTCACCATAAGAGATAATTACTCTCTATCATGACGAAATATTGATTGATATTGACGAAATATTGATTGATATTGAGAGTAGTGGAGGCGGATAAAAAAGATATGAGGTGGTTATTGTAGATTTTTAGTATTGGTTGGTTATTGTAAATTGTTGTGTTTAGTTGTTTGTAATAGGAGAAAGTTTTTTATTTAACAACTGATTTCTATGAAACGAAGAAATGCTCAAAGATAATTTAATAGAATGAAATGTTGGTGTAGAGTAAAATGAAAAAAAAAATATGTACACTAAAAGTGGTTATAAAGAGGAATAATCTTTATATATAGATATAGATGTTAGAAGAAAAATCAATACAACCTTTATTTTTTCATGTGTGTAATAAAATTAAGCAAATTATAATTTTTAAAGAAAGGTGTAGAATATAAGAAAATAATGTAAAAATATTGAAAAATTAGATAGACAAATGTGTGACTACCAAAGAAGAATAACAAGTTGGTGAAGTTCATTGGAACATGAAACTAGATTCGAAAGAATTGAACAATCATGTCAGAGGGATTATGATTTGTTAAGACCTTCATCATCTTCACAAATCCTTGTGCAATCTCCTCTCTTGAAAAATGCACATTCACATCAATGTGTTTAGTTCCTTCATGGTAGACTTGATTCTTAAACATCTATATTGCTCTAATGTTGTCACAATAGACTGTGACAATCTGGTATTGCACCCTCAACTCCTTGGCTAGACCCCTTAGCCATAAAACTTCTTTTGCATCTTCTATCATGACAATGTTGATGGTGTTGGCTCCATTTCTGAATTGGTTCCTTGGAGAATTGAGATATGGATTGACAGAAGCTAATGGTTGGAATGGACAAGGATGACTCCAATGGAGCTATGGTTTCCTTGAAGGTGCATGAGAGGTATGGAGATTGATTTATTGGGCCATATCACTTGGAGAAAGGTGAAGAACAAGAAAGTGAGAAGGCATGCAATCTTGGCAGCAATTCACTCATTCATTAATCTTGAATTTTTATGAGCCAAACACCTCTTTATATAGCTTAGAGGTCCAACCATTCAATACAAAAATAGGTGGGAAAATTCAAATGGAAATGGTTTGAAAGTGGCGCCTAAAATGAGCTCACAAGGCAAACATGACAAGGTGTGCTTCATGTGACTTATTTAGGTCTAAATGATCGGTCTAGGTTAATTAGGAGTCTTCTAGAAACCCTAATTTAACCTATGTTGGTTTTTAGATGCCTAAATCCAATCCTAATTACAATTAAGAAAAATTACAAGTAAAATTCCTATTCTACTTTTGATAAGAAAATAAGTTCTATTCTACAATTCCATACTAGGTTTATAGCATTTTGAACATGTATAGAAAGGTTTCTCTGCCATCAGTAGCAGAGTCTCAGTCTTCTTGTATCTTCCTTGCCATGGACCTAGTAGTTGGGTCTGAGTTTGGCCTTTTTCCATTATTCCCTCCCTCTTGAAGAGAATTTGTCCTCAAATCACATGCTTCTACCTCTTCATCTTCACTACTTGCAAAAGGTATTAGATCCATAACATTGAAGGTAGTATGTACTCCATATTCCTCAAGCAGGTCAATTTGATATGCATTATTATTGATTCTTTTGAGGTCTTGGAAAGGACCATCTCCCCGGGGACTAAGCTTAGACTTCCTCTTATTAGGGAATCTATCCTTTCTAAGGTGAAGCCAAACCCAATCTTCCTCTTCAAAAATCATCTATCTCTTCCCCTTATTGCTATGTTTCATATATTTCTCTATTTGTTGTTGTATTTGGTTTTAATCCTCTCACGCATTTTCTTTACAAATTTGGCTTTTGTTACTCCTTCCTTATACACAAATTCTTGTGGATTAGGTAGAGGTAACAAATCCGAAGGAGTAAGAGGATTAAATCCATACACAACATCAAATGAGAAATATTAGTAGTTTTATGAACTACTCTATTATATGCAAAATCAATATGAGGAAGGTACTCATCCCAAGATTTGTGGTTTCCCTTCATGATTGACCCAAGCATAGGGGAAAGAGATCTATTGGCAACTTCAGTTTGTCCTTTCGTTTAAGGATGACAAGAAGTTGAGAAGTTAAACTTAGTTCCTAGCCTTTCCCAAAGAGTTCTCCAGAAATGGCCCACAAATTTGGGATCTCTATCTGACACTATGGTCTTAGGCAAACCATGTAGTGTTACCACTTCTCTAAAGAAGAGCCTAGAGATGTTGTTAGCATCATCCACTTTATGGCAGGGTATGAAATTAGTCATCTTGCTAAACCTATCCACTACCACAAAAAATGGAATCAAAACCTCTTTGTGTCCTAGGAAGTCCTAATATGAAATCCATGCTTATATCTTCCCAAGGAGCACTTGCAAAAGGTAAAGGAGTGCAGAGTCCATGAGGCATTGTCTTAGACTTAGCTTTTAAACATGAAATGCATCTATGACAATGTCTTTGAACATCTTTCCTCATGTGTGGCCAAAAGAATTTTCCTTTTAAAAGCTCAAGAGTTTTATCAACTCCAAATTAGCCCATGAGTCCTCCTTCATGTAACTCTTTTATAAGGAGTTTTCTATGTGTTCCTTGAGGTATGCAAAGTTTTCCTTCTATAAATAAGTACCCCTCATAAACATAAAAACCTCCTTGTGCTCTATGTTGGCACTTAGCAAAAGTGGGTGCAAAAATCCTGATCTTCTTTATAAAGTTCAGGTATGTTTTCAAATCCAAGAATTTGGGCTCCAAGTTTAGAAAAGAGAGCATGTCTCCTTGATAGAGCATCCGCCACATTATTTGTATTGCCCTTCTTGTATTTGATAACATATCGAAATTTCTCAAGAAATTCCAACCACTGTGCATGTCTTTTGTTCAACTTCTGTTGACCCTTCAAATATTTCAAAGACTCATGATTACTATGTATGACAAATTCTTTTGAGACTGTTAGAATATATGGATTTAAACTAGAAGGGGGGGGGGGGGGGGGGATTTTTTTAAAAAGGTTTTTTGAAAAATTTTCGGCCTTGAATAAAATAAATTAGAAAAAACCTTTATTTAAAAAAAAGTTTTTAAAAAAAAAAAAAAAAAAAAAAAACAA
>Ga0123342_1004208_pt1 | contig 22240 bp, 9 predicted proteins | sample Turbeawhitnodule_FD_89960 | JGI IMG/M metagenome (GOLD analysis project Ga0123342, IMG submission 89960) | Root nodule microbial communities of legume samples collected from Mexico - Turtle bean Mexico white nodule | ecosystem: Host-associated > Plants > Roots > Nodule | place: Mexico: Nepantla... | reverse complement strand
TTCAAATAACCGCATTCGTAAATCAAAATAATTTCAAAAATGCCACCGCGTTTTTTTCGAAAGCGGGTAGCGCAAAAGCCGCACTAAATAAAGCGTATCCTTTTCTTCTTTTTGCACTAGTGAGAAAAGCTGAAAGAGAGATGGACCGAAACATACAATAAATTGCATCAAACACTTGGATTCTTGCAGGTCACCCAACCCATCATCAGTGGCAAAGTTATCCCTTCCTATATTAATAAAAAGAAAAAGAATTGCCAAATAAGTTAATTATGAAGAAAAAGCGATTGAAAGAGAGAAAAAGAATCCCAAATAGGATTAATCATTTGGTCTTTTCTAATATTTTCCTGCTAATGAAAATTTGTCAGTAAGAAGATACACCAAATCATTACTCTAGTCTCTAGTGTAGCGGTAACGCATGCAGACATGTTGAAATACCAATCTAATATTCCAAAAGTAATTTAAGGAATAGGTATTAGGCGCTTGAAGATGATAGAAAAGCATGATTACTTGACTTGAAAAAAATTCACACCTTCTGAAGATGCATTGATTAATAGTCTCCCTCCTTGAGTGAGTCTTCCATTGCCTAAGATGTTCTGAGTTATTGATCATATCTGGATTACTCCAATAACTGAAAAAATGCACACAAAAAAAAGAATTACAAGATTACTTCAAGATAGCTATTCAGAAGTGCATCAACCCATGTGCTTGCATTTGAATTTTATCTGGGTTATGACTGTGTTGGAATTATGGTAAAGAGAAAATTCATGGTGGAAAAGTAGGAAAAAATGCACATGAATTTTTCAATTGTGCTATAAAGCAAATCCCTGTCTAATCGCGAAGGGAACTGTTTAATGTTTATACAATACTGAAAATCTGGACATCTAAGAAAACTCAACTAAACTATACTAGTCTATGAATAAAAAACCTTACTACCCAAGTTATGAAAAAGTGGGAAAAGAAGTAGAATTTTCCACATTTTTTCCAAGGTGCAAAAGAACAATCACTTAAACAAATTTTGCTGGTTAAGAAGACCAGCCATAAAATGAAAAATTGCAACCAGTTGAATCATGTAGATAAATTGAAAAGTTTAGAAGGAACAAGGTCATGAGGCGTAAATTGTTTAGAAGGAACAATTTTCTCTGCCACATGCTATACAACTATTTAAACTCATGCTTGCCTGATTGTGAGTGAACTCATCACTTGGCTTCTGAATACAGCATGTTCTAAAATCATGAGAAACTACATTGCAAGAGTAATAAAAGAGATGTTTCTCTGGCAACTCCAAAAGATACTAACTTCACTGCGGTTGTTCATTCGTGTCATGAGTATATAAAAGCTGTGTTGAGAGTGGGGCAAATGGTTAAAAGGAATTATCCATTTTAATTTAAAAATATAACATGGAATATTCTAAACTATTGATAATATGAAAGGTATAAGCTTTCCTTTAGTTTGGAATCATGAAAATATTAAAGCTTATCTTAGTTCTGTTGTGTTGATGATTCATCTCTTTGGCACAAGACACTACTTCTTAAGCATTGAAATATACACACATCAAGAGTTTTAACTCATTCTGCCATGGTATGTGGAGTTTATCAATTGGGGAATCAAAGTCGCCTTTTCCACAGAATCATTCTTCAAAATTTTCTTAGAAGCTGAAACTGACATATACATAAGTTAATTGACCCTTGAAAATGGAACTTTTAAATGGCAGTGCAAATATCTACTGATTTTAAATGGCAGCGTAAGTATCTACTGATTTTAAATTGCACTGTGTAAAAAAAGTATATAGTCAACCAATAAAAAAATTTCATTGATTTTAAACTAGTCATTGTAATAGTCAGCAAACTTATTATACATTACGGTTTCTTAATGGAGTGCATACACTGTATACACATATTTTATAATGTGTGTCAGCATTCATAAATCTGTTTGAATTTATGTTCAATGACTGCTATCCTACTCAATGAAAAATCACTAGAAAACTTGATATTTAGAGATCAAGCATAAGTTCAATGTCCCTGTGATCTGTGCTAGATTGGAATGAACCAATAATCTCCACAGCTTAAGACATATTTCAAAAGAAATTGGAATAAAACCTCTCAAATCCTACCTCAGAGTCAGGTCATGTTTTTACATTGAAACCTGTAAAATTGTGACAAGCTACGGGCATTTCACTCAAAGTTGAAGGAGGATAACTTTCTCTTTGTTCTGATAAATTCCTTCTATAGTAGATTTTTGTACCCTTTTTGTGTTAATTGAGGATTATCAGTTTAGAATTTAAGAACTAAGTTCTCTACTATACAGGTAAAAGAACCAGTTTTAATTTTGTATTAGTGTTTATGCTTACACTTGAAACTATACTGTATTGACATCCAACATATATAACTTTGATTCAGATCCCATGTCCTTGACGAACAATTTGAATGTAACAAGTCAAGACACAAGGATCTATACCCGATGAACCTTGTATAACTAGAGAAAGAGATACTTTTTGCTATAGTTTTCAAAATACAGTATTGTTGAAGCTGGATTGACAGTGATATGGCATTTGCTCAAATTCTTCTGGTTTAAGATGACATCAATGCTCTTATTGAATACAAGAATTTGGTATCTCAAGTAATAAGACATTTCTGTCTTTTTTTTCCATTACTCTATATAATACGGTTTCCAAACTTTCTAGGGACAAGTCACTAGTTTAGTTTTGCTACTAAAGTTCAGTACTTACTCGTTTTGAACTGCAAAAAATGCTCGAGATGACAATTATAAATCTGGCACTAAAAGGAATAGAATGGAGTTACCTTTTCAAAGTTGAAGGATATAATTTAAGCAAATATTTTAAATGGAACAAGCACCAATTGGAAAGAAGAAAGAAACTAGAACTTTGAATTTCATAGAGGCAAAAACTGCAGTTTTGGGAGAAATTGTTAGGTGGGCATTTATTATCATGGTCATTTATAATAATATTTGATATGACTAAAGTTTCGTGAATCATGTTGGAAGTATAGTTATTTAAATATGCTCATACGCGTTAAATGCTGGTTAGTGCATATGGTAAGCACTATCCAATAAAAAATTCACCCGATTAAAGAGATCTTATTTTAGTAACACAGGCATGACAGATTATTAGCTAGATAACTATGTAAGGTAGACACATGCCAACCACATATTTAAGATCTAAAGAAGCAGGAGTACATGGTTTTGGTGTAAATCTAGAATAGTAAGGTTGCCAACAATATTCTCCAATGATCATTCCAAGTTATTGGCTGCAACTTTTTTTTAGGATTAATTAAGACCAAATTGGTTTTTATTTCTATTTAAATTTAGATCATTCAATTAGTTATAATATGAAAATAATTAGAATTACTCATTATTCTATTATTTTGTATGTTCAATTAGTTATAATATGAAATAATTAGAATTATTCATTATTTTATTATTTTGTATTATATTATTTTGTATGTGAAATGATTGTTAATTTTTTTTAAAGATTGATAATTTTTTTTAAGTTTAATATTAGTTGGAGATTGATTTTTACTATAATTATTTTTAGTAACATTCCACGTTGATCTATTTTAATTATTTTCATATTATAAATATTTGGATAATTTAAAATTTAAATCAATAATAAAAACTAATTTTGTATTATAATATACAGTTAAAAAAATCATATTTAACCTTTAACCTTTCTTCTAAGAATTTGATTATCAATAAGTGGAACCAGCCATGTATTTCTATTTTATATACAGGGTCAAATAGAAAGGATCTTTTATCATATAGTCTCTTGCTGAGTTCTTATTTAAAATATGAAGATAAAGTCAACTTATTTTTCGAAGATAAAACTCCATCATTAGTGACACTCGCATAGAAAAAATGGAACATTGTATCTTACCATGTGGCTTGCTGGGTAAGTACCAACCTTTCGTACACTTGGCCATTTTCTTTATTATTCTTGAGTTTTTTATACTTTTCAACCCCTTTTGCTGTTGCATGAATGTGCCATCTGAATTAAATGAATGAGTGTGCCGCATATTGAGGGAAATTAAGAAGACTACTTTGCATTCTTCTTTATTGGATTTGTCAAAAAAACAGTGCTTTAAGTTCTCACTTTCTTCAACATGCTTTTCTAGCTAACATTTTCTTCCCTTGCCTTTTTTCCTTTTTGTGACACGCTTCCATTTTAGTGACATCTGAATTGTTGGTCACTGGGGTAATGTATCTATCTCAGTGCAAGCCAAAATACATTTGACTTAATTAACTTCATAAAGTAAAAACTAAAAGTAAGGTTTTGACTTTGTTAGTAACTGGTAAATGGTGATGGGATATGAACAGGAGAGAACCTTAATTTGTACTTGAGTAAATCACAATTGGCCTTATAAGGGGAGACAGATGTTTTACATGAACCTAAAAACGGTGGTGAATGGTTGACTTAAAGTGCTAATGATGAAGCCTTTGGTAAAGAAGATGAGAAGGTGATAAAAACCAATTAGCATCAATTAATATGTTGATGCAGAGTGTGCCAAACACATCCGATGCAGAAAAACTATTGTGGTTCATCCACTATATGCTATATTCTAATCAATTTAATATACAGAGTTAGAATAAAGCTTTAGTGGGAAGCTGACTCTTAGTCCATCGAAGTTGACAATGGATTATAAAGAGGAATAAGAGCATGAAGCAATGATTCTGAAATTGCTTTTCTATTAAGTCACCTTTATAAGTGGCCATGCTTCCTAAACCATGCCCCTAGTGTAAGTGTTTCTGCTATATTGTTTTTGCTATAATTATGTTTCAGATGACCAAAAGAGAGGTGAAAATGGCTTAACAACTTCACTGGTCAAACCTTATAATAAGAAAGAGTATTGGTCACTATATAGGTCAATAGAAGAAAACTGATAGAAGAAAACTGGTAGAGCATTGCACTCAACTATTAGCAAGTGTGTAAGTTGAAGTACTATGAAACTCGAACACATATAGTTTGTGTGTATCGAACATTAAATCCTAAACATTAACACACGTATAATATATATATATATATATATATATATATATATATATAAATATAAATATAAAGTGTTTAATTTAAAAATATTTGTTAAATTGATAATTTTAGTACGATTTTAACATAATTTTAAAAAAAAACATGAATTCTTCAAATTTATTATATAATTTTTTTTATAATTATAAAATAAAGAATAATTTTTTAAAAATTAACTATTTTAAATATTTTTTAGAAAAAATAAATTCAACTATATTTATTCACATAAATTTTGATTATATAACTTATAATATATAGATTTATATCGGATTTGACGAAGATTACATTACATGATGAAGTGAATGTGTCCGTGTAATGTGTATTATACATAGTTATGAATCACTTTCTCCACATGCCATCATCAATTTTGCCATAATTTATCAGACTTAAACAATGAGTGACTAAAGGGCAAAGATAAAGAAAGCTTTCCACCTTCATTTCCACTTTTACTACTTTTGACACCAACTCACTTTAGCCTTCAAAACTGGTTAAATTCATTATGGATTACTGAAATTTTAGTAATTCAGTGAATATTTAATTTCTCAAGTAAACTGACATGGTCCAAATTTAAACTGAAATTATTTAAATATTTTCTTTATTTTTAAAATCGGAAATATTTTTAACTTCACACATATAGTAAATTTAGCAGTGTCTTTTGCCAGTTTTATGGGGAATTGTTATGCACTATTTAGATTAAAGGGAATAGAAATTAATTGTATAATATAACTAATTATGAAAACACATTGATTGTATTTTAGGAAGAAAGAGAATAACTTAAATTTGAAAAATGATTAATTATGAAACAATTAATTTATATTTTAAAAAATATACATTTGTACATATAGACAATAACTATTTGTTTAATATTATATTTATGACACATAAATCATATCATAAATCGTTATTAGTGGTTATAGGTTATTATTATAAAATTCATTTATACCTCATGATAAAAAAAAATTAATGGTCTGAACCCAACAATACCCCTATAAATAGATGATAACTCTCTCGGTAAAGGGACACAAAACATCAAAGAGTCTTCTTCAAATGGACCTCCCCCGCTCATTGGGGACCAACTGAAAGCTCGTTCCCGTAATCCTCACTGAGGCATTCCCCAAGTTAATTTCCGGTAGGAACATTTGGCCCAACCGCGGGGCCCTAGTAAAACTTTTACCCAGGACCACCATAACAGTAAACGTACCTTGTCAACATGGGTTCTTCACAAAACAACATGACCACCCAGCTCAAGGCTATCCTCCGAAAGAACAAGGAAAACATGCAAAAGGCAGTGGAGAAAGTCCTTGGACAAATGCAAGAAAATATTGAAAGGGATATAACATTCTTGATAGAGCAGCACATGGTGAAATCTAGACAGAATCGAGTTGAGATACAAGCTTGCTTTACAAAATCAATTGGTGGCAAGAAATGACGACCATACTCGGACTGGTAGGAATCCTACCAGTAGTATATGATAGAGTCCCAAGAGTTATCATTTGAACCAGCAAGAACGTACTTCTCCTTACACATATACTCCAAGTTCATCCTGGAGGGAGAATCGTTATGCTCCGACTCCAAGATCATCCTGGAAGGACACTAGTTATGCTCCAACTCCAAGATCATCGTGGAGGGAAACTCAGGAACACGAGCAGATACTATTCAAGGTGGTACCCAATTCTCCTATCGATGAAATGATGAAAGTCAATCTAAAAGGTTTCCACTCTTTTACCTCTGAGGTCATGAGAGCTCAACTACCCTGAAAATGGAAATGGCTGAGCTTGGAAAAATACAACGAGACTTCAGACCCCGAGGCTCACATCAAAGCATACATGACCCAGGCGAACCTATTCTCGAGAACATGGTCGTACATTGCAAACTCTTTCCAACCACGTTGATGGGGGTGGCCTTAGAATGGTGTTATTGTTGAATCAAGTGTGTTCAAGCTTTGAAGAATCCAAACCCTTTGAAGGTTGATGGAAGGCAGGATGTGCTTGTTGTTGCTGATGTGTTTTAGAATAGGATCTGGGGTAGATTATCTGTGTTAAATCCACTCTTGATTGAATCGAAAGGTTAAGCATTCTCAAACCTTTTAATTAAAAGTGTTTTTCAAGCTAAGTGAAAAACAACCTGTTGTTTTGTCGAAATAACCTATTGTTTTATACTTAGGTGTTTTTAGAAAGGTTGAAAACTGTTTTTGATGGTTCACTTGCTGTCAAACCAAAACAACCGATTGATTCAAGCATTCAACCGATTGTTTGTTTTGGGACAATAACAGAAAACTGTTTTGTGCTTTGACTGAGCATTAAATGATTTTATAACTGATTACGCTCCAGTTTTATATGCTTTGACCAGTCTTTGATTGCAATAAATAGTTTGTTCAGATTATGTAACAAACAAGAACTTAGTTTTAATCAAAGAAAAACATATTTGAGTTTTTCACTAATTTTGCTTTTGAAAAGTTGGAGTTTGCTTTGAGATTGCTTTGATCAAGAGAGTGTGATATAGGATTTTCATCTTGTATTGATTTCAGATCTTTTCTGTAACAAGTGTAATCCTTTTGTACTTTGAAGAAACTCTGCGTGTGAAGCTGAGAAGTGATATGTGTTCTTGAGGTTGTCAAGATCAGCATTCTTAGTGGTGTTTGTGCTGAGCCAAATGAAGTGTGTGTCTTGAGGGGATCAAGGTCACTTCTTTGGTGGTGGTGTAAGTAATCTAGGGTTGATTGCTTAGTGGATTCCCTAGTGGTTTCTGGGAAGACTAGATGTAGCTCTTGGTTTAAGAGTGAACCAGTATAAACCTTTGTGTTCATTCTCTCTATCTCTTGAACTCTTTAAATTCAGTTTATATTTGTGAATTGGTATAAACAACCGATTTTTTTTCTGGTGTTGTGCAAAGTTGCTTTGTGTTTTTGGCAAACTGATTTCTTAATCAAGTTTTCTCGAAGTAATTTCATTCTAGACTTAAAAGTTTGCGAAAACCCTCTTTAAACCATTCACCCCCCTATAGTTTAAAGCCATACATTCTAACAGTTATTCCTTGCTCAAGAATTCCATTAACTCCTTTAACACACTATGTGCATGGTTCTTAGTCAGATTCGCTAATTGCAAATCAATAGTTGCGACATCCACTTCGTTGCACAATGTGGTGCAGGGTGACGAAGAAAGCCTGTGACAATATATGGCACAATTTGCAAAAGCTACATCAAACATTCCTTACCTCCATTGTAGATGCACGCCCTATTGATAAGACTTCGTTCAGGGAAGTTCTTAGACACCCTTTACGTGGATCCTCCCACCAACATGGATGAACTTCGCAGTCAAGTTGCCTGATACATCAACATTGAGGAGAATGTTGATGCAAGAAGAAAAATAATGAAAACCTCGGAAGTTTCCACTTCAGAACAATATCCCAAAAGAAAGCGAACCGAGAGATTTGAAGATTATACTCCCTTGAATACAAATCGAGACGTGATCTTGCACAAAGCGTGCAACCTCGGGTTGATGCAACTTCCACCTCCAACAACCAGTCTTCGTCTTTCATCAGTTGACTCGACTAAGAAGTGCATTTATCATCAAAACATGGGCCACATTACGAAAGAATGCTTCAAGGTACGAGATCTAATCGAAGAACTTATCCGATCAGGTGCTCTTGGCCACTTCGTACAACAAGCTTAGCCTGATTTTGGAGAACACTCCCTAAACATCTACGGGAGAAACACCTTTCTGTTTAACTCAAGGTGCAAACTCTATGGTTCCCTTTGAACTTGATGAAGTACTTTTTTTTCTTACCTTGGTTTTTTATCTCTAAGAAGGACTTTTTCCGGGTAAGGTTTTAATGAGGCTTATTCTTTTGAAATAAATTTAATTTCCTTTTTATACATAACGATTTACAATGATACTATTATTCGAGTTCAAACGAACATCAAGAAACTTATCAAACTTCAACCAAACTGTCAAGTCACAATCCGAGTTCAAACGAACATCGAGAAACTTTATCAAACTTCAACCAAACGATCAAATACTATTGTTCAAGTTCAAACGATTATTATAAATAATCAATACTTAAAATCAAAATGTTTGACCTATGCGAAATCCAAACGGGTCCAAACTAAACTCGTTCATCCTTCAAATTGATCCACATGTACATCTTTTCGAATTTCGAGTTGAGAGGACTTATGTACATATCCCTAATTATGACCATGTACATTCAGACAATAATTTTTTGTTTAATATTATATTTAAGATACATAAATCATACCATAAATCGGTTATAAGTTACTAGTGGTTATAGGTTACTATTATAAAATTCATTTATATCTCATGATAACTATTCAATATTTTTTTTAATGATCTGAGTCCAACAAGACCTATAAATAAGTGATGACTCTATTATTAAAGGGACACACTAAACTTTATTATATACTAACTCATATTGTTAATAATTTATCATCATTTTTGTGCTCCTATTGACTTAAACATCAAAGAGACTTTTTCAGGTGAACCTCCCCCTCTCATCAGAGACCAACTGAAAGATAGTTTTCACAGTTCTCATCAAGTCACTCTCCAAAATAATTTCCGATAGGAACAATATAAATAACGGTTATATACTATATAATTTTTTATGGGATATGTATTGATTTTTTGGATTGCAAGAATATATTTACACCAATTGTGAACAATTTTATCCTTTAATAAATGTAGTGGCAAAATGATAATTGGTGTAACTTTTACTCACCCTCCCTTGCTTTTGATCCTCCCATATGACCACAAATTGATAAAAACAAATAAGGGGTGATAGGAATAATAGATATGTGGCTATTGGTTGCCGAGATGTTAGGGAATGAAAAGAAAAAAATGAAGAAAATGTAAGTGTCGTTTTCATTTGACAGAGTGAGGAAAGTTGGAAATGAAAAATGAGGAATATCCTAAAGTTGTGATTATAGTAGTGTGGAAGCAAGAAAAGGGGATATATATCTTAAATTGATGATGGCTAAACATTAATGATGATGCTTACTTCCAACGATCTGCGTGTGTAGTTTTGGTTGTAATAATTGAAATTTGGGCATAGATATATGGATGAAAAGAAATGAACAATTGCTTTCCTTCATAAAAGGGAAAGGGCAAAAAGGAAAAGATAGGAAAAGCCAAAAGTAACAAAGAGTGCAATGGGAAGGAGAAGGACATAGCCACTGCTATTGTTTTTGGCATTGAAGGGTCCCATCCCAACTCATCTTAATCACAAAGTGTGGCTTGTATTAGATTCAACCTTACAAAATATCTAGGCGTTTTCAGGTGCTACCGTGACTCATTAAGTGCACAAGTTGGGCTAGTTTTGATATATAAGAACACTATTCACTCATTATATCCAACTCTATCCTTTAATCAAAATGAATAATTTCAACCAACCTAATGTATCTAACTGTCATCATTCATTTGTGCCAAAGTGTTAGTTTTAATAGTTTTTTATCCTCTGTTCTGATGATGATAATGCATATATTTTTCGTTGTTCATATCATGTATCTTTTTTAATAAATTAATTACATCTAATTATATAATTGTTCATGTTATATGATATTATTATTATTATTTTAAAACTGCTACCATATCTAATGGAAGAGACTAATTTTCTTAAAATATAACTAAATTAAAATTATTTAAATCAATAAAATAAATTTGAGAAAAAATAGCTAAGAAATTATTAAACCACAATTTTATTACTTTCTAAATGAATTTAACAGTTATGTATTAAAGAGAAAGTTTAACACCTTATTTAAATGTTAAAAATAGTTAGGTATAAAATATAGTCTAATTTTATTGGTAAAACTTGGTAAGACGATAATTTTACAATGGATTATTTAAGATGTAAGTATTTATGTAAAAGATGGTACAATAATTTATGATTTTACTTTTTTTAACATTTTTTAACATTTGATTACTAACAAATGATTGGTTAATAAGCATATAGAAGAAAGTTAACATTGTACTTCACAATAATATTTATACTTATTTTAAGTTGAGAATGTTTGTAACTTTGGTCTCTTAAAAAATCTATAAAATGTGTAAGTTATAAAGTTAATATCAAAAATATTTGAGTTAAATCAAAGTTTTCCTCTAAAATTCTCCAACACTAAGCATTGACAACTTTGAAAGGTTATATGTTTCGTACGAGTCTACACAAGTAGGCAAAGTCAAGCCAAGATAAATTACTTAAGATAGATAATTATATATAATTTTTGGAAAGATTATAAAAAGGAGAAAAGACCATTTAATTTAATGCTTCCTACCGAAGCAAACTCGTCAATCATAAAAAAGACATTAAAAAGAATTTTAACGGTTAAATGTCTATAAACAATATCTCAACTATTACTATCTTCAATAGCCTGAATAAAGTAATTTAAGGAGAAGAAGAATGATAGAGACTATATGATATATAATAAGGAAACATTGCTAAAAATTGTGAGTCAACAAACAACTTCAAGAAGAACATTGTTAGTGTTCACCTTAGCAAGCTATAAAAGATAACATCAATCTTATATTCGTGAATGAGGTTACTGGAAAATGGTTATGAGCTGAAAAAATACTCATTAAAGGATAAAAGATATTTATAAGAGTTAACTAAAAATAACTACAACTTCAACGAAATACTTTTATTGTACTTCACAACCCTACTTTGCTTAAGATTGATAATTAAATATAATATAATATGTTTCGATATATAAACTACTATTTAAAAACAAGTGTATTATTTTCTTTGTTATACTTGGATAGTTGTTTAGTAAGCATGTGCAACTAAATTTTTTAAATAATTAAATCAATTAAATACTAAAGTTACGTTTCTAACACTAAAGAAAGTACTATTAATTAATTACTTAGATATACAAAAGTAAATAAATTTAATTTAGTAACTATAACCATAACCAGAAGATTTAAAATTATCTCATGAATATTCTCTCTCAGATCATTTTTGCAAAAAAATATGCTTAAAATTTTTGAAAAAAAAAAGTCAACTCTCTTTTCTTTTATTTTTCTTTATTTTCACATTATGAATGATTGTTTAGCCTTAAAAATAATAATTAATATTTAAAATATAATTCCAACCAAACATGTACAAAGTTAATTTTTCAATCAATGACTCCCACTTACTTTGATGTGATTTGGGAAAAATTGGACACGTTTTCGTCATTTTAATCTTAATAGAATTATATTCATGTAAAGCGCAGTAAGAATTATATATTACTCTCAAAGGAACAGAGTTTGAAAACACTGCATTTCATTAAATTAATGGTAAGTAAAACTTTCGTGTTTGAATATCGTAGGTGTTTTCAATAAAAAATATAAAAAAAATTAAACTGATTCCTTAATTGTCCATAACAATTTTAAAGGATCTTTCTTCTTTAATGTATAATTTTTTTTAATTATATTTTAAAATTAAAATAACTACATAGGCAGTTCAATAACAGAGCACATTGTTAATAATTCACATTTAAAATTAAAGTTAATATTTTTCTCAAAAACTAGATTAGCAGTAGTGCACACATTTAAGTGTGAAATTAATTATTTGTCCTTAAATTAAAAACTCAAATTTATGCGAATTATCATGATGAGAATATTATGAAATCCAATCTTATAAAATTTGAAACGAAAAATAAAGAAAAAATAATAATTTTAATATTTTACGCCACCAAATTTTTAAAGTCGTTATCAGAAAAACAAATTATTTTAAAAGCTAATTAAATCCCTATAAAGAAGCAAAATTTCTTGTTGGCGACCAATAGAGGAAGGTTTCCGTCAGCAACTGCGAATGTTTACTTGTGTGCATACGATAACGAAATCTTTCCTGTAACACAGTAACAGTAGCTTTCTTTTTCCAGCTTTATTACATAGTTGTATTATCCAAACAAATTTATATGAAAAGATTGAGAAAAACTATTCTTGTGGTCCATGTTTTGTGCTAGTTGTTGAGATCCTTGGTGCAGAAAAAGTACAGCTAGCTGGCATACTTTAGATGCAAGTTTATCCTCACGAGTCCCAAAGGAGGGTTTAACTCAAAAGTTCTTCATTCTCATTCCATTATACTTCCACAATTCTATTGTACCCTCATCACCATGCAACAGTGGGAATAACTTTTCAGGACAAAACAAGCTATACAACGTCTAATGCTTTGTTTCAGTTGTTATAAATTCCAAAGTTTAATTATTTTAAGCTTTCTAACCAGACATGTGATATGGGTCTGATAAGAGTATCCACTACTTTCGCATATTGGCTTATGTGCTTATTTATATTCATTTTATTTTTTACCTCTTTTGAAAAAGCAGATACCTGATGTTATTTCAGACTCGCAGATATAGCAAACTATCCACAAATTTTCCAGAAACATGAAAAACAAAGGAAGTCTCATTTTCCATTCTGATATGAAAGTTCAAAATACAGAAGCTCTGAATTTTTATACATGGTAAAGACCTTTTTCCATCTCTAGCAAGTATTTTCACATATATATTTATATATGTACACCAACTCAAACTCACCAAACTAAGTACATAAAAAAAGGGAAAAAAAAACAATATAGTGTGACTGACATGAAAGACAGAAATTAGTTGCCACTTCCCACCTCGACCAACTAAACCCTCCTAGTAGATTAGTTGCCCCTACCTATGCTGACCAAATCCGAGACTACCAACCTTCACTTCATGTCCAAACACCCACTGCTGAAAGATGGTCACCGTCTCTTTTGGAAGTGCTGACTCAAGAGTTCTCATGAAAGTTAAGGGATCTAGACAGGGCTGCAGGGTTGGCCCTCAACACAGGAGAGGTTTCAACGACACGGTCTTTCTCATCTTTCTTTGATTGGAACCCCTTGAACATGCCAGCCCCACTCACACACTCGTTCTTGATCCCTAAAGTTGCCCATATAGAACTCTTTGCAGCCTCACTGGGGTCATCGATTCTCAAAGTTTTTGGCACCAAGACAGATCCGTTTCTCTGCCTTGAAGGTTCCTCGTGCAGATGCTCTTGCCTCGCCACATCATCGTCCCTCGAGTGTTTCCCAAGAGTAGGAGAATTTGGACCAGAACTCGGAGACCTTGGAGCTGGAGCAGCATGGTTCTGTGAGTGTGTGGGAAACCATGGAATATTCCAAAATGCATGAGGGTAGAATGACATGGGAAACCCTGGAGGGCACAAAGCAGGTGGTGAGGGAACCCCGGAGTTCCAAGGATAAGCCCAAGGAACGGTGGAGATGCACGGAACATGGTGATGATGATGATGTATGAAACCGTTGTTGTTTGGCACCAGTGATTCTTGTGACGTGCTTTTCCCACTTTCTTCATTGGAAACGGTTATGGATGATGCACTTGAGCAATCGTCATCTTTGTTTCTTTTATCCTCGTTGGAGTGAAACCCGTTTCTTGTTTTCTTCTCTGCGAGGTTGAGGACAGATGCCATGGAATCACAAATTGGAGGGTCTAAACCAAAGCTGAGGACTCTTCCATTGGGCTTCAAAAGATGAGTCCCGTTTGGGGAATCGATTCTTGCAGCTTGGAGTGCTTCAGAGATTGTGATATGGCGATAGTGAGAGGCTGAGTTTTTGTTCTTTCTCCTCCCTGCACCCACCGGCACGTTTCGCATGGTGCCCCCGGCGGTCCAGTACCTTTGGCACGCTTTGCAGAAGTAACGTGGTTGGTTCACATTATAGTTGTTGTAGTAACAGAACTTGGTGTCCATGCTATTGCAGCGAGGACATGGAAGAATTTTGTCTGGTTTTTTCAGCGCTTTATTGTTGTCTTGAGAGTTGGTTGTAGTGGCAGAAGCTGTTGTGGGATCGGTTTGATCGTTTTCTGACTTGTTGGATTTTGACTTTGCAGATTCTTCGTCTATAGAAGGTGTGTTTGGATTCTGAATACCCTCTGGGGTCTTCTTACAGTCTGCAGCATTTGGAGGAAGATCAGCTTCTTTCGTTTTCTCACTAACTTCTTTTGGAGAATCCTGATAATTTGCCAGTGTTTTTCTCAATTAATGAAATGCATACTTTGGGATAACGAATAACAACAGGCATATACAAGCTGATTCACAGAGTTGTGAGGGCAAAATACTTGCAAATGACATTATATAACTCGAATCACAACATCAAGAAGGTTGGAGAAAAGTAAAAACATTCTGCTGCTCCATTTTTAAAATGAAAAGTATTTTTGTTGGGTGTATAACGTAGGTTTTCACGGATGAAGAAAAGCATGTAATTCAAGCAAGACCAATGAAATTACCCATTGAAAGTTGCTCTATTCACGATGTAAACATATATTTACTAGAACATGATATGTACCAAGATGATGAAAAGAAAATTAATAATTCTGGATCTGAAGAAGATACCTTAGTAGATGATTACAAATGAAAAACGTTCTATTTCAACGCTAAGAAAAGTCTAAAAGTGAAAATTGGTAATTTGAACTCAGATGGTAGATTATTAGCAGAAAGATTTGACTAGACGTATGAGTGGACTAAAAGTGAAACGTGTTCACAAAATACTGCTTCCACCAGCCAGTTTATTCAACTAGAAAAATAATTGACCTAAAATTAAATACTCAGGTTCCTCAGGCATATGAATCGGTACAAAAAAAAAAAAAGTCAGGAAATTACAGGTAAAAGAACTTCACTTCCCCTCCTAAACAAGGGAAGGATGAACAAAACCTGAAATTAGCTGGTTTTTGCTACTAAATACAAAAACTTGATTTATTTTTATAATCGACTCTGCTCCGAGTACTCTGTTTCTGAAGTTCCAGATCCCATACACAAAAACCGAAAAATAAGCAACGCCAGACAAAATAAAATAATCCTAAATTTCATAATCCAAAACAAACTATGAACTAATAATTTTCAAAAATACAAATAAAAAAAAGGTACACAACCGTTTTACATTCGAAAACCAATACAGAAAAATTTGAAGTAGAAAAGAATTACGGGAGAAGAATTTGAAAAGAGAAAAACTTTGGCACAGGAACGGGAAAAAAAACCGACCCATGAATCGTTTGAACCAAGGTGTTGTTAATCACGTTACCTTGTCTTTGTTCTCATCATCTTCAGCCTCTGAGTCAGCAACGTCGTCATCTTCTTCTTCTTCTTCTTCAGCGACTCTGACAACAAGCATCGGCGGCGGCGGCCAGGCGATTTCGGCGGCGGCAATGGTCCGAGCGTCGGGTTCTCCGGAAAAGGCAATCTTCTGGCCAAAGAGCCTAATTGCGGGGTCCTTATTTTCGAGCATTTTCTGGAACTTGAAACGGCAACGAGACGAACGAAAAACGCGCGAGATGGTTTGTGTTAGGGTTACGTGTGTTATGATTGAAGAAGGTTGGTTGGTTACTACTACTACTGCTGCAGGTGTTGTGTCTGTTTTAGTGTGTTCGGTTTTTTTGAGGTTTGGGTTTTGATGAAAGTTGGCAATGGAGGCAGGACAAGGTGGATTTTGATCCGTTTAAACGAGAGCAGGGTGCCACGTCATGGAGGTGTTTGGATTCATGGCCACAAGTTTTTGTGGCTTGGAATAGATTTTCTTTTCAAGTGTTTGATTCTCTGCTTTGCACACTCTTTCTGTGCACCCCACTCGCCGCCACGTCGGCGTCTTCATCGAGGGTACCTCAATTTTGGCCTCCCTGGCAAAATCTCATTGGTTACTTTCTTGATAATATTGTCCAACCAAATTACGCTACATGGACTTCTTCCCTCTCTCAATCAAAAATTTAATAATCCAATTTCACATGATGCTATTATTCCTTTTAATAAAATATTATTTCACTATTTTTCTTTTCGCTTTTAGCCTTTTTAGTTTTGAAATACGTCTTTCCTTCCATAAACAATTTGGATAATACTTTCTATAGAAAAACAAAAAAATGGTTTTAGTTAACATTTGGAAAACAAAAACTACACATTTTAAAAGTCAAGAGAAAAAAAACAGAGGATTAAATTGTTTTAGAATAGTAAAATAAGTATTAGTTCTAATAAAAAAAGTACATTTTTAATTTAGAATGCATAAAAAAAATTACTTCAGAATTTAATATTTTTTGTTCAAAATTGACAACGTTGGAGCTAAAAATCTAAATTCATGCTAATTAGTTAAACTTTATCTCTAGTAGTGAATTGGATTTTTTATGAATACAATAACTAATGGTGTAAAGGTTTGTTATCTTCTCCGTATAAATTGGTAATGATAATTTACCAAAATATATTTAAAATGCTTTCCAATTGATCGATAATGATAAAATATATTGTGTGTAAAAAATAAATCATTTATCTTAATAATGCATGTTAACCTTTAACATATTTTTTTACCAAAACTGTAGAGATAAAAAGAATTGATTTTACTTAAAAAGTGAGACTAGTAGTTAAATTTTATTCATGAAAAATACAAACAGATACAAGGTAAAAAGAAAGAAAGAAAAAAGTGATCACATGCTATCTCTTTTTAATTCTCGATATTCTCTTTTGAGACGTTTTATTTCTTTGATAATATTTAATTAAACCCAACAAGAGAAAAAGAAATAGTAGCATATTATGGTATTATATATATGCTGATTCTATAGCACCAGTTAAATTAATAGGGTTGGCAGTTAGGAGGGAACCCAAAACACCAAAAAGTGTTAAAACCAATAAAAAATGAAATTAATTAATAGAGTTTGGCTATTTGATGTTGTTGCTTAGCCAATAAGATGTCTCTGTTAAGAACAAATAATAATATTTACATGCATGGTATTGAAAGAAGAGTAATCATATTTTGTGTTCATTATTTCGCATGAAAATAAAAAAAGGATTCTTGCAATAATTCACTTAGCAAAAGAATATTTATGTAGTTATATGCACAACAAGTGTCAAATAAAAGTCTCAACTTATGTTTCTTTGTCTAAAACACTTTAATCAACTTATTAATATAAGTAGCGTATACAATCACTTATTACTTATCGCTTTTTAATCTAAAATGTTATATATGCCATCAACATGGCATAAGTATTCAAGCTCTTTAAATTATTAATTTATGTTGCCTAAAAGAATTGGCATAATTATAACTAAAATACCAATATATATTGTTATATTTTTTAATTGATTGTTATATAGTTTTTTTAATTTTAGGAGACACTTAATAAAAAAAATGAAACATAAAAAATATATTTTTCACGTTTGGATTATTTAAAAAACATGCTTTAAGAATAATTTTAGTCAAATTTTTCACAAAAATATTCATATGAAAGATAAGAATTCAACTTCCTCACAATGAAATAAAACAAACTTATTAAAAATTATTATAAGTAAATCATTTAATACTGTAGTAAATTAAAAGTTTTAGTAAGAAAATGTTAACTTTTGGTTTAAAAAATTATATAACTATTTTCAATAATATTTTTAAGAATTAAATAAATCTTAATTATTTTTAAGAATCTTAATTTTCTAGATTGGTTGTTTTCAGAAATCTTAATTTGGAGAATAAAAAAAACATAGCCGTAACAAACACTGCCTTCATAAAATTATTGGATCAATCTTAACTCTCTCAAGGTCGTGGTTTCCGACAAAATATGGCTAGGCTTGAATTGTTGTTGGGGGTCACATTTCAAATCTAGTTTTAAATTTTCGTATGTTTTTCTTTTAATATTCTGCAAAATTAAAGTTATATTTTATTTGTTTAAAATTATTAAACGTGGTCTTATTTCAAAAAAGTGCTTATAAGTTGTTTAGATATGTATCCATATATAAAGTGCTTTCATCTTAATAACCATTCTTACTTTTAGATAAAAAAAAAATTTAGTGATGACTGTACTTATTAATGTCTCATTTTTTAAAATTCTTTTTAGGAAATCTTCTTTACTTGGTGGTTGTGTTTGAGAAAATATTTTCACACCTTAGTCAGTTTATATGAATGTAAGGTAATAAACGTGCAATAAATAAATAATTTATATATTAAAATTTTTATAAATTTATAATGTCTTTTATTTTTTTGGTGATATATTTGCGTGAATTTTTTTTTACTCTGTGGTGACACTTTGACATTGAAATATAGGATGGTAAATAAATTCTTATATGTGGATGTTGTTCGAACTTATCATGATTTTGATGGAAAATTTCTATATTGTTGGATACAACAATCATTTAAATTGGGTATGTAAATGAGGATAGATATGTACATATCCGTCTCATCCTCATGAACATACTCATTCTAATACTCATCTTGTCCTCGTACTCATTCTTGTTTTAAATTATTAAAACACTTTTAATTTATTAGTTTTTTGTCCTTAGTTTTGTAACTTATTTCTAGATCTTACATTTGATTATTTTTACTTTTTTATATAATTATTAGACATTTACCCAATTGTTATTTGATACTCTCATTTGATATTTATACAATTATAATTTCTTCTTTTATAATTGACATTGGAGAAAAAAAATGTGTATCCTTTTGGTACTAGATACTTGATAATATCATGTTTCCTATGTTGAGATTTTTATTTTTTATAAAAAAATATTTAATTAATATTTGGAACAATAAGGGGACAGGAGAGTACGGGTGTACCTACTCATCGATGGAATGGAGATGGAGAAGATGATGAATTTTTACTTCAAGGATGAGGATGAGATGGTCAAACTCACACATGTCTTGCCCATTGTTGTCCCTACTCAAATCAATTAGTACAAGTGAGGTAATTAATAAAATGAAAACTTTAACCATGATAATCTTCACAAATTTATAATATTTTAATGAACATTTTCTTAAATAGACTCAAGTTAACTATGTTAGAATTAGAGGCCTAAACAAGAGAGGTGAATTGTTTTCACAATATTTGATAACTGGACGCGACTAAACAATTCTATTAGCCACCCTGTCATGATCTGTACTTTGGTCCCTTAGGCTCAAGGATGTTAGAGTGATCAAAGAGTTTTTAAAATTGAAAAGATTAATGCATTTTCTTTGCGGTCACATGATGATTATCTCTTGAGAGGATGATGTCTTGGGAAATAGAAACGATTTTGTGTTTGTGACTATTAATTCCAAGGGATCCAATATATGATAATTGTTGGGATGATTGAGTTTTCTCCTTCTTCAGCTATAAATATGTGGTGGGTCATTCTCACGAGAACTACTTGCAATTTATAAGAATTCAAGAAATCGTTGGGTGTACAAGTTTCTTTTTTTTATCAAGTTAGTAATGTCTTTATCTTTGAGTTCCTTAATATTTTAGAGTGGTTCGTTCATCAAAGAAGAGAACATTTTGGTTTGAGATGTGGAGTCTAATTACAGTGCCTGATTGTCATTGTTAGCAAGTGGCAGCCATGTCATGAAAACACCAACGTTCTAGCCAAATAGGAATGAGGCGAAAATGACTTTCAGTTTACAAATGCTATAGATGTTATATGAATGAGTGGATTTTCACGTGATGAAATATTTTTCAAAATATAGATGGTTATTTGTTATTCATTCCTTTGCTAATAATTTTTCTGTCAGAGAGGATGGTTGAGACCAATATCATATCGACTAATCAATGTCATGTCATTGACAATGTTTGTCATGATTGAGAGAGACTCTCGGATGAAATTTCAACATGTATGCTTGTTTGATAACAAACATACATGTATGTTTTCCCTTTGATGAATTGAGAATGAGTGTGCTCAAAGTGTTAAACATAGCCCCAATTTAATTTTATCGAAATAGTTAGACATCTTTATAAGCATCTAGACTCATGTGTAATATGTTGCATTTGAATCTCTATTCTATAATTTTCCTTCACTTTTTTAATATTCTATTAAGTGACTTAATGCGATAAGTCTCTTTAATAGGACAATGGATGATTTCCTTTTTTGTTCTATATAGTAACTAACTCGTATAAAAACTTTAAGAGTGACTTTATTAGAATTATAATGGAGTTAAAAGTGTTTATTATATTTGTACTTGTATAGGGCCTAGATAGTACTTGTTATCGGCTTGAACAATTGCTTCTCCTTTCTCGGTCACTCCTCCTCCACCTTCCTTGCTCGTATTCGCTTTCTCGTGCTCGATCGGAAGTGGTCCTGCAAAAAATTCTCCTATGATCAAATAAGTGTGATGTACTAGAGTGAATGATATATTGATAAAAGTGTGTCTTAGTCTTGTATAACAATGTTTATTTATAGTGTTAATAGTGAACTATTTCGTTTGTGGGTCATATCTAATACATATATTTACTAAAACAACATTATTTAATTTATCGCATATTACCAAATTTATAACATATTACCTGATTTATCAAGTATCTCTTTATTTTATATTAATATATTAAATTTATCCAGTTGATTGATTCCTAATATCAAATAACATGACATACTTGACTCCAAGTACAGAACGAGAAATACAAAAATTTATACCGGTATCCTTAAAGTTCTAAACAAACTTACCCATTCAGAAAAGTCTAGGTGTTTACATATCTCTTCATTGCCATGACTTTAGATACTATGCATTGTTTTACTTTCATTTAGCTACTTTTCTTGTTGTTAACTTTGCAAAAATGTCTTTTTTTTTTCATTTCAGATATCATAGTCGCCATAAATCCCAATCATAAGAATATTTTCAAACAGCTGATGAAGCAATTTTCAGAAGTTGCCGAAAAGGAAAAGAAGAAGGGCAAAAAGAATTGGAGGCAGGTGAGTAAAGTGTAAGTCATAGCCACACCTACATCATCCTTAGGATGACAAAACAATATATTGAAGTCTTCTTTCACCCAAACCTCTTTGTTCTCTCAAGTGCTAACTCTAAGGCTTTGTTTGGATTAGAGGGTGTGAGGTAGTGAAAAGTTGAGGGTGTGAAGGAGTGGAAGTGTGAAGAAAGTGTGAAGAAAGTTGAGGGTGTTTGGATTGAGGTATGTTAGAGTGGATGTGTGAAGAAAGTTTATTGAAATATGTGAGTGATGTGATTGTTGTAAATATATTTTGAATTATTTTTAATGTTGTAAATTATAAGATTACAAGTTTATCCTTATGTATATAAAAAAGAAAAAAAAATGTGTATATTTTAGTTAATTAAAATAATATGTAAAATTATAATTATAAATAAAATAATATAAGAATAAAATAAATTAATAAAATTAAAAATTTAAATATAATTATATTATTTTTCATTTTATTAATTTAAAATTAATTTTGTTAGTTAAATTAATGTATTTAGATAGTTTTAATATTATTTATGATTATTTAATTTATATTATTTTAA
>Ga0123342_1004207_pt1 | contig 22247 bp, 7 predicted proteins | sample Turbeawhitnodule_FD_89960 | JGI IMG/M metagenome (GOLD analysis project Ga0123342, IMG submission 89960) | Root nodule microbial communities of legume samples collected from Mexico - Turtle bean Mexico white nodule | ecosystem: Host-associated > Plants > Roots > Nodule | place: Mexico: Nepantla... | reverse complement strand
TAAAGAACCACATTCTAATTTTTAAAATATAAAAAATAAAATCTTTCTCCTCCTTTTCTCCTTCTTTTTTCTCCCCCCCCCCCTCTTTATTTTTAAAATTTTTACCCCCCCCCCCCCCCCCCCCTTATTGTTCAGGTCTTGAAGTACACTGAAGGCTTATGTTGGGTGATGCGCTATTATTACGAAGGTGTTTGTTCTTGGAATTGGTAAGTTCCTTCTCTTGTTTCTTGTGATTAACTGTACGATCCTGAAATTATGTTGCTTTTCCTTATCCTTTAATATGTCATCATGGTATTTTTCTCTTCCTCACCTATCAAATCTGTGATGACCTAATTTACGTTGAATGCTGTATTTTAACACTTGTTTGGTTGAACTTGAAATTGTGTAATGTGTGATCCTTGCTTATAGTTCCTGGCCTGTTCTGGTGCAGTTTCTTGATGAAACCCCTTCAATATTTTTGTTGAATTTGTGTATTAGTGATTGAGGTCCTTCAGGCTGATTCTTGATATTATGTTAGCAACTGGTTAATATTGATTACAAAAAATAATCTTCATTGGAAATTCTACTGCTCTGACACAGTACCAGTGTGGTGGCAGAGTAGAGGAAAATAGAAAAAAAGTACAGTCTTACTCATTCTAGAGACCAGTGTGCTTCCTAAGGATGCCCTCCTTCTGACAGCTCCCCTCCTTCCCTTTTCAGGCTATTTATATTCTTTTTTACCCTAGTTAACTGTTTTGAGTCTGATACATGGTTATGATCCCTACCAAGGGAATAATCCCTTGTTTCTTCTCTATTTCTTGTCACGGAAACCTTTTTAATAGGGGGTTTGTATTCTATTTGATTAACTTTCGTGGTTTTACCAGAAAAGAAGATGCTAAAATTTTATGGTAATCTAAATATGTATTTACTTTGAAGTGTATGTTTTTGGGATTAATGTTCGGGTAAGTAGCTCTTTGTTTATTTAATAATTGTTATCTACCTGGTTCTAGGGAACATAGTGGGATAAGATTTTGTTGTTTTTATCTACTTGGTTCTCAGTATGGCTTCTAATGATTTGTTGTAATGTTCAGATCCATAAGGTATTGCTTGGTTTACTAAAATGTCAAGCACATACCTCTTTTCTTTCTCAGACAAAGTCCTTCGTTTGAAAATGTAACAAAGGCTGTTTCTTAATACTTTTATTTCGCCACCTGTGTTGACAATATTAACCACAACACAACCTAAATTAATTATTCAGAATATCAATGTTTGCTGTGTGACACTGGTAAGGCCACATACATCTATCCTTTGTAGACCCCACTAGGTAGGGAACCTTGTGCTGTGTTAGATATACGAGTAGGGAAACACAGCTAGGGCATGAATAAGAATATTTATTTACTTTTCTTGACTGTGAATTTCAAGTTGTTTAATTCAGATTGCATCTAAAAGAATTCCGTCTTATTTTATCAATTTTATTGTGTTATAAAAATAGGTTTTATCCATATCACTATGCCCCTTTTGCGTCTGATCTCAAGGACCTTGGTGAACTTGATATTAGCTTTAATCTGGGTACGCCATTCAAACCATTTGACCAGCTTCTAGGGGTCTTTCCTGCTGCAAGGTTTGCTTGCTACCCAACTTATTATTGTTGTTAGCATTCTAAATTATGTTGGTGTAATAACGTTTGTACGATGATATATCTGCAGCTCTCATGCTCTTCCTGAGCCGTATAGGAGACTTATGTCAGAACCAAACTCACCTATCATTGATTTTTATCCTGTTGGTATGTCTTTAACAAAGTTTATTAATGTAAGTTGTAGAAGTTCTACTGTGTTATCGGTATTAATCCCTACTTAATATTAATGTTGTCTCAGACTTCGAAGTTGACATGAATGGAAAACGCTTTGCTTGGCAGGTTCAATCCAAATTTACCTTTGCTTTTTTTTTTTCTTTATTATTTTCTAGACATGGCTTCATTGCAGCTGATGATATCATCCTTCTTCTTGACAGGGTATTGCTAAGTTACCTTTTATTGATGAAAAGCGTCTTCTTGCAGAAGTTGAGAAGATTGAAAATTTTTTAACAGTATGTCTTGGTCCTCCTTTGAGTTTAAATGCACATTTGGTTCAATTTGCTGTTCTCAATTCACCCTGCTGCCCAAATGTTTTCTAATTTATAGCTTATGTTTTATCCATATCCTATTTATATTAAAAAAATCAAAGCCAGAGGAGAAGAGACGGAATGCTATAATGTTCGATTTGCTCTTTGTGAATTCTTGTCACCCTCTCTCTGCATGCATAAGTACACTGGACAATAAGTGTAAAAACATGTCAAACAGTGAACGGGCTGTGGTGAAGGAAAAAATCAATCCCAAAGAAAGGTTGGTGCATAATGCTTTGCCATTTTCTAAGCAAATTTGGTTCTGTTATAGTAGTGGATTTGTTGCATCTGATGGAACATTATTTATGGTCACGTGTGACAATTAGGACTATGATGTGGCAATAATATGATCTTTGAAGTTGTCTATGGAGTTTACATATTTGATTTGAAATTTCCTTTTAAGAAAAAAGTTGAGGCCTTTGTTTTTCATCTTTTCATCGATAATGTAACATCACAGAATTTATTTTGACAAACGAGTCAATTAATACAGAATTGCTTCTTATTAAATTTTAGTTTAAAATCAAGCTTGGACATAATATATGCAAAACTTGTCCCTTTAAAAGACATAGTACAATAAAAGAACATGCACCATAGCTGATTGAAATGTGGGTTTGGGTAGTGGAGCATTTATCACCAATAAGCTAATTGCTGCTGAAAATCCAATTGATTTCGTAGATAATTTTTAATTTCACGTATTAGTTTAGCCACTTGGTGGTTAATTTTGAAGTTGCCACGTTTTACCCAATAGTTGACATTTTAAACAAAACGTGTCATTTGTGTCTGGAAGTAGTACTATCCCTGTTTAGGCAATTAAATGTTAAGATATGAAAGAATACTAATATATTGTGATAAAGTGAGTGGGCCTTGTTGTGAGTTTTTATAGAGGATAATGCTTTTAGGGTAACATAGAAGCACCTCTTTGAAAATATGATTTTTTTTTCTGCATGGACAAGCACAATAGCTGCTGCCATAGAACTTCACAACAGTTTTCAATTGTATGAAATGGTCAAGTTTGTTTACTTCATATAAATATAACTTTTAAAAGTCATTTTTAGTATCCTAGTGGACTATTTTCTGATGTTATTTAGGGATACGTGCAGTGGTGGAATGAATGGTTACATATCTTTATGTGGTGGAGAACCTTGCCCTCCTATCTTTAGGTCTCCTGTTGCAAGCATGGAAGATATCATGGACAATCAAGTTATGTAAGTGTGTCGATGCTGGGTATTATTTAACAAGAACATCAGTTATCGTCTTGGAAAGTCGCTGTGATTTATCTATTTGCATTTTCGTGATTTGTTAATCAGATGCGCAATATATAGACTCCCAGATGCTCATGAACATATTACCCGACCACCACAAGGAGTTAAATTTCCTATTAAGGTATTAAATTCAGTAGCTGGTCCTTGTTTGTACCCTCCTATTTCCCTTTCCCAATTTAGTGTTCAATTTCAAACGTTGCCACATTAAGACTCTGTCTGGTCTGTTTCAAGTAGCATATTTATTTGTGTTTTGTCTACTTATACTGTAAGGTTGTTGGAAAAATAAAATTATGTGCTTTATGTACAGACTGTGACCATTGGGGATCTAAAACCTGAACCAGTTTTATGGCATGAAGATTCAGGTAGGAGACACCATGCTGAAAATGGGAGGTAAGGCTTTATTGAGTTAAATTTATGATTTGCTGTTGTATTGCATGCAACATCTAGTCATCTAGTTGGCTAAAACTGAGTGGAGATCTGGTTTTTTATATCAGGAGAAACCCTCCAGGTTCTTCTGGTCGTGAGCTTGGAGATGCTGCACACAGATTCATTGTCAATTCCTTACAGGCGAAGGTTGACTCCAATGGCTACCGTCACCCACATAATGGACCTCCTATATCTTATCCTGCACCAATGGGTCATCGACCACCAGTGTCTTCCTATGGTTATGAATCACACCCAGGATACGTTGCAATGCCACCTGCTTCTTCTCCCTCACTCCAAGGCAGACCCCAGTTTGCACCTTACAATGCTGTTCCTCCTGCTCAGCAGTATGGCTATAATCAACAATACCTGCCATCCCCAGTACCCTACAATCATCATCAGCCATCAAATGACTATCAACACCCTACATCTCATCATTATGAAAGAAATCACTATCAAGGTAGTGGGGGTAGTTTAAGGCTTGGCCATCAGTCGTCAGGATATAATCAGAATGCCAGGTTTATGAATAATAATACCCAAGGTGCATATGGTAGTCACCAACATGATGTTATTCACCACAACCCAAACTTTCAACCATCTAGAACTCATCAGAATTGGACTCCACGAAACAACCAGAGTGGAAACAGGGAATATGGTCATCATTCCTCCAATCAATTTTCTTTACTAGATAGAAGAGGAAACAGGAATCCAATGCCACCACCTGGTTACGATCACAACTAAATTCATTTCCTCCTGGGCTGGGAATCTTCTTCACCACCAATTAAGTAAGTTGTTGTACCATATTTATTTTTTCTCAATTAGTTGAGGTTTCAGAGTTTTACCTGCATTTTCTCCTATTAACCATGTTTTCCGTTATATAACCCCTTCATCACAGATGTAACATTTTCTTACTTCATAGTTATTATTTCTTTAAAATAGCACATTCTTCATTGTTTGAAAAGGTTATTAATCTTAATTTTGTAGTCTTACAACATCACATACTTTTTATAAGTCCTCGATATTATTACTTGAAATATCTCTTAGTCAGTTTTTCTCTTTTGAATCATACTTGTTTTGAATAGCGTCATTTTTGTGTAACAATGAATTTTCATTCAAGTAATATATCATAATTTAGTTGAATGCTCTAGCATTACTTATATATGTAATTGTTGTGTAGTTATATTAAAAATGGTTAATGATTTAAGTACGAGTTGAAAATAAAAGTTGGATGAGATTTTAAAAAATGTTACAAATATATAATCTTAAGGTTATAGATTAGAAGTGATGTGATATTTTTAATATGGTTTAATCATAGTTTACTGATAATGAATTTCTCTATAGTATTTTTCATAGAAAAATCTTAAAAATAATATTCTAAAATAAATATAAATTGTCAAAAAGATCAAACTTAATTAGTTTGACGAGAATACTATTTTTAAGGTTAATATATAAAATGAAACTCGTAAGTTAGTATTAAAAACTTGAAAAACGATAAGTCTAAATATTTTATTGTTGTAATTTTTTTTAAAAAATCATTTAATTAAAATATGTTTGTGAATTTCCCTTTATCATATCACTATTGATTATTTTAGTTACAGAAAATAGACTCAGGTGTTCAAACAACTAAAATTAAAATTTTGGAGAAATTTAAAAGCCGTATTTGGTCGAGAATGAAAGATAAAGTATAATTAATGTAATCATTTATAAGACAACGCTTATAATTACACGTGCAATGCGCAGATTCCATCAAATTCCCAAGCAAACCGAATGACTAATGAACATTTTCTTAATATTTAATATAGCTTTTAAATCCATTTGCTTGCTTGCTCGGAAAAGAAAGAAAAAAAAAGGTAGTGTGTTAAAATATGTTTGTGGAATTTTATTGCCTAATAAAACATAGAGTAAACATTTCTTTATCTGGTCATCTAACTATAAATTGTCATGTTTTCATAAGAATTATTTTAAAAAGTTAGTTTTAAAATTATTTCAAATTATAGAAATGAATATTATAACTCTAATTAAAATAGAGTAATATAGTAGTAGCAAATCATTAAATAAATAAATATTAATTATTATATGATTGTAAGGATTGTAGAGAATCTTTGTAGCTTGTTTACCTCTACACCTATCCCCCCAATTTTAGTTTGAGAGAAATTAGTTTTTCAGGTCAGAGGAGAGTTCAAAGCACCTAATAATATTCTTGATAACCAACATATTTTGGATACTATCTTCACACATAAACATTTGTTTATCATTAGCAGATTGAAACATATTTGTCACAAAACCCTTATATCCTACTTTTACCCCTTGTAGCATTTTTTTCTGTACTCCTTGTCTAACCCAATTGTTATACTTTCAACCACTATCAGAAACAAAACAAAAAAGGGGCAATAATATTTATCTGCCTTAGAACTTTAGAGGGTTTTAACTCTCTAGTTGGGCTTTCATTGATTAGCATACATAGTAGTTGGACTTCCACACAACTTCCTCACCTCCTTTGAAAATGGTTACATTAGCTTATCATTTTCTTGTGTTCTAGGATTGGCTTGAATTGCACTTTTCCTAATGTAATATCAAACTATTCTTTTGGAGTGAATCTCTCCTCAAAAGACACTCTAACCTCACATCCTCACACCCATCATCTTTAACTCTCATCCACTTAAACCATTTTTTTCCCTAATTAAATCAAAAAACCTAGTGTTTATGTGTCCTAAAACTAGCCACTTAATCTTAAACTTTTGTTTAGTAGTGATTCATTTTTTATTCCTATCTTTTTAAATTGAGTCAATAGTTGTGCCATCTCCTCCTTTATACTTCTACCAATTACTCTACCTCATCAATCTTATCTATCAGATTTATCTTTGATATCAGATCCCAAAGGATTCTATATTCTACTTCTTCAAACCAAATTTCATTCTCTTTAATTTCTGCTTTAACACAACTAGTCATGTCCCTGTAACCTGAAACTTCACCACCTCTTCTTTTACAAAATCTCCAAATTCTCTATAGGATTACCAAATATCTAAGGTCCTAAAAGATTTTAGAACTAACCCACAATCCACAATGCTCATATATAACTCTATTTATCTCATACTACTTATTTATTGAACAAATACTCAACCATTCTCTTAATATCACTACAAGAAATAATATGGGTCTTTGAGAAACACCAAAAAAAAAAATTAATGTAAAATCACGTAACTTCAGCTTCAAACATAAAATAGAAGTCAATGTCTTTATGTCTTTGATGCTAACACTATAATATAAGATTGATGCTAACTTATTATTCACTGAAAATTTTGGCCTCTGTCATATATACTTTCTCTCTATCATTACATATTTATTTTATAAAAACATTAAATTCGTCAATTTTCCTACTACTACTATGGTAGTAGAATTCATCATTTCCCTCTACTTTAAGTTTGGTTACGGCTTCAAACTCACCCACAAAAATATGATGTAATGGTATCCTCCGTGTACGAAAAAGCATCAAGATATATTTTATATGTTTCCCAAAAGATGCATATCCCATCATGGATTCCAAATATCTAGATCCAAGATCAAAGTGCTGCTTTATTATTTTCAATCATCAACTCTTCTTTTATTTATTATTTTTAAAGGATCACTATCGGATCACTTCAACCCTAGCCAATTCAACAGCATCAAATTTGTGGTTCATAAATTTATATATTTAACCAATGATTTTCTTTAATAAATATTTTCATAAAAGTATGACAGATAGTTTTTTTTTAATCAGCAATAAAAAATCAATAAATGGGAACCACTTTCTGGGTGGTCCAACCCTTATACATAATTAACATTACCATTCTTCTAACTAGAGCCACCTACTAGAATGCAAAAAAACATTAACGGATCATCCTCATATAGTCCAAAGGATTCAGAACCCAATTTGAGCAAGGAAATGGATCACAACTAAACTTTGCGTAAATCCAAGATCAAACATTTACTTGCGCCAAAGCAAACACTTCTACCGCATTTGTCACTCCTCTATTGAAGATGACAGAGTTCCTATGTTTCCAAATTGATAGTATCGTTAGGTCAATCATTGCATTCAATATATTATTCGTTTTGAATGTCAGTGTTCCGTAATGATTTTGTTCTTAAAAGATGTCTCGATGAATTGAAAGATATTGAAATATTTAAACTGTCATTAACCTCAACTCATAATTGATATAAGACGACTATATTAACCATACCAAAACGATGTGAAAGAGAAAGAATCCCTAATAATAATACCATTTGTCACATTCAAAATATATTACAAAAATATTTTGTAAATATATATTTATTGATTGAGAATATCGTGCATGTTTTCACTAGATTTAAAAGATGGGATATCAATGTTTTCAAATTTTATCAATCACATAAAAATTAAGGGATTTTTTTTTTACAGAAACTTTATGTTGATTTTTTATTGTTTGAGTGTTCCAACTGATGATGTCTCAAATACCTTGAATTAATATGTTTCTCTTACCATCATGACATGAAGTTATAAACTAGTGATTTCTTATTGCCTACTCAAATCATTCACTAATCAACACATATATTAAAATGACTATTAATAATGAATAGTTTCTTGAAATTGATTTTTGCAACATGATTCTTGGCTCTTCCAAAACATGTCCCCATGATTCATAGGGTATTCTCTATTTTATGTATATATTTATTTTCCTACTTACCAATTAAAAGAATGGTGTATTAGTAATATGCCAAGTGGCTCTTTCTTCACCCACAACCGTTGGAGTAGATATATAGTTGATAGCACGTACCCAACTCAAGAAAAGCCATGCTAGAGGATAATTAATTATCAAATTCAAGATTAATTGTATCCCTTAATTATCATCACATATTTTATTTTCTGAATATTTCAGCAAATTGTTAAATAGTTAGTCACCTATTGACATATAAGAAATTGAAAATATGTCATTTTGATCATATTTTATTTATTTATGGATTAAATATATTTTTGGTTTCTTATTGTACATAAAATTGATTTTCATTTCTGGTTCAAACTTTAGATCATCCAGATATATGAAGTATGAAAATGATTGAAATAGTTTTTTTTTTATGTGAAATGGTTGTTAGTTTTTTTTTTTCAAAATTCGTTATTGTTTTGATTTAGATTGATATTTAATATAACTACTTCAAATAAATTCATGAGGTATAACCTTAAATTAGATCATTTCACATTCAGAAGAATCTATTTCAATCATTTTCATACTATATATAAGCATTTGGATGGTCAAAAGTTTAAACCAAAAATAAAAATCAATTTTATATTAAAGTACAGACAACGAAAAATATATTTAACTCTTTATTTATTTATTTTAATATTAGTAATATATTAAAATTAAAATAAATTATCACAATTTACACAAATAACTTAAGGTAATAAAAATCTCAAAATGATAATAATTATTGTGATAAAATGTATGGTTAGAGTTAAATACAAATGTATAAAACCTATAATATATATATATATATATATATATATATATATATATATAATGAGAAAGACTTGATTAACTTTGTTTCTTCTTCTACCTTCTAAAGTATATATAAAATTAAACATGAAAACTTCAACCCTAATTATCTAATTTGTTATGTGAAACCACGTTATCAACCCTAATTTAAATAAACCTTAAACCTTGCTAAGTCAAACACACCTAATCGAAGTACTCTTTGATGGTGAAAAACCTTATTAATTAAAAACTATAAGTTTACTGTTCAAACCGACCCTATTGTACAGTCAATAGTCTTCAATGAATTAAATATATGTAATAAAATAATGAAGGATTATGAAGGAAACATCACCTTTTATGCCCAATTTTCCCTGGTTTTGTATTTTATAATATGTCCTTAATTGCCTTTTGGAAACACCACCCTCACTAATTATGATTAAGAAACAAAACTTTATATAGTTTCTATAAAATTGCGAATGTCAAAAATGCATTTTATTGTTTAATATTATGAGCCTGTTATTTCATATATTATCAGTTATTCTTGAAGACTTTTTCAAATTTTACGTCAAATTTCAAACAGTTTAACATAAAAAAAATTAACTTAATTACAGAAATGTCGATCACATTACATATTTTCATAGCTTTTCTCTAAATCCGACATAAAACCTAAGACTAATTTTACACTAGTGTACACTAACATTAAACTCTAAAAGAAGATCATAAGCTTATTTACAAGAAGTAGTTTACTAAGTATATGATTTTGTTATATTGAAGACATTAAAAAACATGAATTGGGTTGGTAATTTTGAAATCATAGAAATATAGAAAAGAAAAAGAAAAGAGAAGCAGCACCTACCAGAATTAGATAAGATTGTGGGGAAAGCTCTGAATTGGATAAGTCTGAATTAAAGTGTGGAATATCCATTCATTCATCATATTGCCATAATTAGGTAGAGTACTCACAAAGTTCAATATATGTTACTATATTTTACTATATTATTTCTTTCAATTTAGAATACTAAAAAGTGACAATATATTTCTCTAATATATGTTAGCTAAATTCATTAGGGTTGATATAACAGATAATTTGAGTATAGATACGGATATAAATATGGAAACGATATGGATATAAATACGGAGATATGTATAATATCTAAAATTAAGATACATGAATACAAATTTATATATTATATAATTATAAATTATATAAATTGAAAACAAAAATTTATACGTGTATAAATATGTTTTAAATTATATTTTTTAGTATAAAGATGTTGATTTAAAATAATTTATTTTTTATTTTTATAATTATATTAAAAATTTATACAATAATTTGAGTTTTAAAAGAATAATGTATTTTTTTAAAAAAATTGTCAAAATTTTAATAAATATTTTTAAATTAAACACCTCACTTCGATAAGAAGTGTGTCCAAATAGATTTGTATCATATTTTAAGTTTACAATCATGAAGTTTATGAAGTTTGTGTTTTTTTGAGTAAATATTTAATAAAAGAAAACAAATATACATTTTTACATGAAAAAAAAATTCCAAGCAACATTAAAGAATTGAGAAGCTGAATATCCACCTTTGTGTGTTTGTTGTGTGTGGGACAGGGATTCCATGATTGTTTTGGTTCCACCCATTATTTCTCACGTGGCATTATGAATTTGGAAAGTGGAATTTATCATGAGTGCATTTTATTAACATATGATTTCTTCGAAATAATTATGAGATTCATCTTTAAATTAAAGTTGATAGTCAAAGAAAATCTTTTCAAAATTGGTGATGAGTATCATATAGTTAATAAAATAGGTTCATTATAATCATAACAAATTATTGACTCCACTTTATGCATCACATCATATATCATTAGGTATATATCAAAGTATTATAGCTTCCAAATTGAAACTTATCATCATAGAGTCTCTCTCTTGCTTTCTTTATAGTCAAATAAAATTCTTTATATATGATGAGTATTTTTAAATTAATAAAAACTCTTTATATCACTTTATTATTTTCATCTTGTTGTTAGAAAGTCTTAATTTTTATTAAAAAATATTGTTTTTTAAATAGGGTCATTTCTAAACAAATAGTTGGAAATTGATTGCTTAATTTGATGGTTCAATCTTTGTTGATAGCCAAGTGCCCTAGAGGAAATTATTCAAGTATAATTTGTGAGAATACCAAACATCTTCATCATGAAATTTCTTCAGTATAAGATTTGTGATTGTTTTATGTATTTGATGAAATTTTTTCTTTTCTTTTAAAGTTGGTACAATTATATATATATATATATATATATATATATATATATATTTGTTGATAATAATGTGGAATGTTTAGTTAATTTTTTTTTCTGGATTTTTTTTATCGATAGTAAAAAATAGAATAAATAGGACCAACCCATTAAAAAAAAAAGTCTTAAAACACATAAAAAAAGAATTTGATTTCATAATCTCTTTTAAGTATTGCATAAAACCAAATCTACCTCCTTCAACCCACTTTGTACCTTCCGTGTAGATCTTAAATCACTCCCATCACATTCAAAAGTAAAAACTAAAAAACAAAATAATAATAATTTTAGTATATATATCCGTCTTGAAACATTAATTTAAATTATTTTATATATAAGTTAAAACATCCTTAAATATTTTATTTTATTTTATTTATTCATTGTCAATAAAAAAAATAATGATAAAAACTACTCAAACCATGAGATAAAGTGATATATATAATTTTGTTGAAAAAAAAAGTTATATATATAATTTCATATATTTAAGTAATTTTTAGTTAGATAATATAAAAAGTTACATTAGTTGCACATAAAACAATGAAGTCTTGAAGAGAAGACAAATGAAATGTTTTACACTTTTTAAAAATAAATTATGGGAATTTGAAATGAAGAATAAAAGAGATGATAAAAGTGAGATAATGATGTAAGATATGATGCATTAGAGACATTGATATGTGATATTATGGTGTGGGAGTGAAGGGGGCATTGAAGAAGATGCATCTCATTCTCTCACATTATTTAAGACAACAACTCACACACCACCAATTCTCAATTCTCACCACTTTTCTATATTATTAGATTGCTTTCTTCTTCACTTCTCCTCTCTTACACAACAAAAAACAAACACGTTTGCATATATATATTCATTAATCACATCGATCATTGAAGGCAAAATCAAATTGTTGAGTTTCCCTGTTATTCATGGAAACTGAAGAACAAGGCAGAACAAAGATGAAGTCAAGGTTCAGACGTATCTGTGTCTTCTGTGGCACCAGCCCCGGCAAGAACCCTAGCTACCAACTCGCTGCTGTCCAACTAGGCAAACAACTGGTAAGTCATATAATGTTTCAACACAAAACTTTTCTTTAAAGTATATTATTACAGAGTGGACTTTAAACCTAACTTGACTCCATAAAACCGATTTATAAGATTGAGGTTTACACCCAATTATATATAATGAAAAGTTATAATTTCTAATCTATGTGTGATTTTCAACATATATGTTCATCAAATCAAAGTAACCCTTCAAATATATTTGAATTAGGGTTATTGGGTTAAGAAATGAGATTGAATGCATGCAGGTGGAGAAGAACATCGACTTGGTTTATGGAGGAGGAAGCATTGGGTTGATGGGGCTAGTCTCACAAGTGGTCTTTGATGGTGGACGCCACGTGTTAGGGTATTTTTTCTTATTATTGTTTTTTCCATAGATCCCCACTTAGAAGGTATTAAGAAGATTGGTATGTGATTTTTCTATATAAACATTTGAATATTACTTAATTATCTTATTTTATTTATTTATTTTGATATTTTTTTAATGATTTTACCATTTTCAACAAGTGCAGGGTGATTCCCACCACTCTTATGCCAAGAGAGGTATTTTTTTTTTTAATTAAGAATCAATCATTAATTTAATTAGTGAATGAATTAAATAGAAAATGTGAATGAATTGAAATGGGTGAGACATATTTCTGTTTATATTTTCTAAATAATTTTTTAAAATGGTTCTTATTTATTTATTTTATTTTATTTTTTTAATAAAAAAATATGAATAATTTGAATATAGATAACTGGAGAGACAGTAGGAGAAGTTAGAGCAGTGTCAGGAATGCACCAACGCAAAGCAGAAATGGCTCGACAAGCTGATGCATTCATTGCTCTCCCAGGTTTCTTTTTCTTCTTCTCAACCTCTAATAATTAATACATTTTTTTACACATAAATTATTTTTATTATATAATTTTTTTAAATATTACTTTAAAAACAATATAATTTTAATTTTTAATCATTTCAATGACCAATGTAGAAAGTTGCTGTTGATGCATATGACAGAGAACTCTCCCCTCAAGTTATGAAAAAGACTTTTGTTATAATAATTGTTATTATTATTAAAGTTGTGATTTGTGAAGTCTATAATTATAAAAGCATTTTAATTTTAAAAAGGGACCAAATATATATTTTGTTGTCCGTGTTGTGCGCAGAGAAAATAATTTGTGAAGATATCTTTATCAGTAACTGATGATAACTGTCAACTGTATATGCTGCAATTAATAAGATTCCTGCACCTGTTATTATGAAGGATCTATTCATCATGCATTATTGCTTCTGCATATTACAGTGTAATAGCAACACTGTTTAATGTTAGAAAAATAAAGATTTTTTATTATTATTTTAGGTGGATATGGCACTCTTGAAGAACTACTTGAAGTTATCACTTGGGCTCAACTAGGAATCCATGATAAACCAGTAAGACATCCAAAACCTAATCACTTCTGCGTTTTCTTTTCAATTAATTATTAGTGTTTAAGGAAGTGCTGGAAATTGCTTAGTGGAATTTTTTATTATGGCGAGAATAAATAAATAAATATATCTACTTTAGTGGTGATCCAATATTTATATAGAACAAAAATAAGTTGTATTTTTTTTTAGATAAAAATAAGAATAAAATTACCATCAACTACCTCACCAGCTAAAATACCAAAAATTAGTTTGATTGTCTTATAAGTAACTTTTAATCGACAGTATATAGATCAAGGGTTTTAGGCACCAATCAGATAATGAGAAACCCACTGATGATATCTTTAAAGAAATTCAATACCAAACCTTTAACCGTGTCATGTGTCAGGTTGAAAATTTCAGAATGATCAACCACTTTATCATTAAAAATGCATTTATTTCTATGGAGTGTACTTTTTTTAATCAACAAACAATAAATAAATACATAAGGATGGTGTCACAACCCTTATATATAAAATATACCGAACAACTTTTCTAAACATTCTACGGTAAAAACAAACCCAATAAAACAAAACTCAAAGATCCATTACTCTCACATGGAAAACAATAAACATTAAACGACTGCACGTTAAAAAAGAATTGTGTCTCTCGAACAAAAATCAAAACATAAACAAAACAAGAAACATAACGCACATCTACCTAACAAAGCAAAATACGTAACAAAACACCTCTCAACCCACACAAAGATATGTGAAGTGTAGCTAAAGTGATTGTATGGTAAAAACTTAAATTAGTGTACATGGAAAAGACTCAAATCCATTACAAATGTGACACACACGCTTCAATAGCAATATGAATGAATTAATGAAGAAATAAACCCTTTTTTCATATTTTGATTTATATGATGATATGTGTTGATGATGATGATGATAAAGAAAATGAATGAATAATTAAGGGGAAAAATGGTGGCAGGTGGGGTTGTTGAACGTGGATGGCTACTACAACTCGTTGCTGTCATTCATGGACAATGCTGTGGACGAAGGTTTCATCACACCACCTGCCCGTCACATTATTGTCTCTGCCCAAACTGCCCAAGACCTCATCTCCAACCTTGAGGTACATACACATACATACATCAATTACAACATTTTTACTTTTTTTAAGCAAAAATACTCTTTATTATTTAATAAATTTCAACCTCCAATCTTATTATTCACTCTAAATGATAAAAATGTTATTTTTAAATTTTAAATAGATATTAGAATGTATTTTCGATTTGGTATTTTGAATACAATTTTGTATTTAAGTTTTCGAGAAAAGATTTAGTACAACTTTCTGATTAGTTTTTTTAAATATGTTTTCGGATTATTTTTTTTAGAATTTGTTTAAAATATATTTTTGAATTTTGTTTTCTTAAACTCCTTTTTTATATTGTATTATTATATTTCGAATTTGTCTTTCAAAAATAAGATTTTGGTTTTATTTTTTAGAATGTATTTTTTAATTCAATTTTTAATTTTGAAATGAAAGACAATTTTAGAATTTTAAAAATTCACAAAGTGCAAGTTAGAATTGATTGGGTGCATGAGACAAATTCCAAATTATAACCACACAAAAATTATTACTAGATTCTCCTTCCCTCCATTTTTTTTACATTGTTTTAAAAAACATGAAAAACTAGGTCAAAATTTAGTCAGTTTTCCATTGCAAGGTGGAGTTTGGAAATTAAAATGGAAATAAGTTTATTTCAGTAAAAAATAATCGTAATTATGTATCCTCAAAATTCTCATTTTTTCCATTTTTCTCAGTAATATTCTTTCCTTTTTTATGAATAAAAAATTTCATTATTTTGCTTTTATTTATGTGAATTGATTTGATATCTGCTTGGTAATTTGACCAGGAATATGTTCCCAAGCACAGTGGTGTGGCACCAAAGCAGAGTTGGGAGATGGAACAACAGTTATAAACAAAAAAACATTGCAAAATCAGACACTTTCCTTAACCAAGATCAACGAATCTATATATTTTCTCTTTAGAAAATAGTTTTCTCAATACAAATCAAGTTATTTGACACACATCTTGTATTTTCTTAATTACCAGTTAATCATGAACACAGCTATAACACGAAAACATTTCCATCATTAATTATCACTGTTTATAGATTTTACCCCAAAAAAATGCTTATATATTTTGTGACATAATAAAATCCGTTTAAGTGGTATAATCTACTAAGCTCGCAAAAACTATCTTAAAATTGTGTGTTCATGTCGGATGTCGGATGTCGGATCGTACAACACTTGTAAGAGATACATCAATAAAATCTTCCATTTAAAAAAATTTATTGAATTTTTGATAATTTTAACATAATTCTAAAATAATTTTAAAAATAAAAAATACATCAATTTTATAAAAAAATTAAATTTATTATATAAATTTTTATTATAATTATAAAAATAAGAAACAAATTTTTTTAACTAATAAAAAAATACATTTCTATTACGAAACATATTTATCTGTACTTAAAAACAGTTTAATATGATCAATTAATTGAATATATTATAATATGATGAGATTGGTTAAAATCACATAAATAAAAAGATTTGTATTTACTTAGTTGTTGATATTAAATCTTATTGGATATGGGTGAAAGTGTTATGATTTCATCTCAAACCATATCATTTATACTAATTTCTTTTATTAATAATAAATAAAATAAATAAATAAAAGTACCTAAGGAATATCTTAATTTTCATAAAAAAAAATTCAACGTCTTTTAAATAAGGTATCAAAGGATAATCTAGCTCATAAGTTTAAACTAAAATTAAACCAGATCACAAAACATACACAAAAGTTCCTAAACATATTTTCATACACAAAAGTTCCTAAATATATTTTCAATCCATTGACTATAGCAAGTACAAATTGAAGGACCAAAAATTCAATTTTTGAAAATGCCAATAGTTGTAAGAATTATGAAGAGTCCACATTTTAATTCTTTAAATTAAGGTTTTTTTATGTAAGAGATGTTAATTAAAACATAATGGAAATGGTTATAGAAAATTAAAGTGAAAAGCACAATTTCTTTCATTTTCCCTTTTAATTTGACAAAGTCCAACAGCATGATTAATAAGTTGGATCAGCATTAATTATTTAATTTGTAATTTGCAACAATTAGCAATGGGTTGTTGTTAGTGCTTTCAATTAAAAGATTGGTATGGAAAAGGCAACGATGGTGACTCATTGAAATGAAAGAAAAAATTTATTTTCAATGCTTACATGATGAACTTCCATATTCGAAACTCTAGATAAAATTAGTAGGAATTATCTTATAATTATTTTTTCATTAAGACGTCTATTTTTTAAGTATATTTCAATCTACTGATTTATAATATAAGATTTGTATTTATATATTTATATATATATATATATATTTTTTTTTTTTTATGAAATGTTATAAATTTTAGTCGATGTGAAATCTGTAAATAACTCCTCCTTTTATCGAGATTGTTAACTCATGTATAAAACTATACATTTATTAATGGTTTGATAGTTCGAGTGATTTGATAAATCTAACAAAATTCATTATGATAAACTCTAAAAAAATCTGATACCATATTAAAAAGTGATCTTTAAATTTAACTAAATCTTATAATAAAATTTACACTTATTTTTATATTATGATATTATGAGATGTTGTTATCTCTACTCTCGAAATTAAGTCACTTCCACCATCACATTTTTATGTTTTTTTCGTCTTTAATTTAAATTATTCAAATACAAATTGACATATAACCACATTTTTTTATATCATTCCAATAAACTCATTTTGGTTTATTAAACCCATTTGCAATTTGTTTGATTGATCATAGGAACTCAGTTAACAAGAAAAAAAAAGAGAAAGATACTAGAATATACATTGTTGAAGAATTTACTAGAGTATGCTATGAATACTGATTAGGAGTTGTTGAGACTATGACTGAAAATATAGTATTAATTAGCAAAGTAACTTATTTAGATGCAACAAAGTCAATGAATAAATGGTTATGGTTGGTATTTTATTTTGTTTGAAAATTAATCTTAAAGAGAGTAATAATTGAAAAAAACATGTGATGGTGACTTTATTGAATGGAGAAATGAAGAAGATGGCAAGTGTGAAAAACAAAAAGGAAAAAGGACAAAGTGAGTGACAAGTGACAGGTTCTTCTGATTCTGATCTTACTCATACAATACATTTTTCTTAATTACTTTCACAAAACTTATAATTTATTTATCATTAGCTATAATAGGGACAATTACAATTCTATGTACCATGTTTTTCAAAGTCGCAGCCATTCATTTGGTGTATTCGATTTTGACATGCTAATTTAATTTAGACGAATAAACAAACTTAACTAGTAACATAAACAAATGTAATCTAGAACAAATTTAAATATTTTAGGTTTGAGGTCGTTTCTACTCTTATTTAGAATAAATGTAATTTGTAATTTTTTTTAAGTGATTTACTAACATATTTTATTTTAATTTAACATTTTTATTAATATAAAATTAACATATAAAAGATTAGAAAATACATGAAAGAAATGTTAATTATATTTATTAAAGATAACAACCAGATAAACAACAGATCCGACCTAAAAAAAAAAATCCTCTAAATCATTCCCAGATTCAAATATTTTTTTTTGTTATGAATTGTATTTGTATTTTAAATTTTATAATTTAAAATACATATTTTTATTCTAAATAGTTCAATTTAAAATATATAAATTTAACTTATAACATTCTGAACTCACAACCATTCACCCACAATGAAATACTCAACCAAAAACACACAAGGCTTCTTCCTATATCTTTGTATATTCTTCTCTCACCTTCATAATCAGAAAATTTATTTTCAAATTAGTAATTAACTTTTGGATTACATAATCTGAAAGTCTTTTTTTGGATTATGTAATTTAAAAGATTTTTTTAGCTTCCCGATTTCATAATCTAGAAACTACTCTATGGATGTGGCACAAGAAGGTTAAAAAGATATTTTAATATTGTGTATGGAGGTGACAGAAGAACCTATGGAGGTGCAAGAAGAAACAGTCCACACACAGCCACCTCATAATGCCACACCTAATTATTTGAGTATCTAAATCTATGGGGTGCAGAATGCAATTGCCCAAAACTTCATTTCCAAACCCAAACCTAAACCCAAACCCATGCCACATATTCTGAGTAAACTTAGTAAAAACTTAGGTGAGAATAGCAAAGTCCATTGAATGGGTAGTAACACAGTTTGATGATGGCCCATATACAGATTGCAAATTGGGGTAGGGTTTTAGTTTGAAGCAAATAGAAAGTGACACACTCACAATCTCTGTCTCTGCTTTCTGCTGCCTTCCTTTGCCTTTCTCGCACTGGTAAGAAACCTCTTCTCTTTCGATACATGATTTCTTCCTCTGCAATTTCTGTTCCCAAAACCTATGCTAATTTCACCACTTTCCCTCTTAATTCCCAAATTCTCTTCGTACAATTACAATTATGGGGGTTTAATCCCTTTTTAGTTCACTTCGCAGTTCAAACATTCTATTAATGGATTTCAATCCAACATCTCATTTTTCTTGCCCTTTTTTTGACATTCGTATTGCTGCTGTTGCAATTCATGTTATGCAAATTTTCCAGAAGAATTATCATACATAGCAAACATGGCAGTCACATTCTACGACCTTAGCTCTGCCTCTGGGTTGAAGAAGCTTGACGAGTACCTTCTCCCACGCAGTTACATCACCGGGTATGGCTTTTATCCATCTTCATTTGTATTTTTGTTATTATCTTTGTTTTTTATGTATTATCCCATTTTGCGTGCTCTTTAGGTACCAAGCTTCAAAGGATGATCTCACTGTCTATGCAGCTTTGCCAACTGCTCCATCAGCTGAGTATGTGAATGTGTCCAGGTGGTACAAGCACATTGATGCTTTGTTGAGAATCTCGTAAGTTCGCTGAATTACACTCCAATTATATGTATAATACTTTATATGGATCTGATTATATTTGACCTATTTGAACACGGAGATACGTACTCTAAAATATGTATAATACTGAATTACACTCTAATTATATGTATAATACTGGACATGGATATGATTATATTTGAGTGACCTGATTATATTTTTATGCCAATTTTGTGTCCACAGTGGTGTTTCTGGTGAGGGTTCCGGTGTCACTGTTGAGGGATCTCTTGTTGCTGAGCCTGTTGCTACTCCCCCAGCTGCTGATACTAAGGCAAGTGTCTTTCCAGTGATAGATATTTCGACTGTGGTTTTGGTTTCATGTAATTTTTGCATTGTGTGGCTTAACAGGAATGGGTTATTGACCTTTGACTGAGTGTAAATTGTTTTTTCAGGCTGCTGCTGCTGTGGATGACGACGACGATGATGATGTGGATTTGTTTGGTGAAGAGACGGAGGAAGAGAAGAAGGCAGCTGAGGAAAGGGCAGCTGCAGTGAAGGCATCTGGAAAAAAGAAAGAGTGTAAGTTTCACATTTGTCATTTACCTGTTATCTTTAAACTTTATTCTGCTCTCTCCCCTGATTATAGTAGCACTTGGTTTGGTGTTGATTTTTTGCTGATTCCATTTTTCAGCTGGGAAATCATCTGTTCTGTTGGATGTGAAACCATGGGACGATGAAACCGACATGAAGAAGCTCGAGGAAGCAGTGAGATCTGTTACCATGGAAGGGTTGCTTTGGGGTGCATGTATGTAATTTTTATTTATATATATTTTGGGTTTGGTTATTGATATTCGTACTTGTTTTGAACTTTTTTAATTTTGATCCACTTCCCAAATTAGTTGAATGATAAGATTCACTTTTCTGCATTTGTTAGTGTTATATATGCTGTTCTCTAGTCTTTGATTTAGAGAAAAGTGGTACTTTCTGCTCCTCTTTTGTGATTCTGATATCAATTTTTTTCGTGTCTTAGCCAAACTTATTCCCGTTGGGTACGGCATCAAGAAACTGCAAATTATGCTTACTATCGTGGATGACCTAGTTTCTGTCGACGATCTTATTGAGGAACGTCTCACAGTTGAGCCCGTCAATGAATATGTCCAGAGTTGTGACATTGCAGCCTTCAATAAAATTTGTAAGTATTTTTTGGATGAGTTTTTTATCCCTATTCCCAAGTGGTTTTGTATTTCGTGATAAGATGCATATTGTATATGGTTTCACTGCTTGTTCTAATGCTATTTCATAATCTTTGTTACAGAATCAACAATCGTGGGACTTGGAGATCATGGCAATGAGAGGAATTGTGATATTTAGAAACTATGTTCTAGGGCTCATGTTTGTTTCCAGAAGCCTGTTTGTTACTGTTTTTGTTATACATTGGTCTATTTGTGTGATGCCATCGGATTATTTGGAGAGTAATCATTTTAGGCTTTAAGCCTTTGATTTATGTTGTGTTCTTTAAAAGCCTTTGATTCATGTTGTGTTCTTTAAAAGCCTTTGATTCAATGGTGATCCTGAGCAGCTTCCTTTGAAATTAGACCCTGTAAAGTATGAACAAACAGCAAATGAAGATTCAATATCAGTGATACAGGAAAAATAATCTTCAATGGCACATTAATGCAAAAGGTGTTCATGGTTTAATCCAAATATCAGATCAATTAGAAAACTTTATCTCAAAGTGTTTTGCAAGTGCATTAGCCAACATCTCCTGATATATTTCTGACCCTGCAAAAAATGGCAATTGAGAGAAACAGTGAGTTGAAAAGAAGGAAATCAGAATCGAATTTTCTCAAACCAAACCAAACACTCCCTAATTTTTTCATTATGTTTTTGACACTATTCAAAGTAAATGTTAATCATTATAACTAAGTTATGAGTTTTGCTCTTAGTTTGAAATAACTTTTAATTATTAACAAAATAGTATTGTTTTTTTTAAAAAAAGACATAAACACACATATATATCATTATATAAAATTACAAAGTAATTTATAAATTTAATAGTGTATAGTAATAATTTTTTTTAAGAATTAATGTACGTTTATTAAAACATGTAAGAAATTCTCATTAAATAATATACTTTTTAAAAAAATTTATACTTTATATGTATATATATATATATATATATATATATATATATATATATATATATATATATATATATATATATATATATATATATATATATATAAATATTATTT